>MDTD01058295.1_pt1 | contig 13389 bp, 11 predicted proteins | sample 811221 | NCBI WGS metagenome assembly MDTD01 (sample SAMN05326646, study PRJNA326480) | marine metagenome | isolation source: seawater | place: Pacific Ocean: South West | collected 2011
GAACTCCCCGATATTCAATCTTGCTATTCCCTACCCAAACAAGTTAGCCACTTAAAACAACAACTTAGCTTTTAAGATGAAAAATATCAAAAAAACCAAAATAGTAGCAACGCTTGGCCCTGCAAGCTCTGATCGGGATACGATTAAACAAATGATGGTTGCTGGGGTAAATGTGTTTAGAATTAACTTTTCTCATGCCGACTTTGATGCTGCAAAAGAGCGCATTCAACTCATTCGAGATCTCAACAAAGAACTTGGATATAATGTCGGGATACTCGCCGACCTACAGGGGCCTAAACTTCGAGTCGGTAAAATGAAAGATGGTGTTGTCGTAGAAAAGGGCGACCGTATAGTATTTACAACCGAAAAAATTGAAGAGGGTACTGCCGACCATGTATATATGAATTATCAATCTTTTCCAAAAGACGTAAAAGCAGGAGAGCGCATCTTGTTAGACGATGGAAAGTTGATTTTTGAAGTGGTGTCAACCGATGGTCAATCAGAGGTTATTGCCTCAGTCGTTCAGGGCGGTCCTCTAAAATCAAACAAGGGTGTCAACCTTCCCAACACGGAAGTGTCTTTGCCTGCATTGACGGAAAAAGATGTAAAAGACGCTGTTTTTGCTATCGAGCAAGAGGTTGATTGGATTGCACTCTCTTTTGTTCGTCATAAAGAAGACTTACTAGATCTCAAAAAACTCATTAAAAAACACGGCTCCTACGAAATCCCTATCATTTCGAAAATCGAAAAACCCCAAGCACTAGACAATATTGATGAAATTATCAATCACAGCAATGGTTTGATGGTTGCTCGTGGAGATCTGGGGGTTGAGGTTCCTGCAGAGGGGGTTCCTTTAATTCAGAAAAACCTGGTACTCAAGGCAAAAGCGGCTCGAATTCCTGTCATTATCGCCACGCAAATGATGGAGTCGATGATCGACGGACTTACGCCCTCAAGAGCAGAGGTGAATGATGTTGCAAATTCGGTAATGGATGGGGCTGATGCCGTGATGTTGTCTGGCGAAACTTCTGTCGGAAAATACCCTGTTGAAGTGATTCAAACCATGCGTAAAATTGTGATTCGTGTGGAAAATTCCCCCCTGATTCGGAAATACGATCAAGCACCTCAAAATAAAAATGACCGTTTTATCACCAAGTCCACTTGCTATCACGCGGCTCTCATGGCTACCGAAATTGAGGCCAAAGCCATTTGTACCCTGACAAATAGTGGGTACACGGCTTACCAAATCTCTGCTTGGCGTCCAGATTCTTCGATTCTTGTCTTTACTTCAAACAAACGCATTTTGTCACAACTCAATTTGTTGTGGGGGGTGAAGTGCCACTATTATGATCGTTTTGTTTCTACGGACGAAACGGTTCTGGATGTCAATCAAATTGCCAAGGAAAAGGGTTATGTCAAAGCTGGTGATTCTCTTGTAAATCTGTTAGCGATGCCTGTTGCCAACAAGGGAATGGTTAACACCTTGCGGGTATCTGTAATAAAAGATTGATTAAAAGGCCAACTTGAGTTGGGCTTCTACTTTTTTCTTTGTTGATGGTTTTTTGAAATTACTCAGGGAAATCCCCAGCAATCGCACCGAGTTTTTGAGTTTTTCTTGAAATAACAGTTCTTTTGCAATCTCCAAAATCACGGCAATATCTGCAGTATAATACGGAACAGTTTTAGATCGGGTCTGGGTGACAAAATCACTGTATTTTATTTTGAGAGTAATCGTCTTTGCGCTGATTTTGGTTTTGAGAAGGCGTTGATCCAATGCGCTTGCAATATCTTCAAGGCGGGAAACCATAAATATCTCACTAGAAATGTTTTTGTCAAAAGTGCGCTCTGCGCCTACTGATTTTGGTTTGCGTTGTGCGCGAACGGGGCTCAGATGAATCCCGCGTACGACATCGTAATAAAACTGGCCTGATTTACCGAAGTGTTTTTCTAGGTTCGACAGACTTTGCTTTCGCAAATCTGCCCCTGTATACCATCCTTTTCGATACATTTTCTCTGCCGTTACCTTTCCAACACCGTGAAACTTTCGTACGTCTAAGTCTGATAAAAAGTTGATAACCTCTTCAGGGGGTATGGTTTTTTGTCCGTTTGGTTTATTGTAATCGCTAGCAACTTTTGCCAAGAACTTGTTGATTGAGATTCCGGCAGAGGCAGTAAGCCCCGTGAGCTCATAGATTTTGATTCGGATTTCCTCCGCAATCAATGTTGCTGAAGGAATCCCTTTTTTGTTGTTGGTAACATCCAAATAGGCCTCGTCAAGCGATAGGGCTTCTACCAAATCTGTATATTGATAAAAAATGGAATGTACGACCTTGGAAACCTCTTTATATCTCGAAAATCTAGGTTTAACAAAAATCAAGTGGGGACACAGTCGCCTCGCAACCTCTCCTGACATCGCGCTTCTTATCCCAAATTTTCGCGCTTCATAGCTAGCCGCCGCGACAACCCCTCGCTCAGATCCGCCACCAACCGCAAGGGCCTTGTTTTGGAGTTCTGGATTGTCACGCTGTTCAACAGATGCATAAAACGCATCCATATCGACATGTATGATTTTTCGGGATTGATCCATTATCAAATGTAATTATAGATTGCGTTGTAACACAATAGCCAGAAATATATTCCTATTTTTGAGCCATTGTGACAAATCGACAAAAGAAAATCAACGCACTCCTCCAGCAAGACCTTGCAGAAATTCTACATCTTTTTTTGCACAACGAAAACCTACAGAACCTTATCGTTTCGGTAACCGCTGTTCGTGTAACTCCCGACCTTCAAGTCGCAAAAGTTTATTTGTCTGTGTTCCCGTTTTCTGATGCAAGTCGAATTTTGGGTTTGATGGAAGAGCAAGGTGGCGCAATTAAAAATCGTCTTGCGGAGCGGATTCGAAACCAATTGCGCATTGTTCCCAATCTTTTGTTTTTTATTGACGATTCTCCTCAACAAATCGAAAAAATCAACCGTTCTCTTCAGAACCCTGAAAACCCCTTGATGTCCTAAGCTTGCTATGTCATTTTCTCTTTTTGTCGCCCGTAAATATCGGTTATCATCAACCAAATTCAACACCGTCCGGCTCATCAGCCGCTTTGCGTCTTTTGTAATCGGAGTGGCTGTTTGTGCCTTTTTTGTGATTCAATCTGTTTTTTCTGGGCTCCATGATTTTGGGATTTCCTATTCTAGCTCCCTTGATCCTGATCTGAAAATACGCGCTGTTGATTCTGCTTCATTTGTGTTGGCAGACTCTGTGGTTGCACAAATCGAAAAAATAGAGGGTGTCGGAGGGAGTGCTCCTGTATTTTCCCAAGAAGTCGTATTGCGATTCGAGCAACAAAACAAGTTGATTTCCCTTCTAGGTGTTGACGATCGCTTTGATCAGTTATTTGCTGTTAGTGATCAAATTCCTGTTGGGCGAATGGTCTCCGACAATGGTGAGGAAATTCTATTGGGCCATGGCACTGCCATTGAGCTCGGCGCTGGTCTATATGACTATGATGGTTTTGTCGAGTGTTTACTCCCAAAACAAGGGCTTATCAATCCGCTTGATCCCAATCCCTTTGTGTCGCAATGGGCAACCAATGTTGGCTTGTTTCAAATCAGCGAAGAGGTTGATTATGGTTATGCCTTTGCTCCGATTCGTTTTGTCAGAAACTTGACAAATGCTTCTGCTGACGCCTATACCGAAATTAACATCAATCTCGTTGAGGGGGCAAAAGTAAATGATGTGATTGATGGGGTTCAGGCTACACTTGGGGCTTCGTTTGAGGTGATTGAAAAAGAAGCGTTGAATCCGGCACTCTACCGTATGCTTCAAACTGAACGAATCGCTATTTATTTGATCCTTTCACTGGTGTTGATCATCGCATTATTCAATGTTGTGGGGGCTGTTGTGATGATGGTTTTAGACAAGCGCGAACAGCTTCAAACTCTCCATGGAATGGGTTCTCCCTTGCATGAAATCCGAAATATTTTCTTTTATCAGGGCATGCTTCTCAGTGGTGTTGGTGGGGGTGTTGGGTTGCTTGTTGGAATTGTTGTCGTTGTTGCACAGTCCGTTGGTGAGTTTATTCTGGTTCCGGGAACACAATTGCCATACCCTGTTCGTTTTTCGTTTGAAAACCTTATGGCTTTGATGGTAATTTGGGCGGGGCTTAGTGTTTTGGCTGCATGGATTGCATCTGCGGTTGTGCGCCCACGGCTTTTGCGCTAGAACGATAATTCCGCCTCTCCAAAAACAGATTCAACCTCGTCAAAAACTGCAAAGACACCTGCAGAATCGTCAGAGGTGACCATTTGTTGTCGGTATTCCTTAAAGTGAGGGATTCCTTTGAAATAATTGGTGTAATGGCGGCGTGTTTCAAATACGCCCAATTTCTCTCCCTTCCATTCAATGGACATTTGCAAGTGGCGTCTCGCCATCTCAACACGGTCTTTTATGCTTGGTGGTGACAGGTGTTGACCCGTTTCAAAATAGTGCTTGACTTGTGCAAAAAACCAGGGGTTTCCAATGCTTGCCCGGCCAATCATCGCTCCGTCTAGTCCAAACTCCTCGCGCATAAGCACCGCTTTTTCTGGACAATCTACATCGCCGTTTCCAAAAACCGGGATGTGCATCCGTGGGTTGTTTTTTATCTCCGCGATCGGATGCCAGTTCGCTTCCCCTTTATACATCTGTGCCCGAGTACGCCCATGAATGGAAATCGCTTGCGCACCCACATCCTGTAACCGTTCGGCAACCTCTACAATATGTATGCTGTCGTGATCCCATCCCAAGCGCGTTTTGACGGTAACGGGCAATGCGGTTCTATCGACAATGGCTTTGGTTAAAGACACCATTTTTGGAATGTCTTTTAAGATCCCTGCTCCTGCCCCTTTGCAGACTACTTTTTTGACTGGACAGCCATAGTTAATATCAATAATATCTGGCTTTGTCTTTTCGACGATATCAACCGCTTGTAACATCGAATCTAGGTTTGCGCCAAAAATTTGAATCCCTACGGGTCGCTCTTTTTCATAAATATCGAGCTTCATCACACTTTTAGCGGCGTCTCGAATCAGGCCTTCACTCGAGATAAACTCCGTGTACATCACATCTGCACCCTGCTCTTTACAAAGCGCGCGAAAAGGCGGGTCACTCACGTCCTCCATCGGCGCAAGCAACAGCGGAAAAGGCCCTAACTCGATGTTTCCGATTTTGGCCATTAGTCCGTGATTGGTTGATAACGGTTTTCGATTTTTGATGCGATGTCTTCGTCAAAAACTGCATCTACTTCTCCGTCGTTTAAAATGTATACCCGTGGTGGGCTTTCACCGATTAAATCAAAAAAGGTATTCACATCGATTTCAGCATACGGAAAAGCACTATTTGTCATTTGCTCAAATTGCTCAACGGTTGTTTCCCCTTCTTTAAAATAGAGTGCATAGGTGTCGGGAAGTAGATTCTCTTTTTGAAGTATTCCAAGCTCCTCGCTCAATTCTTGACAGTGTTCACAATCCAAATTGAGAATGGCAATCATTTTCTCCCCCGATGACAAATCGGTTCGTCCCGAGTAGGTAAAAGAGGTGTAATCGTTTATTGGAAACTCCCCTTGGTTCGGAATGGGTAAAAAGCCCCACATAGAGGAGATAAGAACTGCGGCGCCCCCTAAAAGAATGGTTTTATTTGTCGGTTTTGAGTCGCCTTTGATCCACAACCAAACCGAAACCGCTAGCATCAATACGTTTTTAGCAATCGATTCGGCGGGCGACATGGAAATCATTTCTCCAAAACACCCACAATTTTCTGTATCCCCGATAGCCCATAAATACCCGAGATGAAGGGTAAACCCAGCCAACATCAAGCTGGCAATCGCCATCAGCTGCTTGGTGTAATAGGGAAGAAGCATAAGAAGTCCGAGAGCAAACTCAAACCCGATAAGGAAGCGTGCGGCGTGTTGTGCTTGACCTCTACTTGACAACAAGCCCTGATCGATCAAGGTGATTTCGAAAAAGCCAGGGCCGACAAACTTGGTGTATGCGGAAAAGATAAATACAAGCCCAAGGAGGATGCGAAAAGTGTTTTGTATGCGTTTCATCGGTTCAGTTTTTTTCAAAAATAATCTTTATTCGCATTTACAGGGTGCAATTAAGTATCTTTGTTGTTCTTTTGACTCGTTGATGAAACACATTCGGAATTTTTGCATCATTGCCCATATCGATCATGGTAAAAGCACCTTGGCTGACCGTTTGCTCGATGCAACTGGTGCGGTTACTGAACGCGAAAAGCAAGATCAACTTCTCGATAATATGGATTTGGAGCGTGAGCGTGGGATCACAATCAAGTCCCATGCGATTCAGATGAACTATATGCTCGACCGTCAAGACTATGTGTTTAATCTCATCGATACGCCTGGTCACGTGGACTTTTCTTATGAAGTTTCTCGCTCGATTGCTGCCTGTGAGGGTGCGCTATTGGTGGTCGATGCTGCGCAGAGTATTCAGGCACAAACCATTTCCAATTTGTATTTGGCTTTAGAAAACGACTTGGAAATCATTCCTGTTCTCAACAAGGTCGATTTGCCTTCTGCAAACCCCGAAGAGGTCACCGATGATATTGTTGATTTGTTGGGTTGTCAGGCAGAAGAGGTGATTCACTGCTCTGCGAAAACAGGTCTTGGTATCGAATCTATTTTGGAAGCTATCGTAGCCCGTATTCCTTCTCCCGAAGGGGATAATCATGCCCCTTTGCAGGCTCTTATTTTTGATTCTGTTTACAATCCATTTCGCGGGGTGGAAACCTATTTCCGTGTCATGAATGGCCAAATTACCAAAGGGGACCGGATCAAATTTATCGCTACTGGAAAAGAGTACAACGCCGATGAAGTGGGCGCACTCAAACTCAAACAAGAACCACGAAAGCATGTAGAAACTGGAGATGTGGGTTATCTCATCACTGGGATAAAAGAAGCTAAAGAAGTGCAAGTTGGAGATACCATTACTTTAGCCGCAAGCCCCACAGACTCACCGATTGATGGTTTTGAAGAGGTCAAGCCCATGGTATTCGCAGGAATATACCCTGTTGACACCGAAGATTATGAAGAACTCAGAAACTCCATGGAGAAGCTGCAGCTCAACGATGCGTCTTTGGTCTTTCAGCCCGAAAGTTCGGCTGCACTTGGATTTGGGTTTCGCTGTGGGTTTTTGGGCATGTTGCATTTGGAAATCATTCAAGAACGCCTCGAGCGCGAGTTTGATATGTCGGTGATTACAACCGTTCCCAACGTGTCCTATCACGCCTATACCAAAAAGAACCCTGATGAAATTGTGTTGGTCAACAATCCAGCTGATCTCCCCGATCCTTCAATTCTCGATCATGTGGAAGAGCCCTTTATCAAGGCGTCAATCATCACCAAGGCCGACTATGTCGGGAATGTGATGAGTTTGTGTATTGAAAAGCGTGGGCAAATCACGAATCAAACCTATCTCACTCCTGAACGAGTAGAGTTGTCCTTTGATATGCCCTTGGCAGAAATCGTGTTTGATTTTTACGACCGGCTCAAGTCGGTTTCTCGTGGCTATGCCTCTTTTGATTATAGTCCTATTGGATTGCGAACTTCCAAGTTGGTCAAAGTGGATATCTTGCTCAATGCCAACCCCGTCGATGCCCTATCGGCTTTGGTACATACCGACAACGCTTATACACTCGGGAAGAAAATATGTGAAAAGCTCAAAGAGCTGATTCCAAGACAGCAGTTTGATATTCCAATTCAGGCGGCGATCGGGGCCAAAATCATCTCTCGTGAAACCATCAAAGCGGTTCGAAAAGACGTAACCGCCAAATGTTATGGTGGTGATATTACCCGAAAGCGAAAACTCCTTGAAAAACAGAAAAAAGGGAAAAAGAAGATGCGCCAAGTCGGAAATGTCGAAATCCCACAACAGGCATTTATGGCGGTGTTGCAATTGAACGATTAGGTATTATTTTTCCAACCTCTTTTGATTCGTAAATTTATTTAGTACTTTTCAAATGAAATGAAAAGTAAAACGACCCTTGTTCGCACATTGAGTTTACCATCTGCCATTGCGATTAGTGTTGGCGGTATGCTCAGTGGTATTTTTGTGTTGCCGGGTGTGGCCTTTGGTATCACAGGGCCTTCTGTTTCTTTGGCGTTTTTGGTCGCTGGAATTTGCATTATCCCCGCTGTGTTGTCCAAAGCCGAATTGGCAACCGCTATGCCCAAATCAGGGGGAACCTATGTGTATATCGATCGCGCATTTGGCCCGCTTTTTGGGGTCGTTTCGGGAATTGGTCTCTGGTTGTCCCTATTGCTCAAAAGTGCTTTTTCTTTGGTGGGGCTAAGTGCATATTTGTATGTCTTGGTCGAATTGGATTCGCTCTATACCACCATCGTGGCGATTGTCTCCCTGCTTTTGGTATTGGTGCTCAATCTCTTTGGTGTTAAAAAAGTAGGAAACGCCCAACTCGCTATTGTTGGTATTAGTGTTACCTCTTTGGTGGTGTTGATTGCGGTTGGATTTAACAGTGTAAGTGTCGTTCCGCCAACAGAATTTTTGTCGGAAGGTACCCTTGGTTTTTTTGGTGGGGTTGCCTTTTTATATATCTCCTATGCGGGAGTAACCAAAATCGCTGCTATTGCTGGTGAAATTTCTCAGCCCGAAAAAAACCTTCCACGTACCATGATTATTTCGTTGCTACTTATTATGGCTGTATATGTTTGTGTGTCTATGGTGCTTGTTCGTTTTGTCGATGGGGCTGCCCTATCTACCGATATCCGACCAATCTATACCGCCGCAGCCCAAATCGGTGGTCCCATTGCGGGATACATCGCTGGAGTTGTGGGGGTAATGACCCTGCTCTCTATGGCCAATTCAGGTTTACTTGCCTCTTCACGTTTTCCTTTTGCCATGGCGCGCGATGGGGCTTTGCCTAAGGTTTTTACTTCAATCAGCAAACAATATTTGACCCCCGTTTTTTCAATTATAGTCACTGCCATTGCCATTGCTTTAGCCATCATCTTTTTGGATGTTGTGAAAATAGCCAAGCTTGCCAGTGCTTTTAAGGTATTGATGTTTGTTTCGGTCAACCTTGCTGTGATTGTATTTAGAGAAACAAATGCCCAATGGTATCGTCCCAAATACAAATCGCCTCTTTACCCCTTTGTACAAATCTTTGGGATTTTAAGCGGTTTGTTTTTGCTCGCTTTTCTCGGGCTTCAGGCTTTGCTATCCGTGTTGGCAGTATTTATCATTGGCTTTTTGGTGTTCTTAGCTTATGGTCGAAAAACCAACCGCAGTGGTTTGTTATCAAACTATGGGATATTCTCTTTCCTTTTTAGAGGAAGACGCGCTGGGACTTCAGAAACAGAGCTCGATCAGGAAGAGGTTATTGAAGGGGTTTACAGCTCTGACTCTCAAATCGTTGTTCCCTTACTGGGTGACGAAACCTCACCTGAAATGATCGTTGAGGTGGCTTCTTCGATCAACCCTAAGAACAGTGTGAATGCGATCAACATCATAGAGGCGCCCGACCAAACCTTTTTGGAAGATGTGAATTTGATCAGCCCCAAAGATGAGTCTGTCAAAAGACGTATTTTATCTCTTCGGGAATCTAAAAACACCAAGATTACTTTTGAGAGTCTTCCCACGCATGATGTGGTTAACACCATCAAAAACATTACGTCGGTACAAAAATGTGAGTGGTTGGTGATGGGCTGGGGTGGTCGTGAGAACACGGGTATTTTGGTCCGAAACCCTGTTGGGTGGGTCATCAAAAACATCAATGCCAACCTCGCGTTATTTAAAGACAATGGGGTAAGAAATATTTCAAAGGTTGTGCTGGCCGTTCGTCCAGGAAGAGAGGGAAATAAATTTATCCGTGTTGCAGATCATATTTGTAAGTATTACGGTGCGAGCTTAACGTTGTTAAACGTCATTGGCAAAGATGCCAAAAAAAGTGTAGAGTCAAAGCTGCACGACGATAACAACAGCTTATTAAAAGGCTTGTCCCGCGAAGAAAATAGTGTGGTCATAAAAAGCAACGATGTAGTTGGTGTGATTTCTGAAGTGTCTGCCAGTTATGATTTACTCATTATCGGTTCGCAGGAAAAAAGTGCTTGGTACAATGTTTTGCTCGGTCTAAAATCGGATCGATTTGTCAAAAACTCTGTTTGTTCAGTTTTGCGGTTAACCATAAGAGATTAGCATGAACCTATTCCCAATCGTTGCGGGTCGTTTTAAACTTGACGGTGGTGCGATGTTTGGTGTTGTGCCAAAGTCGATCTGGCAACGCACCAATCCTGCAGACGAAGACAACCTGATTGATTTATGTGCGAGGTGTTTGTTGATTGAGTCAGGTGATCGATTGATTTTAGTCGATACGGGAATGGGCGACAAACAAAGCGAACGTTTTTTTAATTACTACAAACCTTGGGGAAATGATAATCTTGTCGATTCTGTCATAGGTGCTGGTTTTCATCCGAATGATGTTACGGATGTCTTGCTAACCCATTTACATTTCGATCATTGTGGGGGGTGTTTTACGTGGAATGCTGACCGCACTTCTTTTGTTCCTGTTTTTCCAAATGCGGATTACTGGTCAAATGAGTCTCATTGGCAATGGGCTACCCAGCCCAACCCTCGTGAAAAAGCTTCCTTTTTGAAAGATAACCTAAACCCGATTCAAGAGTCTGGTCGTTTGCGATTTATTGATAAAGGTAGAGACAATCCTTTGGGTCTAGACCTTCTTTTTGTAGATGGGCATACGGAAAAACAAATGTTGCCGATGGTGGATTGGAAAGGGGAAAAACTTGTCTTTATGGGGGACCTTATCCCTACTGTAGGCCATATTCCCCTACCCTATATCATGGGATATGATGTGCGTCCGCTAGAAACGCTTGTTGAAAAGTCTGCTTTTTTAGATCTTGCAGCTGAAAACAACTATTTACTTTTTTTAGAACATGACCCAAACACCCCTTTGGTGCGGGTTCATCAAACAGAAAAAGGGGTCCGCTTACAGTCGAGCCACCAGTGGAACGAATTTATTTAACTTCAATCTTATTATGAAACATCTTATTTTACTTTTATGTGCGTTTTCCTTTGCGCAATCTCCCTATGCAGGCTATTGGCAACAGGAAGTCGATTATGTGATGGACATCCGTATGGATGTGGAAACATTTCGATATAGTGGAACACAACAGCTCACCTATACCAACCACTCTCCCGACACCCTTTCTCAGGTGTTTTACCACTTGTATTTTAACGCTTTTCAGCCGGGGAGTGATATGGACATACGTTCCAGAAACATCAAAGACCCCGATCCGCGAGTTGGTGACAGAATCAGTAAACTCAACGATGAGGAAATTGGTTTTTTACGTGTGAGTGATCTTGAGCAAGATGGATTGGCCGTTGCTTATGAGGAGGAAGAAACCATTTTGGTTGTTGAATTGGCTACGCCTTTACTTCCTGGGGATTCTACTGTTTTGGATATGGTTTTTGAGGGTCAAGTGCCTGTACAAATTCGCCGGAGCGGGCGGAACAATAAAGAAGGGGTTAATTTGTCAATGACACAATGGTATCCAAAATTGGTTGAATACGACAAAGACGGTTGGCACCCAAATCCATATGTCGGGCGTGAATTTCATGGGGTTTGGGGTGATTTTGATGTATCCATCACCATTGATCGTAACTACGTGATCGGTGGGACTGGTTACCTACAAAATCCTGAAGAAGTAGGTCATGGGTATGCTGAAAAAACAAAAAAATCAAAGTCCGAAACCTTGACATGGCGTTTTATTGCGCCAATGGTTCATGATTTTGCTTGGGCAGCTGACCCTGATTTTATTCACGATATGATTTTGGGCCCAAATGATGTTGAGCTGCACTTCTTTTACCTCAACAATCCCGATATTCTGGAGAACTGGAAACAACTCCAAGGGGATACTGCTAAAATGCTGGCTTTTTTTAATGAAAATATCGGAGAGTACCCTTATAAACAATATTCTGTTATTCAAGGAGGAGATGGGGGAATGGAATATCCCATGTGCACACTCATCACTGGGGAGCGTGAGTATAAAAGCTTGTTTGGCGTTACCGCTCATGAATTGGCGCATAGTTGGTTTCATCATTTGTTGGGTACGAATGAAGCAAAATACGCTTGGATGGATGAAGGATTTACTTCTTTTTATGATATGCTTTGTGAGTCCGCAATCATGGGAACAGAAGATCCGTATTCTAGTTTTTATAGTCGCTATTACCAGCTTGTGAGTTCTGGTGTTGAGGAACCCTTAACAACACACGCTGATCGATTTGAATATAATTTTGCTTATGGGATTGGTAGTTATTCAAAAGGTGCTGTTTTCCTCGCTCAGCTAGGATATATTATTGGTGCAGACAACCTCAGGAAAACGATAAAAAAATATTATGAGGTGTTTAAATTTAGTCATCCAACACCGAATGATTTTAAGCGTATTGCGGAAAAGATATCTGGCATGCAACTGGAGTGGTATCTCAACGACTGGGTTCGCACAACTAATACTATTGATTATGGAATTCGACAGATTGAAGAGAAAGGGCAAAAAACAAAGGTTAGTTTAGAGCGTATTGGGAATCTACCGATGCCTGTTGAAGTGTATGTGGAAGGAGTTGATGGATCTGTTTTTTATTACTATATCCCGTTACGGATGATGCGTGGAGAAAAGTCGTTTTTAGATCAAGAAGTCACTACATTAAGTGATTGGTCTTGGGCGAATCCAACCTATCAATTTGAAATCGAAAATCCTTTGGCTGATATTAAGATTATTCAGTTGAATCCAACAGGGCTTAAAGCAGATGTAAATCCAAATAATGATATTTACCCGATTAAATAATGGCTTCTTTTCCAAAACAGATGCGCATCAAAAATGAAACACAAATTCAAAAGTTGTTTGATTCAGGAAAATGTATTTCCGCTGGTGGAATTACGTTAAAATACGTCAGAAGTCAAACCAAATTAAAAGTTGGTTTTTCTGCACCAAAACGCCTACACGCAACTGCCGTTACAAGAAATTTACTCAAACGTAGAATGCGAGAATCCTTTCGACTTCAAAAACATGTACTCGGCGATTCTTTTTCTGGTGTCGGCTATTTTATTTATACTAAAAAGGTCGTAAAAAGCAGTAGCAAAATTTATCAAGCGTTTACAGCGCTACTGACGAAGTGGAAAGATTGCGAAACATAGTAATGTGAAGAATGCCATCCTCTAAATAGGTATTACCGACAGAAATAAACCCATTTTTTTGGTATAGTTTTTCGAGATGATATTGGGCAGAGATTTTTATCTCTGTTTGATCTCCTAATTCTTTAATTGAGCGCTTTACGAGTTCATCACCTAATCCTAACCCA
>MDTD01165927.1_pt1 | contig 13389 bp, 10 predicted proteins | sample 811221 | NCBI WGS metagenome assembly MDTD01 (sample SAMN05326646, study PRJNA326480) | marine metagenome | isolation source: seawater | place: Pacific Ocean: South West | collected 2011
AATAGAGTTGGTGCCGGTCAGTCATCTCGACCAGGTCTATCCCATCGTATTTAAGGGACATGGCAAGGCAACCAAAACTTCAAAGTCAAATGGTCCTTCCAAAAGCGCTGCCCGAACCCGGAGTTCCGCTAAGGTAGCGACGGCCGGCCCTTCTGGAAAAGATGCCGGCTCCAATTCCGGTGGCCAGAAAAAGAAACAGCCTAGGACCCGGACCCGGAGCAAGACTAATAAGTCTTCCACTTCTAAAAATGCCGGGAAGAAGCCGTCTGTCAAAAAGACATCTCGAAAGACCGGAAAATAGTAGCTCCGCAGGATGGCTGCCAAGTGCCGAAAGCGGCGTAAATACTAAAGTTTAGAAGACTTTTTGCAAACTATTGTTATGATTCATTCAGAGGTTTTGGACTCTTGAATGTAGTCCAATTGTGCTTAGCTTTTAGAGGAATTTATTCCGAAGGCTAGCGTTTCGACCCAGGACGCGAGGAGGAGGGGGCAAGCATGGTTACTACCAAAGCAAAAACAAAAGAGTATATCGACCGCGATAAAGCGTGCGTTAATCAGGTTCTTTCCAGATTGGCTCCGGTTGTTGCCGAGCGCGGAGAAGGGTCCTATCTTTATGATGTCGACGGAAACAAATACCTTGATATGACAACCGGTATAGGGGTGACCAACATCGGTCATTGCCATCCCCGGGTTGTTGAGGCTGTCAGGGAGCAAGCCGGAGAGCTAATTCATACTTCGGTTACCACCTATCACAGAAAGTACATTGAAACCTGCGAAAAACTCCAGGAGATATCCCCTGGAAGACTGGACAGTGTCTTTCTTGCCAATAGCGGTGCCGAGTGTGTTGAGGGAGCTATAAAGCTTGCCAAGTATGTCACGAACAGACCTGGCATCATTAACTTTCTAGGTTCCTTTCACGGTCGTACCCACATGTGTATGGCCCTCACAACCTCAAAACTCTATTACAAAGATATGATGGAGCCTCTGCCTCCGGCGATCTACACGGCTCCTTTTCCCTATGTTTTTCGGTCTATGACACCGGATAATCCGGAAGCTGTGGTGGACGAAACATTCAGACAGCTAGACGTACTCTTCAACCAGTTTATTAATCCTAAACAGGTTGCCGCTTTCATAGTAGAGCCGATTCTCGGTGAAGGCGGATATGTGGTACCACCCGATTCTTTCTTGCCAAGACTTAGAGCCCTTGCCGATAAGCATGGCATCATGCTGATTATCGATGAAGTGCAGAGCGGATTCGGTCGAACCGGCAAAATGTTCGCCATCGAACACCTCGATGTGGAGGCGGACATTATGACCATGGCAAAGGGGATAGCCGACGGTATGCCACTCTCAGCTTTTGTCTCTCGAAAAGAGTTGACGGACAAGTGGCCGGCTGGAAGACATGGTACTACATTTGGTGGAAACCCCGTAGCCTGCGCCGCGGCACTGGCCAGCATCGCTGTTATTGAAGAAGAGAACCTGGCGGAGAGAGCCACAAAACTGGGCGAGGAGATGATGACCGCCCTGAGAAAACTAGCTGAGTCCAGACCCCATATCGGAGAAGTTCGAGGCCGCGGTTTGATGATCGGTCTGGAGTTCTGCGATAAAGATGGAAAGCCCAGCAAAGAATGGACCGACAAAGTTGTGGCTCGTTGTCTCGAAAACAATATGCTTATTCTGTCTTGCGGCCAGGCCGGACAGGTTGTAAGACTGATTCCACCTTTGACTTTGTCCGATTCGGAAGCCGAAAAGGCTCTGGAGATTCTTGAAATCGCTACCAGAGACTGATACCAGACCTGCACACACGTTATTTGGGAGAGATTAGATGACTAAAACACTTGAAAAAACAAAGACGTTTCACAACCTTATCGGCGGTGAGTGGGTTAAGTCCAACAGCGGCAAAACCTTTGAATCCATCAGCCCGGCCAACCAGGAAGAGGTGATCGGTCGTTTCGCAGAGTCCGATGAATCCGATGTGAAAAAAGCTGTGGACGCTGCCGCCAAGGCGTTTGAAACCTGGAGAAAAGTTCCGGCTCCGGAAAGAGCAGAGATCATCTTGAAAGCTGGTCTTTTGCTTGAAGAGAGAAAAGAGAGCGTGGCCAGGGACATGACCAGAGAGATGGGCAAAGTTTTAAACGAAGCCCGGGGCGATGTTCAGGAAGCTATCGATATGGCCAAGTACGCAGCCGGTGAAGGACGTCGTATGTTTGGTATGACTGTGCCGGCAGAGATGCGCCAGAAGTTCGCCATGGCTATGAGAGCTCCCCTTGGAGTTGTTGGTATTATCACTCCCTGGAACTTCCCTGTGGCGATTCCCAGCTGGAAAATATTTCCTGCCCTGGTAGCTGGCAACACAGTTGTTTTCAAGCCTGCCACAGATACTCCCTACTGTGCTTACCGTTTTGTTGAGATCCTTCAGGAAGCCGGACTTCCTGCCGGAGTGCTCAACTTTGTCACCGGTTCAGGATCAAAGGTTGGCAATCCAATTGTCGAAGATCCTCGTGTGAAGCTCATCTCTATCACTGGCTCTTCCTTCACCGGAAGGAAAGTAGCCGGTCGTTGCGGAGAGCTGATGAAGAAGATCTCCTGTGAGCTGGGCGGCAAAAACGCTATCTGTGTAATGGAAGACGCTAAGTTAGAGCTAGCTATTGATGGCGCACTCTGGGGTGCTTTCGGCACCACCGGCCAGAGATGTACCGCCACCAGCCGGGTCATTCTTCACAAAGACATTTACGAGAAATTTGTCACCGAGTTTGTGAAACGCGCCAAAGCCTTGAAGGTCGGTGATGGTCTCGATAGCTCCGTGGATGTCGGTCCGGTGATCAACAAAGATCAACTGAAGAGCATCAATGACTATGTGAAAGTGGGCGAAGACGAAGGTGCTAAGCTTCTTCTCGGCGGCAAGATTTTGGACAAAGGCGATCACGCCAAGGGCTGTTTCCATGAGCCCACCATATTCGGTGACGTCAAGCCGAATATGAGAATCGCCCAGGAAGAGATCTTCGGACCGGTGGTGGCTCTCATCAAAGTGGATAACTTTGAGGAGGCGATAGAAGTGGCCAACGGTACTGAATTTGGACTTTCGCTCTCTATGTACACCCAGGACGTTAACCGTGCTTTCAACGCCATTAACGATCTGGAGTCGGGAATCGTGTACGTTAATGCCCCCACCATCGGTGCTGAGATTCAGCTGCCTTTCGGCGGTACGAAGCAGACCGGTAACGGACACAGAGAGGCCGGCACCACGGCCATCGACCAGTTTACTGAGTGGAAGTCAATCTACGTAGATTACTCCGGTACTCTTCAAAGAGCCCAGATAGATAACTACGACGGTTAAGCTCTTCGTTCCAGTCGCCCGGCTCGATTCCATGAAAAGAGGGGGCGACTGGAATCAGAAGTAAGCGGTAAACCAGGAAAGCTGTTTTAACTAGTTTGTATTTTTAAGATTACAGGTATTGGAGATAGAAAAATGGATTTCGAATTCACCCCGGATCAAGTTGCTATTCGCAAGCACATGCGAGATTTTGCCGAGCGCGAGATAGCGCCCAAGGCTCAGATGAACGACCGCGAATGTAAGTTCGACTGGGATATCGCAAAGAAAATCTTCAAAGAAGGATTCCTCGGTTGCCCCGTGCCGGAGAAGTACGGCGGACTTGGAATGGACTATGTCGCTTACGGTTTGATGACCGAAGAGGTGAATCGGGTTTGCTCTTCCACAAGAACTCTTTTCTCCGTGCAAACTTCCCTGGTTGCTCTGACAATCTTGAGATGGGGTACGGAAGAACAGAAGAAAGAGTTGCTCCCTAAGCTCTGTAATGGAGAATATATCGGTTGCTATGGCTTGACCGAGCCTGAAGCCGGCAGTGACGCCGCCAACCAGCAGACCAAAGCTGTTAAAGATGGTGATGATTACATTCTCTCCGGACAGAAAGTCTGGATCTCCTGTGGTTCAATCGCTACCCATGCCCTGGTTTTCGCCACGGTGGATTCCAGTAAGGGTCACAAAGGAATCACCTGCTTTATCGTCGATACAAAGTCCAAAGGATTCAGCGCCCAGCCTATCAAAGGGAAGCTGGGACTGCGTGCTTCCGATACCTCCAGCCTTTTCCTTGATGAAGTGAGAGTACCTAAAGAGAATGTACTCGGTGAAGTAGGCTCCGGATTCAAGGTGGCTATGTCCGCCCTCGATAACGGAAGATTCTCGGTTGCCGCCGGCGCTATCGGCCTGGTTCAGGGCTGCATAGACGCCTGCACCAAGTATGCCATGGAGAGAAAAACATTCGGCAAGCCAATCGGTGAGCACCAACAGGTGCAAGCGATGATTGCTGATATGGTTGCCGACTGCGAAGCCGGTAGACTTCTTTATTTGAGAGCCGCTCATCTGAAGAACAAGGATGTGAGAAACACCCTCGAGACTTCAATCGCCAAGCTCTTCTGTGGAGAAGCCGCTAACCGCGCCGGCCACAACGCCGTTCAGATTTTCGGCGGATATGGCTACTCCGACGAGTATCCCGTGGAGAGATACTTCCGTGATGCCAAGGTTCTCAACATCTATGAAGGCACCCGGGAGATACAGCGTATGATCATCGCCCAGGATGCCCTCGGTATTCGTTATGCCAACGGTGTTCAGAGCGGCAGACCTACAGCTCTGGCTCCGGTAGGCTAGGGATTCGGGTCGATGTAGTTGTGCCGGGCTCTTATTAACATAAGAGTGATCGGAATTTACAGTGCGTGTCAGAAATGAGGTAAGCTTTTCTGGCACGCATCTGACTTTTTCTTCCAGGAGTTTGATAGATGACAGAAGAGGCTAGCAATAACATTAATGAGATGGAGTCTCCGGTTCCGCCCGTGAGATTTGAGATTTATCCGAATGAGTTGTTCGCATCGGTTAATCTCCATGAAGTAAGGCAGGGTGAAGAGAGCTTTAGCTGCTGGTCGTTTGTGAGTGAAGGTCTCTCCCGTCATGGGCAGCGTGAACTTGCCATGTTGGTGCGCAAGGGCGATGACCAGGAGGAAAATGCTTATCCTACCGATGTGCTTGGCTTCTTTCTCACCGTCAGACGTTTTGCCCTGGAGCAGAATGTTTTTATGGAAGGGGATATCACCGAATTTGGTGACGGTGGATTTCTTGACCCCAAGTTCAAAGCGCTGGCTTATGTCCGTCCGTTGGGACTCTACGGGCCGGAAGATACGGACAATATGCTCAACTGTATTCTGCTCACCGAAGATGAGCTGGAGATAGCTAAAAAGTTCGGTCTCACCCGGGTGGTCTCTCTTTTAGGGCATTCATACAATCACTATCCATGCCCTCCCTGGGTTGATCTTGGTCGGGACTCCACTGTCAACGAGAAGCTCTCCAGTGAGATGGATGAAAGTATTCTTGCCAAAGTCCCATTCATGAACATTCCCCATATTAGGGTCTGCCTTTGCGTTGATAAGCTCAAGATCTTTTGTCGCAAAGGCACCCACGAATTTATTCGCGAATTTTTAAAGCAGTTGCCCGTACAAGCTCCCTTCACCATCGGCTGCGATATAGATCCGGCCGCCAACGCCATGCTTGTCTGGCAAGCCACCATGGAGAACGGACCTTCTGCTATCACTCCCCCGGGCAGTGACGGCACCAGGGTGGCAGGTTGCTCCTTGCTGGTCTTTCCCGAACAAGATGCCACCAACGCCCAGGTTATTGAGGATAGCTTCCTGTTGAGCTTGAAAACGGAAGATTGGGAGAAGTTGCGAAACGCTCTAATGACAGGCAAAGAAGCGTCCGTGGGAGCACAGCCGGGAGGCAAGATAGAGGTCGAATGGTACGAAGAGAGTCCGGAGATTGCTTCTCTTCCTGTTCCCGGGACCCTGGACCATATTCCGGAGCTTCCTAAGATTGAGCATGCAGAGGGGCTGGGCAAAGTCCTCGACGCCGAGATCGTCACCGAGGAAGAGGCGGTTATCGCTACCCTCAATCCCGTAATTCTTATGCAGTACATGGAAGCTGTGGAGATGACGGTTCTCGGTTACTATATCGATCGCCGTCCGGACGAAGATAAGACTATCTCTCTGGGCTGTGTATTGGAGCCTGATCAGAAGGTGAGTTGGACGCTTTCATCCGAGCCCGGTGAAGATAAGATCGAGTTGAAGGGTATTGAGATCAGACTCGGTGACCTTCCGGTGCCGGCTTTGATGTCATCTCCCATCGAGTTCAATTTGAAGTTTGAAATCAACTCCAAAGTCGAAGCGACTTCGGAGTGATAGAGAATTACATTAGTTAACCACTAAACTAGAGTTGCTTCAGTCTTTTCAGCCTGTTTATCTCTTGTTTCGCTTGTTCTATGCGGTTGTCGATCTCCTGGTGGCAGGCTTGCATTCGTTTGGATCTCATACGAATCAATGAGACGCTTGCAAATATTGAAACAACCAGAATGAATATCGCTCCGGTTGCCACCACCAGCTCCGTGGCATGGAGATTGAGAAAGAAGGCTGCGGTTGTGGTAAGGACAACCACAGCTGCCAGAAGCAGAAATTCTACCGAGTTTACTAAGTTGGGTAAGGAGAATTTTTTCTCCAGACCGCTGGTTATCGATTGTTCTTGTCTGGACTCTTGTTTCTGATAGCAGTTGATGGAGAGTTGCTCCATGGCTTCGCTAAAGGAGCACTTGCTCAGCTCGCATTGATACAGCACTCGAACAGCTTGTTGCTCTTCAATATCACCATTTGCGATCATGTTTGCCAGTTCCACCGCCGCCTTGTACACTTCAACGCTGATTGCTCCACGGGAGACCAGTGCGTGTAGCGGGTCCATGCCGTAGTCGCTGTAGTGTTTTACCGCGGAGCAGATAGAGCTCTCTTCTGTAAGTTCCGCCGAGGTGAGCAACGCTATAGCACCGTTGAAGGTGGCAGGGTTGTCTCTGAAAGTGCCCATCTCTTTAGTAATTGATTTAACAGAGCGCCCTGATTCATGGGCTTTTTTGATCAGCTTCGCTGCCGCTTGTCGAGTCATCAGTTCCAGTTGGCAGAGTCTCTGGAGGAAGAGGGACTCATCCAGCAATTCTTTTGAAAGGATGCCTGCCTCTATGAGCAGTTCTCCTAGAAGGCGGTTGTCCTTTATGGATCTTTCAAGGCTGCTCAAAAGCTCTGTTTCGGAAACTATTCTGGCGCTCAGGAGAATGTCTCCTATTTTTATTTTGGAGAGGGTGTTTTTAGCGGAGATGCCGCTCTTCTCAAAGGCTGTTTCCAGGTCATAGTTACTGTCTTTCGCGAGTCTCAGTAGTTTGAGGGACTGTGCTTTGTTCAGCCTGTTGTCCAGTATGAGCTTCATGCATTCTACAGCCATGTTGACGGCATAGAAGGAGACAGCACGCATTTTTAGAAGTGCTCCGGCCACGGTCATGTCTCTTTCAACGGCTATTCTTTTCGCTTCTTGCACCGATCTGGAATCGGTCATGTCTGAGCCTAAAAGCAGTTCAATCATCAAGTCTTCGTTATTGGAGACAGTCTTTTCGCCCAGCGCAAGCCATTTTGTTACCCGGGAAAAGGGCAGGCTCTGGTCACGGGCGTAGCGTAGGGCGCTTACCGCGTCTGTTCTATCGAGTAATCCTGATTCGATCATAGACTGGGCTAAGAGAACATTTTCGAGGTCCATTTCTGTTATGCGGCAGTTTTCCACTAGCACTCTGCCGAGAGGTTTGTTCATATCTTCTGCGGTCTGTACCGACAGGTTGAGAACTGTGGAGGAAACCATTCTTGCTTCTAATAGAAGAATGCCGATTTTGACTCTCTTGTCCCGGCAGGGTGGAGTTATGACCGTATGTTTTTTTAAGCCCTGGGCGTTTTGTCTTGGGAGATGCATGATGATGCCTCCAGTTAATAGTAAGTGGGGGTTGCTGATGGTTTTAGTAAGGTTGGTAAGTTCTAGAAAGTTCTAGTACGGCTCAGTAAATCTAAGCTACCTCTACTATAAGGATTTCAAGGGCGCCGGTCTATTGGCATTCTTCATATAGCGAAAGTGCGTATAAAATCGCGGAAAAGCTTATGATAAGCGGGAGAAGGTGCTCTTTTTTTTGAGGTCCATTGAAAAATATTTGCAGAAATATTTGATTGGATGCGGGATTCCGATACTTCAACAAATAAAACGAGGTCCCTATCCGAGCTTCACAGCTTTGGTCAGGAACCTGTTTTATATCCAGGGATAAAACTTTTTGTGATTTTAGGTTTGCAGTGCAGGTCTCCAGCCAATCTTTTTGAAGCAATATTTCAGATGATCCTTAATACTCTCTTTCAGGCTTGTCGCCGGAATTTCATCTTCATCGTAGTAGGCAAATCCCAGCTCATAGGCTGCCTCTTTCAGTCCTGTTTTCTTCTCCAACATATGGCGCAAGATGAGCACCGCTTCCTGTCTAGACATCTCGCCTTCGGATACTAGATGGGCGCATTCCAGAGCTGCCTTCTCTTGTTTACCGGAGAGTCTGCCTTTGATTACCTGGACTACAAGAGGGCGGAAAAGATTCTCTATTTGCCAGAGGTCTTTTTCCTGCCAGCTAGAGTCGGATGTTTCCACTATGCCTGCTTTGGCTAAAAGTTCCAGCGCTTCTCTTTCGAACTCTTTTTCCACGGCGAGCTCTTTTATTCTGCTCATTATGTTGAGCGTGGATATTTTAAGATTGAGGGAATCCCTGGCGATTTCAGCTGCCATCTCACTGGTGAGCAGATCATTGTCTATCAGTCTTCTCAACAGTTTTGCTTCTTTGCCCGATATATGGCTACGGGTTGAAGTGCACTCTTCACTACCTTGTTTTTCTAAGATGAGGAGAGCTTCGTCAAATTCTATATTTTCGTGCCGACTAAATGTAAGAGCTTTCTCCGCAAGGGTTCTATCAATCATTCCTTTGTCGACCATGTACTGAGCCAGCTTTTCAGCTTCGCTCCGGTTTGCACTGGGGGTCTTGTCTGGTTCGAGTTCGCTTGTTCTGTACATGGTAGGTGAGAAATCTTGTAGGGGAGAATGGTAAGGAAATACCGCTAACATTTAGTTCGGCACTTTCTCATCCTAGGGCAATTGAACTCATCTGTGAATTCGCAATTGTCTTATAACGAAAGTGCGTATGAAACCACGAAAACCCTTATGAAAAGCCAGGATTCATCTGCTGATTCGCAAGCGGAATTCTAAAAAAGTTCTATCTCCAGGGTTATGGTGGAGCCTTTGCCCGGCTCCGACTCCAATTTGAAGCTGGTGTTGTAGAAACAACGAATCAGATCGGCTCTCTCTCTCATGCCACCCAGACCCATGCCGCCGTAGTCGCTATCGGAAGCCCTCTCCTCTTGTTCCTTTTCCGCTCCTTCCACGTCGAAGCCTTTGCCGTTGTCCATTAGAACAAATTTGAGTGCTTTTTCCCTGGGCGCTTCTATCGAGACCTGGACCGAGGTTGCTCCGGAGTATTTTTCGGTGTTATTCAACCCTTCTTGAATTATTCTATATATATGCAAAGCCACCGGATCCGGTAATTCGGGCAGACTGAAGTCACACTGGAAATTGGTGTTTATTCCGGTGCGCTGACTCATTCTCTCCAGCACATCCCTGAGGCACATGACCAGACCCCATTCTTTGAAGTTTCGGGGCGCGAAGTCACTGCAGATATCCCGCAACTGCATGATTACATGATCAACTATTTCCAGGGTCTCTTCGGTGGTCAGTTTCTTATCTCCGCCCAGGTAGCGCTTGAGCATCATCAGGTCTGCGATGACCGTGTCATGCAATTCCCTGGCCAGACGATATTTCATCTCTTCTTGCTGTTTTACCACCTTAAAAGCAAGGTTCTGTTTCTCCAGGGTCAGCTCCTGCACGGTTCTCATCCAGTCTTCGTTTTTGTAGAGACCGAATGCCGGAGAACTCAGGTCATGGTGCGTGCTTGCCTGGTCGTCGTAGCTAATCGGCAAAACTTCTGCGGTCTCCACCCCCACATCCTCGTCTGCTTCTTCGCTGGCTGCTTTTAGCGCGGTGAGGATTTCGGAAGGATTTCTCCCCCGGTTGTTGACGAGATCCTGGAGCTTCAAAGCTTTTTTGAGCAGGCTTTTGGATATCAGGTTGTGACGCAGCAAAATCTGTCCGATAGGAAGGTCTTCGCCCAGGCGCTTTTCCACAGCCGAAAGCAGGTCTATCTCGGATACCACATCCGCGGCCACGAGAAGCTCTCCCAGGCGAAAAGGCTCCATCCTTGCCTGGGGCATATATCCCAGCTCCTTGAGAGCGCTTTCCATGGATAGATGCTTTTGAGCGGCAAGGCGCAGGGCTTCGATGGCTTGCTGGGATGTTATCTTACCTTCTTTTATATAAGTCTGGGCGGAAAGGGCCGCGTAAGCGACCGCTTCGGGAACCACATTTCTGATTACCAACACTCTACCCAGGGGCAGTCCGCTGGAATAACTTGCCTCGACAGCGGTGTCTAGTTCGGTATCACCCACCACCTGGGATTCTCTCAGGATCTGGCTCAATCGGGCAGTGACCAGGTGGAAATCAGGAGTCACTCCCAACTTTTTAAAGGCTTCTTCCAGGCTGATCTCTTCCACCACAGATTTGAAGATTACATCGGTGGCAAGGTCCACCGAGATAAGATTCTCGTGGATCAACCCATGGGTGAGGGCGGCAGTTCTCATGGTCTCTTCCGAGACGACGCCGTTCTGAATCAAGATATTGCTAATCGAGTCCCCGGTGCGCGCGGAAGACGCCATGGCCCTGGCCAGTTGATTCTGGGTGATTATGCCTGATTTGAACAGCAGGTCTTGTATGCTTGGTATCTGACTCGTTTGGGACATTTAAATTTGTTGTGGGGGATTTATTCCAGCTCTTCGCTGCCGTAGCCGTTCTGCACTGCCCAGGCAATCAGTTGTTCTCTGTTGCTCAAGTCTAGTTTTAAAAGAAGTACCTCGCATTGTTTTCTTGCTGTGGCCACCGAGGTACACCTCTCATCAGCGATCTCTTGATACTTCATTCCACGGCCCAGCATGTGAAGAACCTCTTGTTCCGACGGCGTGAGTTTCTTTCGGTCGTAGGTAATGTCCTCGGTGACTATATTTGATTCCCCTTTCATTACTCTGCGTATGGTCTCTGCCACCTTTGCGATTCGTTCGGATTTAAGAAGATAGGCGCTTACGCCCATGGATAGCACCGCATGAATAAATGCCTGGCGGCTCTCGGCCGAGAAAATTACCAATTTCATATCTGGAAATCTCAAAAATTCAGCGATCATTCCTTTGGGACCGAGGCTACCGGGTAGATGCAGATCCAGAACCAGGATGTCCGGTTTTTTCTCTTCCGTCAGTTTGAGACCGTCATCGATATTGTCGGAGGAACCGATTACTTCAAAGTCCTCTTCCCTGGATAGACCGCTGATTAAGCCGTCTAGAGTTACCTGGTGGTCTTCGATTACAACTATTTTTATTTTCTCAGTCATTTCTTCTTCTTGAAATATTGCTTCTGGCGTTCTTCCAACCTTGCTTCAAGGGTTGACATATACTGCTCCCTGGTGAGATTGGTGGTGGACCAATCGATGTTGACGGCCATAGTGTTGTCCAGGTTGGCGCCTTCTAAATTGGCTCCGTTCATTTGTGCTCCGCCGATGGTGGCATTGCTGAGGTCCGCATCTTTTAGAAACGCATTTTCAAAATTGGCTCTGGCCGCGAAACTGCCTTTCAGATGGGCTCCGGCAAGATTGCTTTTTCTTAAGTCGGCGAAGGCAAGGCGAGCATCTTCCAGATTCGCGTTTTCTAAATTGCAGAAGTAGAAGCTTGCTCTACTAAATTCGCAACTCTTTAAATTGGCATTTTTTAGATTGGCGTCGGTAAAGTCTGCCTGCATCATTTTTGCGCCGCTCAGATCAATCCCTTCCAGATCGGCTTTTCTTAAATCGGCCATTACCAGGAGCAGCTCTCGCCGTTTGGCTTCTTCCACAGCCTCCTTCAGGGTCTTTTTCTGGGTAGTGGCAAATATGATCTTCTTTGTTTTCTTCTGGACTATTGTTATGGGCACGGCGCCTTCTTCGGGCACTGGTTTGCCATCCTTAAAGTCCATCTGCTTTCTGTAATTATTGTCTTCAAGGCTGAGTAGATACAGGTTTTTATTTTTGTTTCGCGTTCTATAAATATGGGATTTGAAAGACTCACTGCCCACATAGGAGATTGTGCCGACGATCATAAGAGTGAGAACCAGCATGATTGCAGCTGATACAATCAGCGGTCGCGGGTTGGCTACCTGGGGACTTTCCTGTTTTTGATCGTCTTCAGCTGTTTCTTCTGGCGGGGCGCCCGTGATCTTGCTCGTATCGATCAACGCTTTTTGCAGATCATCAAAGCTCTGGTATCTGCGGGCGGGGTCTTTTATGAGGCACTTCATTACTAGCTCCACAACAGGTTCCGGAAGAGGAGCTTCCTGGTCTTTTACATTGATAGCAGGGGGGCGGGGTTCAAAAGCGATTTGATGTTCCTGGAGAACTTTTGCTTTCTTCGAGGGAAAAGGTGGTTTGCCGCTCAGACATTCATAAATAACCGCGCCCAGTGAGTATACTTGGGAGCGCTGATCCAACTCTGCTTCCAGTATATGATCCGGGCTCAGGTAGGCTTCTTTCGGGCGCGGCGCTTTCTCTTCTTCAAGCTCTTTGTAGAGGAGTCTTCTCTCACCGGACTCTTCGTCCAGCTCAAAGTTATGGGTGCAATATAGATGTGTGGCTGTGGTGTCGCAAATAGTGCTTTTATTCGTCTCTAAAAATTGAGCGAATAGGTCCAGACAATCCTGCCACTGCATATGACCACTTTTGTTGGCACCGATGTGGTTATCAAGTCTTTTCAGATCGCTTTTATCTATCACTGTGCTCATAAGCTTCAATTCCCTGGAATCACTACTTATTGTACCCGCTATGATCGCCCTTAAAAACCGGCTCCTTCGACCAGGGCTCAGCTGGCATCGGTCCCTTATCTATGTGCTAAGAAAGGTTTTCCTTGGGTGATATTAGATATGGTTCTTTGCAAGGGCTCTTGTTGTTTTAAAGATCACTTATTGATAGAATCTCATAATTCCCAAAAACATTCTAGGTAGACAGTTTGGCGACTGTGCAAAGGGCATGATCGCCACTGAATATGGTTTTCAGGCGGATCCTGGAGACTATATGTGTTGCTTGACAAGGAGGTTGGTGTGAGTAACTTATACAAGATGACCGAGATCGTCGGTACTTCAGATAAAAGCTTTGACGACGCAGCGAAAATGGCTGTGGAAAGAGCTTCCAAGACTCTGCGTGGTTTAAAGTGGTTTGAAATAACCGACATGCGAGGCAAGATCAAAGACGGTAAAATTGCCGAATTTCAGACAACCATGAAAGTAGGCTTCAAACTCGAAGAAGAGTAAGCAAGAGC
>MDTD01104369.1_pt1 | contig 13387 bp, 16 predicted proteins | sample 811221 | NCBI WGS metagenome assembly MDTD01 (sample SAMN05326646, study PRJNA326480) | marine metagenome | isolation source: seawater | place: Pacific Ocean: South West | collected 2011
AAAGCAGGCTTTACCCATTCGGTATAGCGGCGTGTCCACAAAGCAGAAACAGCATAGGCAAAAGGCACAATACTGGCTGCAAAACCAAAAAACAGGGTAGGCGGGTGTATCACCATCCAGTAGTTTTGCAGTAAAGGGTTTAGTCCGTTACCGTCTTTTATAAAAGTAAGATAATCAGGGCGAACAAATATGGGGCCTTGCGTTACATCGCGAAGCAAATTAAAAGGGCTACTGCCTATTTTGCTTCCCAAAAACTCAATACCAAGCAGCATAGTACTTAGCATTATTTGAGCAATGGAAATAATTGCCATAACGGGACTTTCCCAGCTACGGGCAGTAAACATTAAAATATTACCAATTACCACGTGCCAAACCATCCAAAGCAAAAAGCTACCTTCTTGCCCTTCCCAAAAACACGATACCATGTATTTTAGGGGCAAGGCAGTGGATGAGTGCTGCCACGCATATTGATACTCGAAATAGTGGCGTTGAATGATGACAAAAAGAATAACGAAAATAGAAACAACTGCTGCCGAGTGGGTATAGAAACCCGCACGACCCATATTGCGCCAAAAAGTTTTGTTTTCAACCCCTCCTTTAAAAGAGAGTATATAACTAAAGGCAGAAAATAGTGCTGCGCCAAAAGAAAGGTATACGGCAAACTTACCCCAATTGCCTATGGCTAAGTGTTCGCCTATATACTGTACAATATTTTCTTCCATTAATTTTTGTTAGTTCGCGGCGGTAATATCTACTTCAGTTTCATTGTATTTGCTAGGGCATTTTAGCAATATCTCTTTTGCCTCAAAGGTTTCACCATTCATTTTGCCCTTTACCACTACATTTTCACTACGTTCAAAATCTTGCGGGCGGGGTTGACGGTATACCACCTTGTTCACATTATCCAAGCTGTCTTTAAGGTAAAACTCAAAGTAGTTGGGGTCTTTCAGTTCGTTATATACTTGTGGTTTAGTACGGTCGAGATGACCTACCACATGGTAGGTTTTGCCTTGATTTTGGGCAGCAGTGCTAAATGTAGCATACTCGGTAGAGTTGCCGTACATAGATACTATAATGGCTATCAACGCAGCCACCAAAACTATTGCTATAATGTATGATGTTTTCATGCCCTAATGGTTTTAACCTTTTTCTTGTTTACGTTGTTTTTCAAGGCGAGTAATTTTACGGTCAATAATCACCAAGTAGACAATTATACAGGTAAAAATCACGCTTAATACGCCTATTACAACATTTATTTTATCATCGCCGGCTACATTGGCGGTGTTGTCTTGCCCAAATGCTACACTACTTAGTAGCAGACTAAAAGTAAAGGCAATAAGTTGTTTAATCTTCATCATCAAATGCTTCTAATTTTTTAACCCTTATTCTTAAATTGGCTATCCAGTAAGCTACCAAAATCCATCCCAAAACGGCAGGATAAAATACCATGCGCATTGTATTGTCTAAATCGTAACTGTTAAAGCCGGGGTTACCTCCGTTTCCTGGGTGTAACGAGTCGGTAAGGCGCGGCAGTACAAAAATTAAAACGATAAATATGGGGAAAAAGAACACATTGGATACAGCAGAAATACGGGCTTTTTTCTCCTCATCGTCTATCGCTCCGCGAAGTATAAAGTACGCCAAATACATTAGCATACCTATGGCCACACTGTTAAGTTTAGGGTCGTTTGGCCAAGCCTGCCCCCACGTAAAATTTGCCCAAAGCATACCTGTAAGTATGCCCATAGTGCCCAAAAGCATAGCCACACCGGTAAGTTGCGAGGCAGCAATATCGTGCTCGCGTTTGCCGCTTTTTAGGTATTTTATACTGTACACCATTGCGCCAATAAGTATAGCTATCATGCTAAACCACATAGGCACATGGTAAAACAAGTTGCGTATAGTTTGAAACAGTATTTTTAAGAACGGAAAACTGGTTAAGGCAGCCTCTTTGTGCTCTACTTTAGTATTGCATTCACCAAATTGGGTAATGCGTCCGCTATTTTCTTTAGCGTTAAACCAAAAGGCATTATCAAATACCACATTACCGTCAACATCGTTATTTACTACAAGATGTAAAGGTGTTTTTGGGTCAAGTGTTGGAGCGTCAAAAACAGCAGCCAAGTTATAATTATCACTAACCACAAGGTTTTGAGGACAAATAGTTTCTTTGCCGTGTTTTACCCAAACCTTAAGGCTTTTTTCTTGCTCTTTAAAATGCGTGTTTTTTCCGGTGATAAGTATCGTGTTGCTTTCACCCTGCCTTAATTCTGAAGGGGTAACCTCCATTATGCCCGGCCCTAAGGGTATGCACAAGCCTGCTATTATCGAATATAATACAAGCAGCACCCCCAAATATTTCCACCAATTCGTTTTAAACATCAGCTATCGTAAAACGGGTGCAAAGTTAAGTAAAAAGCCAACACTACCGTGTGTTTTTGGTATACAATGTAAACTTATTATTATGCCATTGGGGTTGCCACAATTGGGCATTGTGAATAACGTACTGTTTCTCGCTTTCAGGCGATAACTCGTTATGTATCAATATGTAATTAGGAGAAAAACGTTCAATATCTTTTACAAAGGCACTATCGGCAGGGTTAACGGCAAAAGCACTGCGCTGGGCATACAGGGCAAGCGCACGCGGCTTTTTAAACAGAAACACTGCATTGGCGGGCGTATTGTTTTGTATATAGGCAAAAACCTCTATACTTTCAGCCTCTTGAGGGCCTGAAAAATTGTTTTTTGAATTTTTTATTGATTGATACTGCTCAGGCAAAAATTGCAACATCACCAACACAAAACCAGCCACTGCCCATATTTTTTTATTTAGGGTGAAACCCCATTGTATACTTTTGAAACCCACCACTGCAAAGTGTAGCAGTATGGGCGCAACGGGTAACAAAAACCTAAAACCCGAACCGCGATAGGGGTATACCAACAGCAAAGCCATATAAGCTAGAAATACCCATAATATAGTAGGGCGGTTTTTTGCCAATTGCTGCATCAAACCTATTATGCAAAAAGCCAAAACCAATGCTTGTGTAAGTAGAGGAAACACCTGCCAAGTAGGTTTGCTTCGCTGAAAATAATCTTGAATTAAAGCAGTATAATAAGTAAGGTTTTCTCGCACCGATACCCAAAGCGATTCGCCTGCAAAATTGCTACCGTAAGTAAACAAATCGTCAAAGGTTATACCTGCGACAAAGTAGTTGATAATGACAAAGCAGGTGAGAAACCCAACAATAAGTACAGTTGCAGGGTTGGTATACAACTTGTTTTTTGGCTCAAACGGAGGTTGCAAGTCTATAATATTATTAATAACCCTAACGGCAAATATGGCGGCAATAACAGCCAAGCCTTGCATTTTTACAGCCAATAACAAGCCTGCCACCAAGCCCATCGTCACTGCCCGCCACAACGATTTTTTTCGGTTCTCCTCATCGTATTGCAAAAAACCGCGTTGGTGCATTAATATCAGCAAACCCGTTAGCGCAGTAAAGGGAATATCGGCCATTATTTCGCTTTTGAAATCGAGCATCCAAGGGTGCCAACACCAAAGCAAGCTAATTAACACCGCCGTTAGCTCGTTATGGAAACGGCGCAAAACCATATACCATATAAAACCCGCCAACACCAACCACAGCGACATATACACGTTGAACGCCACTATGCTATTGCCAAAAAAAGCATACACAGGACTAAGCAATAGGGGAAATCCTGCGGGGTAGGCGGCAGGCCCCAACATAGGGTAATTGCTATTGTATATGTAGCCTGTTTGTGCGGCTGATTTACCCTCTACAATACATTTTGCTTGGTTGATGTATTGTGCAAAATCATCGCCCCAATCGTGGTTTTGGCGAACGGCAATAAAACAAAGGGGTAGTAGCAGCAATAGTAAAACTATGCCTCCCCTGTGTTTTTGTATAAAGGGTAGTATTTGCACTTAATCTCAAAAGTAATGGATTTTGATGGAAGTCGACGGTTGATAGTCGACAGTCCACAGTTAAGACATATAATTGTATCTATTTTTATCGAGGCAAAAAAGGACAAAAGTAAGAATTAACTTAAATGGAAAAAAAGTTTGAGAGTGCTTGGTATGCTACCGAAGAAAGAGCAAAATCAGCTAATGTAACCATTGTTTATGATCAAGTTTGTGATTTAATAATTGAGGGCGATGGTCGTTTAGTGTTACGGAATGAGAAATTCTTATTGCAAGTTGATCATATTAGCAAGATTAGACTTGGCAGGAGAACATTGAATTGGAAAAAATATCTACTTTTTGATGCGTTTGTATTAATACTAATGATTAATAGGTACTCTCTGAAAAGAACTATTTTAAGCATTTTAATTGCCAATTTTTTAGGTGTAGTAGTATGGATGACACAGCGATGGATAATAATAGAAGGTGTTGTTAATGGAGAAAACAAAACAATTTATATTCTTGATGGGAGAAGTTTGGGCTGGGCTGGTAAATTTGGCGGGACAAAAAAGTTATTTAAAGAACTAACCTCAAGTCTAAAAGAAGTTGTTTAAAATGCTGTTCTATACTTTGCTTAATGGCATAATCGATTAAATAGTATGGAAATACAACAAAGAGTATTGAGCCTTTTAAAAGAAAACAACATTGATGATTTGATTAATAGAATTGCTAATGAAAATCCCAAATCAAGTTATCATATTACTAAATTTAACCAAATCTACGGGCTATATGAATTGCGTTTTTCATATGTGGGAGATGAGATTAAAAAACAAATTGAAATTTTCTTAAACAATATGAAACTGAACCCAAGCAATGAAATATTAGGATATATTTTAGAGTTTGAGGGAGATTACACAACAATTTTTGCTAATGGAGACGCAAGCATTTTTTACGGTCTTTTATTCATTAAGAAAGATTCATAATGGAAATATTTAAATCCCCAAAGCAAATATTTTAATTGTTTTTCTAAAATATAAAAGAGTGCCTCGTTAACCTAAGAGGTTCCCCCGCAATGACGAAAGAAAAGCCTAAAACTTATTCTTCCACATCATGCTTTCAACAGGTTTCATGGTGCGTTTATTATACTTGGCCGATTTTTTATTGTCGTAGCTGGTTTCAATTTCACCGTTTACATCAAAATATATCAATTGGCCAATAGGCATACCGCGATAAATGCGTACAGGTTGTGATGCCGATATTTCCAGCGTCCACGTATTACAAAAACCAACATCACCCTTGCCCGCCGTAGCGTGTATATCTATGCCCAAACGGCCTGTACTGCTTTTGCCTTCTAAAAAAGGAATATGCTTGTGGGTTTCGGTATACTCCTCAGTTACACCCAAATATAAAGTGCCGGGTTGCAGCACAAAACCCTCCATCGGAATTTCGAAAATATCTATTTTATTATGCTCTTTGGCATCTAAAACACGGTTTTTGTAGGTGGCCAAATGTTTGCCTAAATGCACATCGTACGAATTGCTGCCCAAACAATCTTTGCGAAATGGTTCTATTAAAATAGTACCTTTTTCAATCTCCTCCAGTATTTTTTTATCTGATAATATCATTGTTCTTGTGTTCTATTCTAAAATGGTTTGGGCTTGGATAACACGGCAGCTATGTGCCTATTTGCCATAGCTTGGCGGTTTTGTCATCACTGCACGAAATAAGCCTATTATCATCAACCCACAAAATTTTGTTTACTGATGATGTGTGCCCGTCGTACTTTTCTTTATCCAGCACCTTTAACAGCTCAAAAGTATCGGCATCCCATATTTTAAGGGTTTTATCCATGCTTGCCGTAGCAAAATAGTGTCCCGCGGGGCTGTATTGTATGGCGTTTATATGCAGCCAATGCGCATTAATGGTTTGCACAGGGGCAAAGCCTTTGTGTACTTCCCAAATTTTAAGCACAGCATCCAATCCCCCACTCAGTAAAAACTCGCCGTTGGGCGAGTAAGCCAAAGCCATTACAGTATTGGTATGCCCTTGTATTTGCTGCACTAACTCAAAAGTTTGGCTATCAAACACCCTAATAGTCGCATCGCTATACCCAACGGCCATTTGTGGCAAGGTGGGGTGAAAAGCTATTACCCGCGCTTTTTTATTGCTGTGCTGTATATTGGCAAACAGAGTAAGTGTTTCCCTATCCCATACCTTTAGGCTGCCTTCGCCGCCTGCACTTAAAATTTTATTTCCGTTTAAGGCCAAATCAAAAATACCTGCGCGGTGTGCCTCAATATTTCGGGTTTCTTGGCGTTGCTGCATATCCAGCACGTGCAAATGGCCTGCACTTGTCCCGCACAACAACCGTTTTTCATCGCCCAAAACTAAAAACGAGTACACAGGCGAATTGGCTTTTACCAGCAATTGCCCATCGGCGGGATGTTCAAAATCCCACTCTACCACCCAACCTTCGGCACCGCCGGTTACAAACGTATTGGGCGCAAAGCCTTTGCCCAAGCCAAACAGCGCAGCTTTGTGGCCGGTATAAGTAAACAGTTTATGGGCGTGTAGTTTGGGCATGATTATAGTTTATATATGAGCACTTATTCTACTCTTTCAACAAGTCTTTTAAATAATAATTTCCCCCCATTGACGATTGATATTTACCAAACTTTTCAATATTGTTTTTGGAGTAATTTTCTACTTCTCCGCTTTTGAGATTTAAGATATTTATATTTGATGACATAGAGTCATTTATAATACCAATTACTATTTCAGAAGATTTAAGTTGAATGTAGTTTACAGTTTGTTTTTTGGGTATTAGCGTACACTTAACCCCATCTCCAGTGTTTGTGCAATGCCCTACATAGTACATAGCCGTTTGACTTTTACTTAACTGAAAAAGTTTTACTGTATCTACACGAAAATCAAAGTGGAGTTCCTTTTTAAGTCCATTTTGCTCAATAGTAAAACCAGCAGCCAATGCGGGGTTACTAAAGATTATAGATGTATTTTCTTGTAAAGACAGTTCATCACTTGCTCTTGTCTGATTTGTGAAGTTTAAAGGCCAATATTGGGTTGTAAAACTGTTTTTGGCTAGTGAACTGTATGAATAAAAAAAGTTATAATAGTCCCAATTGTATGAAACGATGTTGGTTACTTTCCCCAAAGATGAAATAGAAGATGAAAAACGTGAGTATGATTTATGAGCAGGAATAATACCCGTGTTTTGACTTTTTAGTGCAATATTTTTATCTAAAACATTCTCCTCTAACATGTCAGGGTTAAACATCTTGAAAGAATTGCCAGAAGGAAGTGTTATGTATGACTCTTCCCATAGTAAAAAAGAGTTTGAGTTTGTATTGTTTTTTATGTTGAACCAAAGTCCATTGCCAGCTATTTTGAAATCAAAATCAAGGCTGTCAGAATCAGTACGATTAGTTTTTGTAATGGATGCATCAAGCGCATAAATATATGTAGCTGTCTTGCAGCCGATGGCTAATATACAAATGATGAATAGAGATAGGTAAGTTTTTTTCATGTAGAAATATGTTTTATAATGAAGTCTGATATTACTTTTGAAGTGTGCCAATAATCTTGCAAAAATACCCTAATGCCGATACAGAATTGGCGGTGTGGAAAATTACTGAAAGCGTAGACGAGCTGAAAGAGATGCTTTGGATGTTTCCGTTTGAAGAATTTAAGTTTCCCAGTCGCAACCAGCAATGGCTATCTAGTAGGGTGTTGCTGCAAGAGGTATTGAAAAACAAAACGGAAGAAAAGCACCTGAAAGTGCTGAAACAACCGAACGGAAGACCTTTTATTGATGGCTTGGGCTATAATTTTAGCATGAGCCACTCTACCGATTTTGCGGCGGTATTGGTGAGCAAAACGGGCAGTGTGGGAGTTGATATTGAAGAGATAAACGAACGGATAAAAAAAATAGCCCGCAAGTTTATAAACGAGTACGAGTGGCAACACCTGGCAGGCGAAAACGACCTGCACACCATGTATTTGATATGGAGTGCCAAAGAAGCTATTTTTAAATGGTTTGGCGATGGGCAAGTGGATTTTAGAAAAAATATGCAGATACTTTTTCCTATTGCTGAAAACGCCACCGAGTTTGAAGCGGTATTACTAAAAGAGAAAGAATATAACCTAACCATACACACCGAAATTGTGGACGAACAATACCGCTTGTGTTGGGTGTATTGATAAATCACTAATTATCCTAATTAGTGATAAACATTAAGTAGAATGAATTTTTTAGAATATTTATATAGCAAGTATTATTACTTTCAAGAACGGGTAGGAAATGCTGATATTGCCCCATTTAGCGCAATGATGATTATCCTATTGATCTTCATAACATACTATTTTGTTTTGTTCTTTTTGACCATTTTATTTATTCCAAAAGGAGTATTAAATATAGAATATTTCAAATATTTATCGCTATTTTTACTTCTTTATTTTTTTATTCAATCATACTTTCTCCTTTTTTATAAGAGGAGATATAAAAAAATTTTAAAAAGGAATGATTCAAAAAAGAAAAGCAATCTAGGTGCTATTCTTTTCCCATTAATTGCATTTGTTTTGTTAATTTTAACTATGTTTTTAAAGGTGCTTCAAAATAACGGAGAGCTTTAGTGAAGGGTCGTGTTCCAGATTATCACTTGTTCTTAATCCTTCGGTAAGTCGTAACAAATCGTAACAAGAAAAAAATGCTATAACCCCTGTGGTATATGCCTTTTATGCCGTAACAGTCGTAACACTAAAAATACTAAAGGGTTTCATCGGTTTGAAAACCAATGCTATTCATACCTAACGGCATTAGCAGCGGTAGGTTTTAACCTGCTGCGGTATTGGGAAAGATTTAACGACGTTCGTCATGCCGACGGAGGTCGGCATCTCGCTCTGTATCAATGGTTATTAGGCAACGAGACCCTGAAACAAGTTCAGGGTGACTATCGCCCGCCTGTGCCATTGCTAAGAACGTTGGTATTTATACAAAATTGAGCTTTTCAAGCAAAGTATTTACTTTAGCACACTCGCTATTTACTTCTTCTAAATTAAATTCTGTATAACCGTATGTATAGGTAGCAAATAGTTTTACATTTTTCTCACCTAAAATAAAGGCAAACAAAATAATACTTTCGCATTTATCATCAGTAGCCCAGCTAATTACTTGTTTATTGCTAATGGTGGATAGTGTTGCTCTGGGATGTTCTTTCTTAACAACTTCAAACTCATTATTGGCTGAATACTGATAGTTTAAATCTGGGTGGAATGCAGCAGAAATTTGAAGAATGCCTTTATATTCTTTACTAAAAAAACTGATTGGTGAGTTTTTTCGTAGAGAATAAATTTTCCTCCACCCTTTTGGAAAGTCAATTTTGTATAACTTTTGTGGGGAAACAAAGCTATCGACTGGTGTTGAGAAAACCTTTGAAAGTAAACCCATCCCTATCAAAGCTTAACACCCAATTTAACACCCAGTTCTTCCAAGTCTTTGGTTACGGCATCGGTAAGGGGTATGCCGTTTTGCAGGCGGTTTTCTTGCTCAAAAATTTCAGGTTCGCCGGGTATTAGCACTTTTTTATCATCAATGGCGGGTGATGATTTAAAGCGTTCTATCCAATTTTCAATATTCTTATTGTATTCGTCCATCGGGCGAAAGCCATCTACCCGCATAGCGCCCACAAAATGACCGATACCTTGTCCCGGCATATCAGCAGCAAGGGGTAGAAAGCTAACAAAAGGGGGCACCCAAGGGCCATAGTTTGCGCCGGATAATACCGCCGAAAATATATCTACCACAGCCGCCAGCGCATACCCTTTGTGTCCCGCTTCTTCCATACTGCCAAGGGGTAGCAACGCGCCGCCCTTTTTCAGTTCGGCAGGGTCGGTGCTAGGGTGTCCGTCTTTGGTTTGTACCCAGCCTTCGGGGATGTTTTTGTTTAGTCGTTGGGCTATTTCCAGTTTTCCGTTTGCCGCCGCTGATGTGGCTAAATCACTCACCACAGGAGTGTATTTTCCCGCAGGCATAGCAAAACACATGGGGTTGGTGCCGAGTAAACGCTCGGTGCTGTTGGTTGGTGCTACTAAGGGGCTGGCATTGGTCATACTAATGCCCACCATGTTTTGTTCTGTCGCCATTAAGGCATGGTAGGCGGCAATACCAAAGTGGTTCGAGTTTTTTATGGCTACCCATCCGCTGCCTACGTTGTGGGCTTTCTCCATAGCTATTTCCATAGCTTTTGGGGCAACCACCAAGCCCAAACCTTCATCGCCATCTACTGTTGCGGTGGATGGGGTTTGGTGTACAATTTTTATATTGGGTTTGGGATTAATTCGTCCTGCTTCCCAAAGGTGTACGTAGCCTGATAGGCGGGCAACACCGTGCGAATCTATTCCGCGTATATCCGCCTTTACCAAAACATTGGTGGCAAGTGTAGCATCGGCTTCGCTACATCCCATTTTGATAAAAACCGAATGACAAAAATTTTCTAATTGTTGTTTTGTGTAGGTATTCATTTATTTGCTGTTAGCACATAGCTTTTGGCTCTTAGCTAATTGCTAAAGGCTAAACAACCAATAGTCAACAGCCAAAAATTACCCAATTGCTTCGGCTAGCAAATCTACAATATGCACAGGTTTTAGGGGAAGATTTTTCTTATTTATATAAGCCTCAATGTGCATTAAACAACCTGGGTCGTTCGATACTATGTAGTCAGCACCTGTTTGCAAAGCATCGTTTACTTTTTGTTCGGCTAGAGCTACTGATACTGATTCGTAATTGGTAGAGAAAAAACCGCCAAAACCACAACACTCTTCGGGGCTTTTCATTTCTATCAATTCTAAGCCTTTAATGTTTTTCAAGAGGGTGCGTGGTGCTGTTTTTATACCACATTTTAGCGATTGACAACTATCGTGATAGCACACTTTGGCATTAAGCGTAAGCCCTAAGTCTTCCTTTTTCAGCTCGTCAACAATAAACTCGCATATCTCGTGCAGGTTTTTTTGCAAACGTTTGCAGGGGTTGTGCAGCATACTGTTGTTAAACAAAGTAGTGTACCACTGGCGCACCATGCCCGTGCACGCCCCCGAAATGGAAACAGCAGGCCTATCGTATTGAAATTCGCGGATAAATTTTTCGCCAATCAGTTTGGCATCGTCAAAATAACCATCGGTATAAGCGGGCAGTCCGCAACAGGTTTGTTCAGAGTCATAGTTAACTTTGCAGCCCAAAAACTCCAATACCTTTACCATATTAAAACCTGTTTCAGGCTTTATTTGGTCGGTAAGGCAGGGTATATGTATGTCTACAGTTAGCTGCTGGGTGCGCACTTGTACCATTGTTTACAAACCTACATTTTTTTGCCCTGTGTAAATATACTTATGGCCAACATTTGTTAACAGGCGGTTAATAACAGAAGCGGGGTGTACTTAATTACTCCACACTTTCTTCTCCACCATCGCCTGCTTTGGGCATGGCCGGTTTTATATCACTATCGGCAGGTATGCTTATATTTTTATCGGTAGGTAAAGTAATGGTATACGTTTTTTTAGCCTTATTTTTAAGGTAAGGTTTGCGCAACCATGGGTTTAGCAGTTTTAACACTTTATAGTTTGTGCCATTATCTAACGCGTATTGAGCTAGGTTATCAATGGCTGAGTCTACCTCAACAGTATAAGTAGCTATGCTTGGGTAATAATCGGCACTATCTAATATAAAACCGTATTGTGAAGGATTACTGTAAATTTCTTTTATAGCCAAAATTCTAAACATATAACGCGATGTTTCAGCGTTTAGTAACAAATCGTAATAGTTGCTTACGCCTTGCTTTTCTATTGCGCCGGCCACTCCGTTTTCGCCCATATTGTAGGCAGCCGCAGCTAGTGTCCAATTGCCCAATTTCTCTTTGCTGTCTTTTAGGTATTTTGCCGCTGCTTCGGTGGCTTTTTCTAGGTGGTAGCGTTCATCTACCTCATCGTTTATCTCCAGCCCGTAGCGTTTGCCTGTGCTTTCTAAAAATTGCCAAAAACCTGCTGCTTTTGCGGGAGAAACCAAGTTGGCCAATCCACTTTCGGCAATGGCTAAATATTTAAAATCATCGGGTACACCGTTTTTCTTTAGTATACCTTCTATTGTAGGCACAAAACGCTGTGTTTTTTTAATGGTGTATAGTGTTTGCGAATGCCAAAAAGTGTTTATCATCAACTCCCGATCAAAACGTTCGCGCACATCAAAATCACCCATGGGTACTTCTTCTTTGGCAAAAGCCAATTTTTGGGGCAATTTTGGGGCGTGTATACTATCGGGCTTGTTTAGCTTGGCTTGTTTACGGTTGGGTTGGTCAAAAGCAAGTAGTGCCACAAAAGTTGTAGCTAATAAAGCTCCTACGCTAATAAAAATCGTTTTTTTCATACTATACTCTTAATCTATACAAAAATAAGTCCGCTTTCATTAAATTGTGGGCATTGTTAGTAAACATTGTCATTAATAAATGTATACTTGCTAACCACAATACAGTGCCGTGCTCGAAACCAACTTTTTTTCGGCCTATTTACTACCCGCCACTTTAGCGATTATAATGGTGGGCTTAGGGCTTTCGCTTACTCGCAACGATTTTGTGAACGTAGTAAAACGTCCGCGTGGTTTGCTAGTCGGCTTGGTTTTACAAATGGTGGCTCTGCCTCTGTTAGCTTTTTTAATTACCCTTTTAATACCCGGTCTTAGTCCTGAACTAAAAATAGGTATTATACTTTTGGCCGCCTGCCCCGGCGGTGCTACATCAAACTTGGTGAATTACTTACTTAACGGAAATTTAGCGCTTTCGGTATCTATCACCACAGCAAATAGTTTTCTTACGCAGTTTACCATCCCTTTTTACGTAAATATTGGTCTCTATTTTTTTATGAATAGCGGAACCGACATTGAGTTGCCGTTTTTAGAAACCTTGCTTCAAATATTGTTTATAACAGTTATACCTGCGGTTTTAGGCGTGGTTATCCGTTCAAAAGCCCCACAGTTTGCAGAGAAGGTGCGCAACCCCTTAAAATACATTATGACTTCCCTGCTGGCAATAGCTATGATAGGGGCTATTTTTCTAGAAAATAACGAGCAGCTTGATATACCCATTGGCGATTATTGGATGGTATTGCCTCTTTTACTATTGCTAAACTTTGGCAGTATGTTTATGAGTTTTTATGTGGCCAAGTATTTTAGATTGGGTATAAAAAGCCAAACTACCATAGCCATAGAAGTGGGTTTGCAAAACACAGGTTTAGCCATAGCGGTAGCCACAGGCCCTTTAATGCTAAATAACCCTGCTTTTGCTATTCCTGCTGCCATATATGCCCTATTTTCGTTTTTTACTACGCTGGGGTTTGGTTTGGGTGCTAACTGGAAACAGCACAAACGCTTGTTTAAGTTTAGGTAGATATTTCTCTAAAAAAAGA
>MDTD01161966.1_pt1 | contig 13387 bp, 7 predicted proteins | sample 811221 | NCBI WGS metagenome assembly MDTD01 (sample SAMN05326646, study PRJNA326480) | marine metagenome | isolation source: seawater | place: Pacific Ocean: South West | collected 2011
CCTCGGTGCCCATGGAGATGCCGTCGGAGACAACCACGGTGTTGAACTCAAAAGGAGTACCACCGGCTTTTCTGATGCCTTCTTTAACCGACTCGGCAAGGTCACGAAGATGGTAATTACAGGGTCCGGCTTCGGTCCATGTGTTGGCCACTGCCACAAACGGCTTCTTCAAATCATCATCGGTAAGCCCGGTGGCTTTGAGCATCGCTCTAGCCGGAGCCCGGTGCATTCCGCTTTTTATCTGATCGCTGTTCATAGTCATTTTGTTCAATCGTCCTTAAGTAAAACCCCCACACCTTCGGAAGCGGTGTGGGGGTCTGTGTTGATGATTCAAAAAATCTCTTACACTGGCAGCCCACACACCTGATGCAGAATCAGCACCAGAATAATGTTGACGACCACAAAAATAAGAGAGTTTTGCATTTGCTTATGTACTTATGACAGAAGTTGGACTTTAAATATGGATTCGCTTTCTTATTTCTTCGCCGGAAGAAATCCGACTCAGGCTCCCATCATACTGCCAGACTGAAAATGGTCAATACAGTTTGAGGGATGTGAACAAAACTTTGTTACACTCGGAAACGCTATCTAGGCGGTTGCGGACACGGCAACAGCTCCGGCGGTGGTAGATGCGGCACCTTTGCGCTCCCTGGCAAAGTTTCTGTAGACATAGCTTTTGTTTACAGCATCGATATAAGCGTAGAGCGCAGATATCTCAATATCCTGATTTTTAGCCTGCCCTTCGGTTCGGAATCCGAATTCATCCTCGAGAATTATGGTGGAGACACTGTGAGCATTGATTCCACTGGAGTCAGAATAGCTTTCATGGCGGATGATGCGCGTCTCGCCGAACTCAGATTCCACAAGTTTTTTGAGAGCGGCAAGGGCAGAGTCGTTACCGGAATGCTCTCCTTCGAAACAGCCTTTTTTACCGAAGAATGTGCCTTCTAGAGTCACTTTCGAGCACTTGCCCTGTCTTGAATAATCCACAGAATCAATCTGCATCGGCTGTCTGTAGGAGAAGTATTGTTTGATCAACTCATCATCGCTTATACCCTTGCGTCTTGCCCGGGTCTGGTCTTTTATGAATTGCGCGATTGCTGCTTTCTCACTCTCTTCACAAATATAGCCATGGTTCTCGATTACAGAGCGAGCGTGGTTGCCGCCGGAGAGCGGACCGAAAGTGAAGCTGATCTCTTTGCCCACCCGCCTGGGATCGAACGGCTGGTAGGCCATAGGATTCTTGAGAATTGCGTTGGTGTGGCCACCGGAAGAATGCCTGGCGGCGTTGTCGCCGGTGACAGGCCAGTGTGGCTGACGCTTGAGCATGTACTCGCCGATGAAATCCGAAACTTCCTGAATCATTTTAAGGTTAGCCTCGGTATAGAAGCTCTGGCAGCCCTGCTCCGTCCTATTTCCGAACTGGTCGATAATCATGATGCACTGCTCGATGGATGCGTTGCCGGCTCTTTCGCCAACCCCGTTGATACAACCCTCTATCTGGGTAGCCACCCCATCGAATACGGCATTTATTGTATTTTGAACAGCAAGACCAAAGTCATTGTGACAATGCACCGACCAGCAAATTTCTTTATTCGGAAAAATCTCTTCGATCATATCCCGGTGTCTCTTCATATGTTCGACAAAGTAATCTTTGCCCTGGAGCTGAGAAGCACCACCAATAGTATCCGGACAATTAATGATTGTGGCACCGCCTTCTATGGCGGCTTTGATCAACTCAAAAGTAAAGTCGAAATTTTCACCCATTCGAGAGTAGCCTTCCGGACTAAATTGAACTTCTAATCCGGCATCCGCAGCCATCTTTGTCAGTTCATAGACGTCCTTTATGATCTCCTCACGCTTCTCGTTGTAAGAGCCTAAAGACGCAGCCATCAATTCCGGGTCCACAGGCACATAAGTATGAAGACGACCGCGCCCGGAGACGATGGTCGGCTTCAAGGCTTCTATGGTCTTCTCCACTTGCTCTTCTCTCAACTGACAGAGCGCCGCTATAACCGGAGAGTTCTCCATGGCGGCACTCTCCTCGGCGATGGTTTTGACAATTTCAAAATCCTGGGCGCTGGCAGCGGGAAAACCGGCTTCGATGATATCGATCCCCATCTTGCTTGCCAGACGGAAATAGCGAATATTGTTCTCAAAACTCATCGCCGCACCAGGACACTGCTGACCATCACGTAATGTGGTGTCGAAGACTTTGATACGGCGTGAATCTTTTTTATCTATATCGCTAATGATGGCACTCATGAAATTTCCCCTTAAAAAAATGACTCTGTCGAAAGACAGAGCCATTGCGGATAAAAGAAGACCTGCCCTGCCTAAAAGAGTACTTTTAACAGCAGCAGCGGCAGGTCCGAATTGATGGACGGAGCAATAGGTTTAAAAGCTGTGACGAACTTTTTCATGACGCCATTTAATAACGGGTCCGGTGCAAAGTCAACCTAAAGAAACAAAAAAAGACAGGGATTGTAACTTTTGCAGCATAGTGCGAATCAGCCAATAATGCCAATCTTCAATCACATATATAAGTAGAATCATTACTAAAGATCTGACTTCATTCAATAAATGATGAATTCCGGGAGTAAAATTTGAATCTATATTATTATAGTCATTACTCGATTCATTGGTGTATTGTCCTGATAACATGTCGGAAGACAGAGAGGAAAGAAATTTGAACCTTGAGCCCAAAATGATGCTCTCAAATCTGGCAAGTCTGGCTTGGCTCCTTATCCTGTCCATACTCCTGATTCAAACCCAGGCTCCTGCCGACGCGGCAGATTCCAGACTGAAGGACTATATAAATCATGTACGAGGCAGGGTGCAGGAGAGCTGGAGTACCTACGAAGTGAACGGAGTAACAGCATCGGTAAGTTTGAGCATAAATCCTGCTGGTCAGATAAGCTCCACTCGATTGCTCAAATCCAGCGGTCCCGATGAGGATGTCCAGAAAACCGTGGAGGCGATTCGCTATGCCACTCCATTCGGCAAACCTCCCACCGGACAAAAGTCTCTCAGTTTAAATGTAGAATTCAGACAGAGCAGTGTTGTGGTCAACCCGGGTTCCGGCGGTTCTGTCACCGCCAGTAGAGTCACAGCCAAAGCAGCTCCTGCCGCAGTAAGCAAATCCCGACGCCCTGCGGCTAAAAGTCCGACGCCGGCGATATATCTGGCCCATCCAGCCTCTATCTCTCACACATCGTCCAGAAGATACGAAACCACTCAGTCGGCAAAAGAATTTTTGGACTATCTCCAGCACTAATATCGAGCACTAATAAGGACAATCTGAATCAGCACTACCAAGCAAAACCCTGCTTATCTTCTGGTAAACTAAAGAGACTTTGAAGTTGTTTCGTTTAAGGAGCGGGAAAGACCATGCGAGGGCTGATTCTAGGTATGTCACTTGCTCTATTGGTGGGTTTCATCCCGATAGAAAGCGCAAGGGCAAGCAGTGTCAACGCAAGCAATGTGGATGCCAAAAGCGCGGTGATTCGCTGGAAGTCTGACCAGCCTTACAGCAAATTCGCATTCCGAATCAACTGCCTGGACGATCAACGTCTCAACCGCCTGACGAAACCGGTGGTCAAAGCAAAACCGGAGAAACAAGGGACCACAAGAATCCTGCTTGTGCCGGGCAAAAAGTATAGAATCTCGGTTCTTGGAATTGACGGCAATTCCAGGGCGATGATCGGCTCAGCCCTGGTCAAAACAACCGGTGGAAAAGCTTCGGCGGGTACGTCTCCGGTCCCGGGTCAATCAAAGGTATTTGTGGCCAGTGTCTCCGGTCAGGATGTCCTGGTGAACTGGGGACAGTTTCCAGGGATGGAAGAGTACCGTCTCACCATCGCCCAGAAAGATGGAACACACCCGCGACAATCCGGTTGGATGAATGCCAGAAGACAGAAGTACAAATTTATCAAACTGAAAGGCAAGACCGATTATGTCCTGCGCCTCGAAGGAAGAGCAAAAGACAACAAAGTAAAAGTGCTGGGTAAAAGAGCCCTGCGTATAGCCGGTTGATAGTCGTAGAACCAGGAGCAATTCACTCTTGGTCTACCTCAGCTAAGGCTCTGATTCGGATTCAAGACTCTCTTTCAGGATTGTTTTAAATCTTACTTTGCTACCCTTGCCTGTATCGTCAACTCCAAGAACCAGTTGGCAGTCGGGTCTTGCTTTTCTAAATCTCTCGAGTTCTTCTGCGGTTATCAAAGGCAGCTCTCTCAAGCCAAGGAAACGAAGACTGTTCTGCTTGCTCAATGACCTCAGACCCCTGTCAGTCAGATCTATTGACCCGAGAGTAACCATAGACAAAGGTAGTCGAGCGATGACCTCGACGGATGCATCCCCCAGATTCAGTCCGTTGATTTCAAGCCTTTTCAAACCTGACAATCTGGCCAGAGCGCGAAGCGTGTTTTCAGTCTCCTCCAGGGAATAGCAACGCCGAAGATGCAACTCCTCAAGACGACTATTCTTATCGCGCACCGTCTCTAACTTTGATGCCAGCTCAAGTAAGAATCTATCTGTTAGTCCATCGCAGTAGCGGAACTCCAAACGGCTGATAGAAGTGGCACCGGCAATCACCCGGCAAACGCGAGGATCAAATCCAGCCACATGGGAAAATGTGATCGACTTAAACCGCTTCGGCTGCAGCTCTCGCAGGTCCTGTCCGGAAAGCTCACTAACAGAATCCACATGTAACTCATCGTCGGTCACCACAAACTTTGACTTATCTCGCACTGTCCAGACCGAGCCATCGGCAATTCGAAACTCACTGTTTCTAAGAATCGCTTTATTAGCCATGGTCATCTCTTTTTCTGTCTCATCCTCACCCAAAAAGATCAGAAAAATCGTGGAGAGGGAGAAGAGAAAAAAGAAAATGATAGCGATAACGATCAATCTAGGTCGAATACTGCGGGGCTCTTCTCTCGATACTGCTGACGATACCGCACTGGAGCCGGAATCCTTATCCTCTAATAAACCGCCGGTGAGATGCGTAGGGGACTGTTCCTCCAAAACTTGAAGAAGATCATCCATGGACTGATATCGATCTTCAGGATGCTTTGCCAGGCAATTGGCCACGATTGTCTCTATGTCATCCGGAAGAGAGCCGGGCACCAGATCGGACATGCGCAAAGCATCTTTGCTGGCATGCAAACCAAGCATTTCCAGGGCTGTATCAGCCTGGAAGGGTGGTCTTCCTGTCAGTGCTTCGTAGATAATGCAACCGACCGAATAGACCTCCGAGGCAGCCGAATAAGAATAGCCGTTCACCACGTCCGGGCTCATATAGCCGGGTGTTCCGGCTATGGTCAAACCTTGATATTCAGTGACTCTACCGCTCAATTCAGAAACTTTAGCCACTCCGAAATCTATCAACCTGACCCGGACTTCACCGGAGCCACCATAGAAATTGGAGTCGGATTGAGGAAAAGATATAAGGATATTCGCCGGGGTCAAATCTCTATGGTATATCCCCTGTCTGTGGGCGTAAGCAAGGGCTCTGGTGACACCGATCATGATGCTTCTAAGCTCGGACCATTCAATTGAATCTCTCTTCTCAAGAAGAGACTCAAGGGTTGTTCCGGGGAAATACTCCAGAACCATATACGGTGTTCCGGAATCCGTGGCGCCAAAATCCAATATGTCCACTATATTTGGATGGTTTAGCTTGCTCGTAGCCCTTGCTTCCTCCTGAAACTGAATGAGCTGCTCCCTATCCAGGTGATGAAGTATCTTGACGGCCACAGCCTTGGATAACTTCTTATCCAGAGCAAGATATACCTCTCCGGAAGCTCCTTTTCCCAGGCACTTCTCCGGAGAATAACGATCCAGAGGGAAAGAATCTGAATCAAGATCCAACTTAGAGCTCTCGGAATCCATTTGCCTTTTTCTCAAGCTCCCGGGCTTGATCTTCTTGACCAAACTTTCTCAATGCCTGGGCATAGTCTCGCAGACACTGCTGATAGAAAGGACCTCCGGCGCCGCCCGGCAGTTTATCGTAAACGGCAATACTCTCTTTGAAGTGAGTAAAAGCCTGGTTGTAATCAGGCTCTTTCTTGCGAGCATAACAAAGGGCTAGATTATGAAGATTGCGGGCTACGAGTATCTCCAAATTGCCTTTCTCTTTATACTGCTTGATAGAGAACTCTAAAAGAGGAATAGCATTGGAGTACTTCCCTTCTTTCATATAGCGATATACTTTCTTGTCCGTATCCTGGGCATCCTCCATCTCCTCAGAGCCATCCACAAGCGGATTAATCGATTTACCCTTCGGCTTTCTCAAAGTCGGCTCTTCGTTCTCTTCTGCCACCACCTGTGGTTTTTCCTGAAAGAATAGATACCAGGTGGCCACTCCGGCGACACCGACGCCAAGACCGATGGCCACCAGAGTGCCTATCATGATCAAAGTCTCTTTGGGGTCCTTCTTAGGCTCCAGACTCTCGGACATTCTCAGATTTCTGACCGTATCCTTAGGCAACTCCTGGCGCTCCAGGGTTTTCTCCTTTAATTTCCGCAGATCGGAGAGAATCTCATCCACGGATGAATAGCGATCGTTGGGCTTCTTCTGCAAACACTTGGATAGGATATATTGAAAATCTTCCGGATTAACCCATCCGGCCCGATCCAGCTCCCTGAGACTGGGGTCCACTTCAAGAAGTGGGGGATGCATCTTCTCCACATGATTGGTCAAAGTCTCCAACATCGTGTTTCCACGAATTGGATGGTTGCCGGTAACAGACTCCATGATCACGCAACCCATGGAGTATATGTCGGAGCGATGATCAACCTTCAGCCCTTTGCATTGCTCCGGGCTCATATAGAGCGGACTGCCGAACACTTCACCGGTACGGGTGAGAGCCTGCATTTGATTGGCATCTTCCGTGACGATTTTAGCCACTCCGAAATCAACTATCTTCACCTGGTTATTGTCGGCGGTATCAAACATGATATTGCCAGGCTTCAAATCCCGATGGATTATTCCTTTGCTGTGGGCGAGACTGAGCCCGTCACAGATCTTCTCAAGCAGAAGCACCGCCTCAGGCAGGGTGTACAAACCTTCTTCCGAGAGAAATTCATCAAGGTCATAGCCGTCCACATAGTCCATAACCAGATATGGTTGACCACCGGAGCTAACACCGAAGTCTCGGTAAGTGGTCAAACAAGGATGGGCAAGTAGACCAATGGTCTGGGCCTCTAATTTAAATCGCTGAACAGCCTCGGGGTCTTGCCAGAGTGTCTTATCCAGAACCTTAAGGGCCAGAATCGTATCGAGCTGCTGATGGCGGACTTTAAATACAGTACTCATGCCACCTTTGCCGATGGCAGAGATGATTTCATACTTGTCGGCGATAACAGAGCCTTCCGACATATCGCTGAGATGAACCTGCTGGCTGCCATCATTTGCTCCGCCACCTTCTAATCTGGCATGAGAAGGTGAAACAGTTGCGAAAAGGTCGGAGGGATCAGGTACCGGCATACCGTCGGGACCCAGGTGTTGACTGCGCCTGGTCTTATCGTCTTCTTCGTGATTCATTTAGATATTGTACCGGGAGAAACGCTTCTGGGGTATGGCTTCCATTCTTCAATGCAAAGCTTACTGCATTGAAAGGCCAAGGGCAAGGAGCCCCCTCTTGGCAACCTGGTTTATCTATTCAGCCTTCTCAGCCTCGCCAAAAGCATAGGCTTCGCTCTGGGGGCGAAGAGGACGAAGCAGCCACCAGGGACGACGCAATCCTCCCGGTCCAGGAGCCGGTTTGGTCTTTTCCAGCCAGCGTTTGTAGACCTGATGTGACTTATTTGTATCTACGAAAACATCACCGTAGACATCCTCTTTAGAAGCCTTTGAGACAAGGACTCGCTGATGCCAGCAGTGCATCCCCGATATAGGATCCGGTTGCACGGGAAAAGTCATGTTCTGGTGCACTCCTGCATCGTTCCACCAGACGTTCATCGTATCCGGATCGCTGGAGGAGAAAGGAGAGACCCCGTGTTTCTGACGCAGTAAAAACTGCCCCTCCCCTTTTTCGGTCAAATCAACCAGGGAAGAAAACCAGCGACTGCCGCCTTTGCTCTCATCCAGGCGCCATCGGCCCATATGATGGGAGCATGCCACCACGCCGGGTGCTATGGATTCTGTAACCCAGGTGCGGGTGACAAAGTATCCTATCTCGGTTTGAATCTTTACCAGATCCCCGGTTCTTAAAAGGAGTGTACGGGCATCCAGTGGATTTATCCATAGTGGATTCGAGTGGGCAATTTCGCTGAGCCACTTGGAGTTGTTGGAGCGGGTATGAATATGGACCGGTAGTCGGAAGGTAGGAAGCAGACAGAACTTGCCTCTCACCTCCTCTCCGCTGCCTTTGTCGTCCGGGGCGAAGTCTATCTCTTCCACCGCGGCGCTGGATACATGGCTCTCCAGATAGCCGGGTATGGCCAGATCAGTCCAGCCCCACTGATGGAGGGTATCAGAGAAAAACTCAAGTTTGCCGGAAGGGGTCGGGAAGCCTCGCTTAGCCACTCCGTCTATCTCGATTCCTATCTGGGTTCTACCTTCGTGATCGACCGGGTTAGGCAGGGGTGCGAGATTGACCTTTTTGATCTTGCTCTTATCCTTATAAATCAAACCAGAACCGCCCACGCTCTTGCTCATGACCGAATCTTTCAGGTCATCTTCAGAAAGCTCTTCTTCATGGCAGCCATAAACAGAAGACTGTACTTCAAAGGCACCATTTTTCCGCATATACTCCAGGGGAGTCAGTCCTTCTCTTTCAGCGGTCTCAGGCAAATTAGGCACACTGTTTTCAAAGATGAATCTATAGTATTCATCTACGGTGATCTTCTCACCTTCTCGATAAGGAGACTCATAGTGCTGCCTGATGCCCAGCTCACCATCGGGATCTATGCGCCAGGACAGCTCTATCCAGAACTGATTCTCCTCCCACACTTCACCAGGATTGGTGCCTAAAACATCGGCCTCCTGTCCTTCTATAATCTCACTAGCCACTTTCAACACCGGCTGCCTGAAGCCTATCCAGCTGGCAGCCTGGGTTTCATAGCTATGCAGATCGTGCCTCTCCGGACCCAGCCCCATGGGAAGGATATAGTCGGCGAACCATGCTGTCTCACTCCAGGTGGGAGTCATGGCGCAGTGAAGGCCTACCTTGTCCTCATCGGACAACATCTCGATCCAGCTCATGCCATCGGGATTGGTCCAGACAGGGTTGTAGACCCGGGTAAAGTAAGTATCTATCTTACCTCGCCCCTCCTTGAGCAAGTGGGGTAGAAGAAAGCTCATTTCAAAGAAAGCCAGAGGGAACTCTTCTGGCCAGGTGATGTTGTTCCAGTGTTTGGGATGACCGGGCATGGTATGGGGCTTAGGCACGAACTTATTCCAACTGCTTGGAGCCGTACCACCCTCGGTGGCAACGGATCCGGTAAGCACATTGAGGAAGAAGAGACAGCGAGCCGTCTGCCAACCACCAAGATTGCCAGCGGAAGAGGCTCTCCAGGTATGGGTGGCAAAAGCGGTTCCTGCTCTGGCGATCTCATCGGCGAGGCTTTTCACCGTGCCGGAAGGAACACCGGTTAACTTCTCCGCGTATTCCGGTGTAAATTTAGAATAAACCTCTTCCAAATTCTGCAAGAACTCTTCAAAGTCGGCATCCTCTTTGCCCACTACGCTGCCCATGTATTCCTGCCAGTTGACCCAGCGTTTCATGAACTCTGTATTTATACGGCGTGAAGCGATCAGCTCCCTGGCGATGGCAAGCAAAAGAGCCGGCTCGGTACCAGGATAGGCCGGCACCCAGTAATCGGCATGGGATGCGGTGTTGGACAGACGCGGATCTATCACGGCTATCTTGGCGCCTTTCATCTTGGCCTCGATAATCCGCTGGGCATGGGGGTTAAAATAGTGACCGGACTCTAAGTGAGCGCTGATGAGCAAAACAAAGCGAGCATTGGAATAATCCGGGCTTACCCGATCGATTCCCATCCAGAATGCATATCCCGCCCGCGCGCCGGAAGAACAAATGTTGGTGTGGCTGTTGTGACCATCAATACCCCAGCTGGCAAGCACTCTTTCGGTGTAGAGGTCTTCGCCATGGCGGCCGACATGATACATGATCTCTTTGTGACGGTCTTCTTTTATGGCGCTGCGTATTCTTCCGGCCAGGGTATTAAGAACCTCATCCCAGGTGGTTCGCTCCCATTCACCGCTACCTCTTTTCCCTTTTCGTTTCATCGGATAGAGAATGCGATCCGGGTCCTGAACCTGATTCAGAGTGGCCGGACCCTTGGCGCAATTTCGACCTCGGGAGCCAGGGTGTTCCGGGTTACCTTCAAATTTACGGATGCTTCTATCTTCGCGATTGACATAAGCGAGTAAACCGCAAGCCGACTCACAGTTGAAGCATACGGTGGGAACGATTGTATAGTTGCGCGGCATCTTTCGGGGCCACGCTTTAGGATCCCACTCCTGCCAGTTTTCCCATTTGTCTTTAGGAGGGAAGAGCATCAATTCACCAACCCTTCGGCTGGAACCATCACCACGGGCAAGCACCTCTCTCCCTTCCAGTTCCGCTTTCATCGGCTCCGGAATCTGATCAAAAGTGGTACTACCTTTGAGATCGCGTCTCAAGGGAACTTTGAAGACCTTAAGCAAAGTATTGAGCCAGGACAGGCGGTATTGCTTTTTCTCCGCTTCAGTAATATGCATCCTAACTTATGCTCCTCCAAAATCGGAAAAAGAATCAACTCAATCGAATGGACTGACCGGCCATGACAAAGCAATGTTCATAGGCATACAGACCGATAAGAGCCAGTAATGAACAGAGGGGGTAGAGTAAATCGCAATTGTGCAAAGTGTTGGTGGCCATGAGCAACAAAAGTGTAGAAGGCACCACGCTGCCGCTTATCACATAAGCTCCCCAGAATAACTCTTTGTATTGTCCCTTGACCATCAGGTTCACTGCTCTTGCCTGGGCTTTGGAAGCATGCTCCACCATCAACTCTCCGAAAATAATGACCAGTAGTTTTGTCACAATAGACAATCCGAGAATCACGGATAGACCCCGGGTCAAACCAGGATCAGCTCCAAAGAAAGGCAGAGAGATCAAAAGAGTAGCACTTCCGGCGGTGACAGCCTGGAGGAAAAGATTGACCGGTAAGAGGGGACTCTGCCAGAGGTCTCTAGCTTTGGCCTGGGCAAAAAGAAATGCCGTATAGATAGCGGTCATAAATGCCAGGGGCGCGTTCAAATGGAAAAACAGATCATAGAAACCGCCGCCTACAGTAAAGTAGAGAGCCAGGGAGGCACAAAGCGACAATGAGTAGAATAGGATTATGTAAGCCCCTATGGCCAGCCAGGACTTCCACTGGGGTCTGGTCAAGATTGTATAAAAACGCTCCGGTCGATCAAGGTCCTTTATCAGCAAGACCCCGGTCAGACCAAGAAAGACAAGGGCGGTTAAAGGACAAAACCAGTTAAGCCAATCGGCACCGGATTTGGCGATTGAAAGAAGCAAGACAAACCAGCCCACCATCACCACTCCGGCGGAGACTGACTTGGTCCAGAGATACATGGAGACATCGGTGCCCCAGGGTGCGGCATGGGGCACATCGTAAGCGACCTTGGCTCCGGTCACGGAATGCAGCGCAGAGGAGAGAGAAAGACCGGAGGCTGACTGCGCGGCGGAGACATTATTATCAAGCTCCGCACCGTGATGATGCTCTCTCTGCTCCGACCACATATAAAGACCGGAAGGATCATGGCTCTGCATATCCGGATTCAAGACCGCTTCATCGGCGCCGATATAAAAACAATTCGGTTCGGTGTTTTTCTCCGGCTTTCTTACCTGGGTCTTCTCTCTGCCGACCAGCCTGGAGATAGTGGAAGTGGGATCGTCAAGATCGCCGAAGACCAGGGCTTCTTCCGGACAGACCACAACACATGCCGGCTCCAGGCCCACGTCGAGACGATGAGAGCAGAAGTTGCATTTGGCCGCCGTACCCTCTTCCGGATCTATATATATGGCATCGTAAGGACAAGCGGCAATACATCCCTTGCAGCCGATGCAGACATCCTTGTCGAATTCGACAATTCCGTCTTCCCGCTTGAACATAGCGGTAACAGGACAAATGTCCACGCAGGGCGGCTTGGCACAATGGTTACATCTCAATACACCGAAGTGTCGCTGGGCGTTGGGGTAAGTACCTTTCTCCACATACTTGACCCAGGTGCGATCCACCGATAGTGGAACTTCATTTTCAGATTTGCAAGCAGTGGTGCAGGCATGGCAGCCTATGCACTTTCGCTGGTCTATGGCCCAGGAGTAATTCATGACTCACACTCCGGTTGTCTATCTTCCTGCCCCAACTGATTTGCCGAACAAGACAGGTTGCCTTCGATCATCTTGACAGGCAAAAAAATCGTCGAGAGAGAACTATAGCTTATCGGAAACGTTTTGACAGGGAAGTCCGACCACTTTTCCGGCTTGCCAAGACCTATGCCTCTTTGCTTACCGTAATTTTTACGCTTTCCTGAAAACTCTATTCTGCTGAGCCTTTGCAGTCAAGAACCATAAAAATCATACTTGACAGAGTACCTGAATCGGCCTTATGATAGTTAACGTAAACAATACGTTTACTCAAAAAACAAAAAGCCCAATAGAAACACGATAAAAAGGTGGTGTTATCCATGCGCGACCTCAGCAATTTGACGGCCAAAATCATTCTAGAGAACCGCAAACCCGAAGCTCTTTTCTCCCGGGACAAAAATATTCTGGTAAAAGAGTTCCGAGCCCTCATAAAGCACTGGCATCCGGACAGGAATAAAGACCCCCTGGCCCAAAAGGTCACCGACCATATACTTGTTCTTCATAGAGAAGCGCTCAAAAAGCTTAAAGAAGATCACTGGATAGAAGTAGCCGAGAAGCTGGAGTTCGAAGAGCCCGGCAAAAAGAAAATCCGGATGAAAGACGGTTCTATTAAGACCTTTTCCTGCTATAGAACAACCAACTTCGAACTGGGATCACTTTTTATCGATGACAACTACGTTCTCTTTGAGATTGACAAAAGTTTTGAGGATCTCCTGCGAAACGCGCGTTATCAGATACGCTCGCTTCCCTTTCAAGATCAGGATATGGCAGCAGAGATCTCCAGATACTTACCTGAGATCTATGACACTTTCAGCGGTGCTTCAGGAGACTATCTCCTCATTAGAAAGACCCCGGATCAAATCCTACTAGCCGATCTCCTCAACCACTATGGAGGGACCCTGCCGGGAGAACATATCGCCTGGATTCTCAACTGTCTCTACAATCTCTTGACCTACTTTTCTTTCGCCGGTATCACCCACAATGCCAAAAACCCC
>MDTD01134858.1_pt1 | contig 13386 bp, 15 predicted proteins | sample 811221 | NCBI WGS metagenome assembly MDTD01 (sample SAMN05326646, study PRJNA326480) | marine metagenome | isolation source: seawater | place: Pacific Ocean: South West | collected 2011
TGAGCCTAACAGTGGAATATGATTCGCCCAGGTTGGATCGCTAACCCACACGGTTGCTTCCGGATTGGCCTGACGAATATATTCAGCGGCGATGCGAAGCCCACCACAGCCACCGGGTGTCTGAACGGTCACCCGGCGATCGGAGAGGGATTGCTTGAGAGCATGTCCTAGCATCAAGCTGGCGATGATCTCATTGTATCCTGCAGCTCCCGTTGGGCCGACATAGGCCTTACTGTCCTGCGAGGCAACCAGAATTTTTTCCGCACGTTTCACCGCTCGCATGACTGGTGTGTTGCCGTTTGCATCTTTGTAGACTCCGACACCAAGATCGACCTTAGACGGGCTTGCGTCGGCGCGATATGCAGCTGACAGGCCGAGAATAGGGTCAGGTGGAAGTGGCTTGAGTGATTGGAACATGTTTGTTTCTCTATCTACGTTGGTAAGCTTTTAGGGTGTTTTGAAGCAAAGATGCGCGAGTCATCGGTCCGACACCACCTGTAACATAAGTAATGTAGGAGCACTTGTCTTTGACCATCTCAAAATCGACATCACCGACGTTACGATAACCAGATTTTCGCGTGCTGTCTGGTACTCGGGTTTGGCCGACGTCGATTACGACTGCACCTTGTTTCACCATGTCCGCGGTGACGAACTCTGTCCTGCCAATGGCCACAATCAAGATGTCCGCGCTTGCGCACAGATCCGTGAGATTTCTTGTTCTGCTGTGCGCGAGGGTGACCGTCGCGTTGCCGGGGTTGCTATTGCGTGACATTAGAACTGCGATGGGCGTACCTACGATGTTGCTGCGGCCCAATACTACGCAGTGTTTACCTTCCGTTGGGATTTTGTAGCGCTTTAACAGCTCCATTATGCCATTGGGAGTGGCCGAGACAAATGTTGGAAGACCGAGGCTGAGATTGCCAACATTTTCAGGGCAGAATCCGTCGACGTCCTTTTTTGGATCGATCGTAAGGATCACGTTATTTTCATTGATGTGCGGAGGCAGTGGCAGTTGAACAATAAATCCGTCGATCGCGTCATCAGCGTTGAGTTCGTTGACTTTAGCTAGCAATTCAGCTTCTGTTGAGCTCGCTTCCATTATTATCGTGGTCGAGCCAAAACCGACTTCCTCACAATCTTTGACTTTCATTCCAACGTAATTTTGACTGGCTCCATCATCTCCGACCAAAACTGCCGCTAAATGAGGAGGGCGCTTGCCGGCGGCAACGATAGCTTTGACCTCCAGTGCAATTTCCTGGCGTATTTGATGGGAACAGGCTGTTCCGTCGAGTAGCTGCATCGTAGTCAGTCCAAGTGAGATTGAGGGAGCTGGTTGACCGGCACAGTCGGAATGGTATCCGTTCGTCAGCGAGCCGGTATGTTAAATGACGCGCTGTTGCAGCTCAAGCCGGCTGTTGCCAAGGACTTGACTTTTTTATGGGTAGCTCGGGCTAATCCGGCGATCTGTTTTTCTATGCTAAAAAAATTGGATGAAAATGCTTTGGAGACACCTGACAAATATCAAGCGACCGTCTTTCGGAGACTGATATATCGCAGGGCCAATTTCCCCGAGACGCCTTACAAGTGCGTAAACGTCTTCATCCGCGCATGCAAGGAAAACAAAGCTGCAGCTATCTCCGAATTCTTCAGGCTCCCAGTCGTTAGTCGATTCGGCTTCGGTCGATGAATTACTCGGTGCTGTGAAGAGAATCAATGTGGAACGCCACTGTTCGTTGTCGTGACGGCAAAGCCTCATCAGGCCAATTTCGCTGCATTAACAATCCATTCAATTGTCCAAATCATTGACCTCAAACACGACATGAAGATGTCGCATTGAGCTGTCCTGATGGAAATTGGCTAGCTTCCGGCACCTGAACACTGAGCTTTATTTGCCGATGGCTAGCTCGCTGCGATGCTGGATTTTGTTCAAACCAGCGCGACTGGCCGATCCTCGCTTAAGCTTCTTGTCTTGAGTGCTGGAGCCGTTTCGCTAGGGCGGTTATCATCAGCGAATAGTACCGTATGTGAACAGCTAGTAGCAGGTAGCAAAGTGGAATTAATGATTACCGTACTGGTAATTCTTGTGGGTTCATATGTGCAGAGTTCTATTGGCTTCGGGTTGGCGATAATTGCTGCACCGCTGTTGTACTTCATCGACCCACTGTACGTGCCGGCCCCGATAACAATTTGTGCGTTAACCCTGTCGGTCGCCAATGCGGCCAAGCTGTGGGGATCTATCTCCTTCGAGGGTCTGAAATTTGCCATACTTGGCCGTGTCCCCGGAACGGTAGCGGGAGGTTTACTGTTACTTTGGATTGATCAGCGCTCGCTTGCGCTGTGGCTTGGCGTTTCGGTTATTGTTGCTGTAGGTCTGAGTCTTGCGAATATCATGCTGAGGCCAACCGCGCCTGCTATGTTTTCGGCCGGGTTCCTCTCGGGCTTCATGGGGACCAGTTCCTCAATCGGTGGACCGCCGATGGCTTTGGTGCTGCAACACGAGGAAAATGATTTTATCCGTGCAAATCTTGCCGCTTTTTTCATTGTCAGCTGCCTTATGTCTCTCGCGATGCTAGCCACGGTTGATCGTTTCGGTTGGCCGCATATACAGATTTCTCTTCCTCTGATTCCCGCGACTCTAATAGGCTACTGGTTAGCCATGAGAACCTTGCATAAGATCTCTCACAAGCGGCTTAGGATGGTTTCTCTGAGCCTGTGTGTGGTTGCCGGATGCATTGCGGTGGCTTCCTACTGGTTCTGAGTGATGGCTTTCTTGCGTGTGGCATTTTTATTTAGTGGTTTTGTCTGGTCATCAATTTTGTACTTTGGTAGCAGGGCTGAACTCATGAGCTTGTCGGTCGCAGCAGGCCGCCAGGAATTAGTCACGGAGTAACGATGGCAGAGTGGCCACAGGAAACAACTATATCCGCATTTAAGAGAGCGTGGGCTCTCGAAGGCGAAGCTTTATGGTATACCGTTTTCTCTATGCATCAGGAAAAGATGCAAATTAAGAGTCCAAAAGTTGCGGTAGCCAATCTGCAAAAGATTTTTGAAGCCACGTTTAAGCTTGCAAATGCGCACGGTTTTCAGGCAATGAGCCTTCGGGATCTTAGCCGGGAGACCGGTATCAGCATGGGTGGACTTTACGCGTACATCGGCAGTAAAAATGATTTAGCCTCAGTCATCGAAGGTGTGTTGCGTAATTATATCGATAAGGTTATCGGTGAGTTAATGAATGAAGAACTTGATCCTGTCGCCCGTCTGCGTGCGATCATTAGCGGCGAAGTTTTCATGATCCAGATCCTTAACCCTTGGTATTACTTTTGCTACATGGAGTTAAAAGGGCTTGATCGTGAACAGCAGCAGCAGGCGCTTGACCTCGAGTTACGGTTCGACAGCCTTTTGGTAGACGCGATCCGAGCAGGAATCAAACAGGGCCAGTTCACCTGTGATAAGCCAGAGTTGCTCGCGGCATCAATAACCGCGCAGCTACAGCAGTGGCATTTGAAGCAATGGAAATTTAAGCTCCAGCAAGTAAGCATGGAGGAGTATGCAAAGCATATTTTTGAGAATCTTCTGCTGTGCCTGAATAATCGCCGGTGAAGCGGCCGGAACATTCTCGGCACGGAATGTTATCAGCTGTTTTTTGCTATCAGACCAGTCTTGCTTGCATAGAATGCTCTTATTTCTGCCATGTCTTTGTCGAAATCTCCGCTTGGTGTGAAGAAGTCCGCAAATCCCGCTTCTTTCTTGCTGGCATCAACATAGCCAAGCAAAATAGGAACCTCTGCGTTTTTTGCAATATGATAAAAGCCGCTTTTCCAATGCACTACCTTGCTGCGCGTCCCTTCAGGTGGGATCAGCACAACCAGCTCGTCGTGTTCTGCATATTGGCGGACCGTTTCGCTGACGACGTTGTGGGAAGAGGAACGATCGATCGGAATGCCCCCCAGCCATCTCATGAGCCACCCGACCGCGAATGGGAATAGAGTGTGCTTGCCCATCCAGAATACCCTCAATTCAAGTTTTAGTACCACCATCAACATCAATGGGAGGTCCCAGTTACTTGTATGAGGGGCGCCGATCAGCACGCAGCGCTGGTGAGACAGTCGCTTTCCGCGCGTCGACCAGCCTATCAATCTGAGTATGACTCTAGACAGCAACCTGAGAAAGGGCGTCAGTACTGGAGTTGAAAAGATTGTTGTGCGCATGGCTTAGCCGCGCTCGCAAAAAGGTCGTTTTAACTTAACTGCATTATGATTGGCTTCCGTCTGAGCCGTCTGGTTTGGGTTAGCCTCGTAGTTCGAAATTCTCCTGAATATTCCAGTCAGTACCGCTTGCACATTTCGGGCGGCCGAAAACTCCTGACTTTCGCCAGAGTTTGTGTACGTAGTAAATTGATCGCACAAGTTTGCTATGTAACTATTTAGCGTGGAATCGGCTATGTCATCGCGACAGGTGTCCGCTGCGGATCCATAATGTCGACAGACTGGGTATGCTTGTAGGACAGATCTGCACTTTCTGGGTTCTTCGTATTTCGGTAGCGATAACAGAAATACTTTCAGCTGCTCCCCGCACTTCCAGCGTTGCGCGCCTAACATGAGACTACTCATCCTGGCCCCATTCTCGAACGAAACTGCTGTAGTCCACGTCTGGCTTTGATTTCTCTTTTCCAGTTTTGGTGCCGATGTAGAGAAATCCAATGATTTTCTCGCTCTCTTCCAGTCCAAGGCCTTGCTTGACGATGCGTTGGTATGCCGGTGCGCCGGTTCTCCAGATAACCCCTATACCGAGCGCAAAGGCGGCATTTACCATATTTTGGGTTGCCGCAGCTGCCGAGAGAGCTTGCTCGAATTCTGGGACTTTTGGATGTGGCCTCGGGCTCGCGATAGTAACGATAAGGAGCGGAGCGCGAAGCGGCTTGCCCGCGAGCTTTTCCGCTTGGGCGGCGCTGAACCCCGAGTTCTCCTCCTTGGCTGCGGCGACAAACAATTCGCCTAGCAGGCTGCGGGCCTGCCCATGGATTACGAGGAATCGCCAGGGTCGGAGCAACCCATGGTCTGCAGCCCTTACCGCTGCTTTGAATAGATGGTCAATTTGTTGAGGACTCGGTGCAGGATCCATCAGTCGAGGTGATGACGTACGATGTTGTAGAGCGTCCAGTGCGTTCACGTTTGCCTCCGGTGGTACCTTTTCTTTTATAGGGTGGGATCGTTACAGAGCGAGAGGGTATAGTACAGCGGCAGCGCGCGGAAACGTAGCGCTGATTAACAGATTCTTCTCATCGAAATTAGCGGCAAAACGGTTGCTGTGCGTCATGCTCATAAAACAAAAACGATGGTATACTTATGGATTGTTGAGCCGATATGAAGCGTGTCGGCTTCCTTTTTGCCGACTTAGCAGTCGCTCATACATAGCCATTCGGCGCGTTGCCCTTTCGGTACAGTAGGTTCGTAGTATGAATTCAAAAGTTGACGTCATAGCGGCAAGCTCCGAACGATCGCTCTATCCGCAGGAGCGATCACGCTATTTCGGCTCTGTAAAGAAGGAAACGCTGCGGTTGGTGTTCTCTTTTTACTCGCCAGATGGCAATGAGATCGCCATGCCGATTGCGAGTATGTCTGCTTTTCTCAAGCAGGAATTCCCCTGGGTAGAAGTGCTACTCGAGCCAGTATTAATACTCAGGGATGCTGAGAAATACTCTCCTGAAAGATACGCGAAAACCATCGAAGCGCTTGACGCCGACTTGATAGCATTTTCCATCATGAGTCCCCACTGGTACCCGATGGAGCCTTATTTCGATGAGATTAAGAAGCTTATGCCTGACTTGCCGATCTGCATTGGCGGCTATCAGGCTATGCTGTCGCAGGAACAAACGATTGAGAATCCGAACGTCGATTACATCTGTGTAGGTGACGGCGAGTACGCCATTGGCAATATAGTCCAGCATCTGCGTGGACTAAAAAACGGTCCCGCAGACGGGATGTGGGAAAAGCTGGTAGACGGTGAAATCTTTCGGACAGAGGCTCACCAGATTGGCGATCTCAAAGCCTTGCCGTTTCCTGATTACGACGTGTTCTCCAAAGAAGACGGTTTCAAGGACGTGAACTCGTCTATTTTTGGACCCAAGGGTAAGCTAGTGCTGCCGGTAATGACTGGTCGTGGATGCCCGTATCGCTGCACTTACTGTTGCAACACCCCTCTTCTTGAAGGGTGGCGCTCTAAAAAAGAGTTCTTGCGCAAATACGAGCCCGAGTCATTGGTGGCGGAACTCGAACGTCTGCGCGACGAATATCGTGTCGGCTATTTCGAGTTCTGGGATGAGCTGTTTCTGTCAAATTTGAAATTCGTGCGAGCGTTTCTTGAAATTTATAAAGAGCGCATTGGCCTTCCATTCTCAATCAACTCTCGTGTGGAAGTAATGAACGAAGAATTTTGTAAAACAGCCGCTGAGGCAGGTTGTCATACGATCTGGTTTGGTATCGAGAGCGGTGATGAAGAGTATCGGGCGAGCATGCTCGGAAGGAAAATGAAAAATCAGCAAATTATCGACGCAGCTGATAACTGCAAAAAAGCTGGCATAAACAGGCTAACGTTCAACATAGTTGGGGCTCCGCTAGAAACTGCCGCCAACATGCGCGAGACTTTGAAGTTGAATCAACGAATAGCCCCTGAACACTTTTTCTTTTTTCCGTATATCCCCTTGCGCGGGACCCCTTTGTACAACATAGCCAAGAAAGAAGGGTTGTTGTTGGAAACAAAGAGGAACCTGCACTACCTCTCGGCGGCTAACGATCGACAGTTCACTCTCAATATGAAAGAGCGTCCTGAACTGTTGACTGCCGAGCAGTACAACGACATCTGCATGGAAATGCTTGAATTTCAGGAGAAAAATAATCGCCTGACGTATTCAGACTCTGAAGGTGAACAGGTTGAAGCCAGCGTCGAAGATAAGAGCTTTTCACTTGTTGAAAAGGCTGGGGAATCTGATGAGGATCTGCCTTTGCCTGACATACCGGCCCCGTCTCAGTCGGAAGGATTCGTGAAAAGCGTTATCAATTTTTTCGGAAGATGATTCAGGTAAAAGAGGCCAGTTTTTGAGCCTGTTGCTCCGCCGCCAGCGCTCGATTGAACGTTCTCAGCGATATGGCTGCCATCAATAGGTTGCCGCCGACAGCCCCCGCGAAAAACCCTCCCAAACCATAATAAAGACTGCCAACCCAGGCAAAGGGAACGTAGAACACGAAGAATCTCGCAATGCTTAGGTAAAGCGCGGAAGCGGGCTTATGCATGGCATTCAGGCTTGAATTGGTTAAGATTATTATGCCCTGGAGGCCATACCCAAGAGGGAGGATCCACAGAAACAAATTGATCGTCCCCGTCACATCGTTATCCTCCGAGAATACAGAAGCAACCATCGGAGCGGCGAGGGCTAAGAGTACGTATAGCCCTAACTGCCATAAGCTAATGAAGCGAATCGAGAGATCGTAAGCTTCCTTGACTCTGTCCAGTCGTCCGGCGCCAAAGTTTTGGCTAATGACCGGCGGCAACGAAGAGGACATAGCGAGCACCAGCAGGGTAGCAATGGGCTCGAGGCGAGCGCCAACGCCATAGGCTGCCACTGCATTGCCGCCAAATCCAGCCACGATGGCTGTCATGACACCGCCTGCCAGAGGGGTCATGATGTTGGCTCCTGCGGCAGGTAAGCCGATTCGCAGCATGTCGCGGCCAGATTGCTTTAAGGCCTCGATTGAAGGCAGCTTGCCTGAAACTAGCTCCCGCTTGGCAATAAGAAGATACATCAGATAAACGAAACCAACAGACCAAGCAATAACAGTTGCCCAGGCTGCGCCTGCGATGCCAAGCTCGGGAATAGGACCCAGCCCGAAGATTAATAATGGATCAAGCAGGGCATTCAGCAGGCCGGCGGCCGCCATCAAAAGGCTTGGGGTCTTCGTGTCTCCGCAAGCTCGTAACACGCTATTTCCAGACATTATGCAGACAACTAGCACGCTACCCGGTAACCAAATGTTCATGTAGGAGCTTATCGCACCATATAACGCTTGATCGGCACCCATGAGACTAAAAATTGACTCCATGAACCACCATAGGCATGTGGCGAGCATTGCGGCCAATCCGAAAGAGATGTAATTGATTACCGTGGCGGCTTGCTTCGCTTCATCAAATTTCGAACTACCGAGGCATTTGCCGACGACCGCGGCAGCGCCTATCCCCAAACCAATAGCGAGACTGGTGACAGTAAACGTCACCGGAAAGGTGAAACTTATCGCTGCAAGTGAGTCAGTGCCGAGCAAACTGATGAACCAGGTGTCGACTAGGCTGAAGGTAAAAAGAAAAAGCATGCCGACGATCATGGGCAAGGTCATCCGTATCAGAGACTGCTGGATCGATCCTTCGACCAGATTATTTCGCGTGTTTGTGTTTTGGCTCATTGAATGGGGCAAATATAATCGGGTCAGCGGATTCTCGATGGTGTGCCGCATCGGGTTTGGCCATCAAGCATATACGGATTTGACGCCTTGTATGTGACTGATGTTCAGGCTGATCATAAGCTGCATTATTGGCGTCGAGTTTCTTGCTTTGGGACAGCGCCATTAATTAAATTTGTTGCGAAGCTTAAGCAGTTGCTTTAGCAACTTTGGATTGGCGAACAACAGTTCATCATCTGCGCCTGGTGAAGGCCTGCCGCTGTGGGTTCCGGCAATGCCGCCTGCTTCGCGGAGAACTAGCAGAGCTGCACGGAGAGCAGGTTCTGACGAGGCTCGTCCCCAGCCACCGTTATAGCGGCCTGCAGCGACCTGCAGTATATCCAACGTTGTGTCTCCAAGAGCTCTGAACTGCCCTTCTTTATTTCGCAGCTCGCTAATGAGACCGGCGAGCAGTGCAGCATCGAGCTCGTCTGGGTTCACGCCAATCAGAGTGTTTTTAAGCTCATCTCCAGACTGCACGCGAAGGCGCCTAGCGTTGAGTTGAGCACCATTTCCTCTGCTACAGGTAAATTCTTCTTGTAGAATTGGAAAAACTATAGTGGCGTGGCATACCTGTTTATTTAGCTCGATTGCGATGGCAACGCCAAAAGCAGGAAAGCCGTGTAAAAAGTTAGCGAAACCGATCGCCGGGTCTAAATGCCATATTGGTTCCCCTTGTCCACCGGTGTGCTCCCCAGATATCCGCGAGTTGATGTTGTGACCCGGATAGGCGCTTCGTATGTGGTACAGCATTGATTTATCCGCGTCCGCTTCCACAGAGGTAATCTTCCGACCAGCCTCTGTTTCAACAATCCTGATACGGTCCAGACGTTCGCTTTGCTGAGCAAGCAAGCCAGCGGCGTCGCGTCCAGCGCGAAGAGCGATGTTAACGAGTGGATGCATTAAATTTCCTGATGTGGCGTTTTGACGTTCAAGTCTTGGAGTGCCGACGCCGCCGGATGATAGCAGGTTATCGATTCGCGGTGTTAATCTCCATAAATGTTATTATTAGCCCAGATCGCTAACACTGATAACTAATGAGCAATCAGCATCACTGTAAGATAGTTCTCGTCAACACCTCGCATCCTGGGAATATCGGCGCAACGGCCCGTGCAATGAAGAATATGGGGTTGAGCAGCCTTACTCTGGTTAATCCAGTTGACTTTCCCAGTGGCGTCTCGGTGGGTAGAGCAGCGTCCGCGCTCGACGTTTTGGAGCAGGCAGATGTGGTGGAGACACTTGGCGAGGCCATTGCCGACTGCACTTTGGTGATCGGCAGCAGTGCCAGATCCAGAAGTCTGCCATGGCCCATGCTGACACCGGAGCAAACCGCGGCAAAAATAGTCACCGAGTGTCAACAAGCGCAGGTTGCTCTGGTGTTTGGGAGAGAGGATTCTGGGCTGAATAACGAGGAGCTGCAGCTCTGTCATTACCATGTTCAAATTCCAGCGAGTGACCAATACCGCTCACTTAATTTGGCAGCAGCTGTCATGGTTCTTTGCTACGAGATCAGGAAAGCTGTACTGAGAGATAATGAGGAGCCTGGCTGCGTTGAGGAAGAGTACTGGGATCAGGAAAAAGCTTCCATCGAGCAGGTGGAGCACTTCTACGATCATCTTGAGCGGGTTTTGGTAGAGATAGATTTCCACGATCGCGACAATCCGCGCCAGCTGATGCAAAGAATGCGAAGACTGTTCGGTAGAATCCGGATTGACGCTATGGAATTGAACATCCTACGCGGAATTCTCACCAACATTGAGCATAAAATTCCCGGCCCTGACGACTGATTGGTATGTTACAGTGCGTTTTGCGGAAGGCTTCTACATATCTCTCGAGATTCGGTAGACGCTGACTTAATACAAAAGCGAGACGGCTCAGATTCACTTGCCACCTATCGTTGTATTTTTTTGGGTCCGATTGGGCTATGAAGGCAGTGCTGATTCAATCTCCTTGGCTTAGTGGCTTGAGCGACTCCCGTAGGGGCGACCGGCTCGTTAAGACAATAGCGCCTGCCTTTTTGCGCTGCGTGCAGAATAATACGGTGCCTAGTGATGAGCCATTTGGCATCAGCTCAATTACCATCATGAAACCTTCTCTTGTCAGAAGTTCGCGGGGCTTGCTGATTTGAGACGTCAGGTCTCTGTTTGCTGCAGCGCTCCAATATAACGGACCAGTTCAGTGTTCTGATTTTTAGTAACAGAATTCCGCAGCGCGTGGTTACCGAGCTTTTTGCGTATGCCGGCGGTAAGTATCACGCTTATTGCTGCGTGAGTATCATGAAATTGCGGGTAGCATGCGCGGCCAGCTGCGAGCTAAGTGCTGAACAACCTTAAGCCCCGGGATTTTAAACAGTCGTTGTAACGAAGCCGGTAGCTTCGCGTTCGTTGAGATAACAGCGGATGCCCAGATGACTGGCGTGAATCTTGACCGACTGAGGCCCTTTCATTTTCGAGCGTTTCGATGGGATTTGCTGGTTTCTTCGAAAAGGCATGAGGCTCGTCCGCGTGATTTGATTGATATTGATATGATTAAAATTGTTTTATTAGTCAAAAGTATGAAGCCTATATAATCAAATAATTACTTTACTATATATTTCATGAGTTATACTTACCCTTGTTAGATCAAGCAGAGACTGGTGCTAAGTAAACAGAGTGTTGCCGATCAGAAAACAAAACTCAAAGCCTAGCGAACTTGGAATTGCAGTAAAATAGCCTCAACAAAATCCAACGTTCTGAAGAGCCGACATATGGAATTCGATGCCCCCCTGTTGCTCACTTTCAATGCATATCTTTTGCTGATTCTGTTTCTGGGCATGAAGGCTTATCGCCAGACCCATGATCTTGGCGACTATATTCTTGGGGGGCGGAAATTGGGTGCGTTAGTAACGGCACTGAGCGTCGGTGCGTCCGATATGAGTGGCTGGCTGCTGATGGGGCTGCCGGGCGCTGTGTACCTTTCTGGCCTGAGCGAGTTGTGGATCGGCGCTGGGCTGGCCGTCGGCGCGTATCTGAACTGGTTATTCGTGGCTAAGCGCCTTCGTATCTACAGTCAACATGCCAGCAATGCTCTAACTTTGCCGGACTATTTTGAGAACCGTTTTCAAGACAAAACCCGAGTTCTGCGAATTTTATCGGCTAGCGTAATCTTGCTGTTTTTTACGTTTTACGCGGCTTCTGGTCTGGTGGGCGGAGCAATTCTGTTCGAGAACAGTTTTGGTTTGGAGTACTCCACCGCGCTTCTGACGGGGAGTCTGGTAATTGTGGCTTACACTTTCCTTGGCGGGTTCCTTGCTGTGGCCTGGACTGATTCGATTCAGGCGTTTCTTATGCTTCTGGCACTTTTGGTCGCACCTGCGGCGGTGGTGATTACTTTAGGTGGTATACCAAGTGTTACCGCCGAGGCTCAGCGGGTCAATCCCGCTAGTATGGAGCTGTTTGCGGACATGGGCGTGCTTGCCTTTCTTTCACTTATTGCTTGGGGTCTTGGATATGCAGGGCAACCTCATATTCTCGCGCGGTTCATGGCGGCAGAAACACCTGAAAAACTGGTGCCGGCACGCCGCCTTGCGATGGCGTGGATGGTTATTGTGCTATTTGGTTCGGTAACTGCGGGGCTGACCGGTATCGCATATTTCGCAGACGCGCCATTGGAGAATCCGGAAACAGTGTTCATCGAACTCAGCCAGACTCTCTTCAATCCATGGGTCGCGGGCATTATTACCGCGGCGATTTTGTCTGCAATTATGTCCACCATCGATTCTCAGTTGCTGGTTTCTTCGAGTGTGATCAGTGAAGATATCTATAGGGTATTCATCAGACCGAATGCTAGCGGGCGAGAGTTGCTGGCAGTGAGCCGCGCGGCGGTTATTCTAGTTGCAATTTTGGCCTTTATTATTGCCAGTGATCGGGAAAGTGGGGTACTGGATCTTGTTAGTTATGCTTGGGCCGGCTTTGGTGCCGCCTTCGGACCAACAATTGTATTTTCGCTTTTCTGGCGGGCGATGACTGCTCATGCGGCCATCGCAGGCATGTTAGCTGGGGCATTCACGGTAGTCTTCTGGTCGAATCTTGAGGGGGGCATTTTTGATCTGTATGAAATCGTACCCGGCTTCCTCACTGCCTCTTTGACGATCTTGGGATTCAGTTTTTTTCAGCCAGAGCAAAATCAGCGGGTGCTCACTGATTTCGATGCGGTTAAGATGCTGCAACAAGATAGTTAAGGTCACTTCCGTGTCATCTTGATATGGGGAATCTCGTCTTCCAAATAAGGTGAACTTGCCGTTACAAACCCAAGCTGTTGATAGAAACCTTTCAAATACTCTTGGGCGGAAATTGTAATTCCTCGATTGGGCCACAGGTCTTCGCATTGCTTAATCGCAAACCCCATGAGTTCCTTACCATAGCCTTTGCGCCGGCTTCCCCGGCTGGCAACCACTCGGCCTATTGAGGAAGTCTGGTATTTTGTGTCCGGTGAAAGCAGTCGTGCGTACAACAAAAGCTCGTCTCGCGCCATGCCCAAAACGTGAAAGGCGGCCTTGTCATAATTATCGACATCCTGATAGACGCATTGCTGTTCAACCACAAAGACTTCAGAGCGCAATCGAAGAATTGCGTAAAGTTCATCACGGCTGAGTTGGGAAAAGTTCTTGCAGGTCCAGGTGAACGCTTGCATGACAGATTATCCATGATCTCTTTGAGGCCGAAACTTTAGAGACTCTGGTGCATTACTTCAAGTCATATGGCTCCGATGTGGCGCTGTGTACTCAGAGCGGAACCAGACTTACAGCAGTCGGATATTCGCAGCGCTTACGGTATACTCCCAACGATGTCCCCGTGGCACAACTGGATAGCGCGACGCCCTCCTAAGGCGTAGGTTGCAGGTTCGACCCCTGCCGGGGACA
>MDTD01021103.1_pt1 | contig 13385 bp, 13 predicted proteins | sample 811221 | NCBI WGS metagenome assembly MDTD01 (sample SAMN05326646, study PRJNA326480) | marine metagenome | isolation source: seawater | place: Pacific Ocean: South West | collected 2011
ATGTATAATTATATTACTATAGAGTAAAAATGATATTATTTGATTTACAATGTGATAAAAGCCATAAATTTGAATGCTGGTTTTCTTCAAGTGCTAATTACGAAGAGCAGTTAAAAAATAAGATGATAGTATGTCCTTATTGTAATAGCACAAAAATCCAGAAATCTTTAATGGCTCCAAACATCAATACTAAAGGTACCTCCAAAAATAGTAAAAAAAACCATAAAAATAAGATAGCTCAGAATAATTTAGAAAATAAAATTAAGAAATTTAGAAAATATATTGAAAAAAATACAGATAACGTAGGAAAAAACTTTGCTGAGGAAGCTAGAAAAATTTATTACGGAGAGACTAAATCAAGACCAATTAGAGGTGAATCTACTGAAAAAGAAGCGCAAGAACTTATAGAGGAAGGAATTCCATTTTCTAGATTACCTTGGCAGAGGAAAGAAGATGCCTAATGGTTAAGTTTTTAAATAAAACTATTGATGACTGGAATGAACTAGCTAGAAAGGAATTAAAAAATAAGGTTACCGATGAGGAACAAAAACTTAGCTGGGAATCTGAAGAAGGAATACAAATAAAAACATTATATACAAAAGAAGATTTAGAAGGATTAGAACATTTAAATACTATGCCTGGTTTTCCTCCGTTCGTGCGAGGGCCTAAAGCGACCATGTATGCTGGTAGGCCCTGGACCATAAGGCAATATGCTGGTTTTTCTACAGCAAAAGAGTCAAATACTTTTTATAGAAAAGCTCTAAAAGCTGGTCAAAAGGGACTATCTATTGCATTTGATCTAGCAACTCATAGAGGTTATGATAGTGACCACCCTAGAGTTGTAGGTGATGTTGGTAAAGCAGGTGTTGCCATAGACACTGTGGAAGATATGAAAGTTTTATTTAAAGATATCCCACTAGAGCAAATGAGTGTTTCTATGACGATGAACGGAGCAGTTTTACCAATACTGGCTTCTTATATTGTAGCTGCAGAAGAACAGGGAGTAGCAATGGAGCTATTATCAGGCACCATACAAAATGATATTTTGAAGGAGTTTTTAGTTCGTAACACATACATTTACCCGCCAGAAAGTTCAATGAGAATTATTTCAGATATTATTGAATTCACTTCTAAAAAAATGCCAAAATTTAATTCCATTTCAATATCAGGTTACCATATGCAAGAGGCTGGAGCTAACCAGGTACAAGAGTTAGCATTTACGATCGCAGACGGTCTAGAGTATGTAAAAGCTGCTATAAATAATGGACTTAAAGTCGATGATTTTGCACCTAGACTGTCGTTTTTCTTTGCAATCGGAATGAATTTTTTTATGGAAGTATCAAAGCTAAGGGCGGCTAGATTTCTATGGGCAAAAAAAATGAAGCAGATATTTAATCCTCAAAATTTAAAATCGTTAACTTTAAGAACTCATTGTCAAACCTCTGGTGTATCTTTAACCGAAAAAGACGCTTACAACAATATAGTTAGAACAACTATTGAAGCTATGGCGGCAGTTATAGGAGGGACACAATCATTACATACTAACTCTTTTGATGAAGCAGTAGCATTACCTAGTGAAATGTCTTCAAGAATAGCAAGAAACACTCAACTCATATTACAAAATGAAACTAGCATTACTAGAACTGTAGATCCTTTAGCTGGTAGTTATTATGTTGAAAGCTTAACCAACTCATTAATAGTGCATGCAGAAAAACTTATAGATGAAATTTTAGAACTAGGAGGCATGACAAAGGCTATAGAAAATGGATATCCAAATAAGCTAATTGAAGAGTCAGCTATAAGAAAACAAGCAAAGATTGATAGTGAAGAAGAAATTGTAGTTGGAGTAAATAAATTTATTAACGAAAAAGAAAAAGACTTCGATATACTTGAAATAGATAATACAGAAGTAAGAAAGCAACAAATTATCTCTATAGAAAAAATTAAAAAAAATAGAAATAATGAAAAATGTGAAATAGCCCTGAAGTCTTTAACTAAAGCTGCAAATGAAAAGAGAGGAAATTTATTAGAATTAAGTATTTCAGCAGCAAAAGAGCGTGCTACAGTAGGCGAAATTTCTTATGCTTTAGAAAAAGCGTTTGGCAGATATCAAGAAAATTTGAATATTACAAAAGGTGTATATAAAAAAAGTTTTAGCGATCATATCAAAATTGATGATATTAAAGAAAGTATTAATCAATTTATAAAAGAAGAAGGGCTTAAACCTAAGATGTTGGTTGCTAAGTTGGGACAAGATGGACATGACAGAGGAGCGAAGGTAATTGCCTCTTCTTTTTCTGACTTAGGTTTTGATATTGAAATTACTAAATTATTCCTTACTCCTGCAGAGTTAATAGAAGAAGCCGATAGGATAAGGCCTGATATAGTTGGTATATCAAGTCATGCGGCAGCTCATATGACATTAGTAACTGATTTTATGAATCTTTCAAAGGGTAATAAAAAAAATTATATAGTAATATGTGGTGGAGTAATTCCAAAAAAGGACATCAATAAACTAAAAACATTGGGGGTTTCAGAAATATTTGGACCAGGAACAAATATAATCAATGCATGTTATAAAATTTTAAACTTAATAAAGTATGGTAAAAAATCCAATATTTAAATTTTATAGTTGATGGATTAAAGAATATATATTATTTTCATTTATCGGAGAATAATAATGACAAGAAAATGTGATCTCACAGGAAAATTAGTAATAACTGGCAATAATGTTAGTCACGCAAATAATAAAACTAAAAGAAGATTTATTCCTAATCTTCAAAATGTAAGCCTGTATAGTGACAGACTTGGAAAAAAGTTAAAATTTAGAATTGCTACTTCTACACTAAGAACGGTTGAAAAGAATGGTGGAATAGATGGTTTCTTACTAAACGCTTTCAGTAAAAATCTTTCAAGTAATGCAAGAAAGTATAAGAAAAGCATCTCTAAAGCAACTTTTCGAGATAGCTCTAAAAAAGATTAATTAATTGTTTAGACATAACGTTACCTAGATCATCAACATCTAATATTGTAACAGCCTTGGCATAGTATCTCGTAACATCATGACCTATGCCAATTGCTAGTAGCTCTACAGCTCCTCTTTTCTCTATAGATTTAATGATATATTTTAAGTGATTGTCTAAGTAATTACTTTTGTTAGAAGACAAAGTACTATCATCCACTGGTGCACCATCAGATATTACCATCAATATTTTTCTTTTTTCTGAGCGAGCAATTAACCTTTTATATGCCCAATCAAGAGCTTCTCCATCTATATTTTCTTTTAAAAGCCCTTCTTTCAACATTATACCAAAGTTTCTTTTAGTTCTTCTTACCGGTGCGTCTGCATTTTTATATACTATATGTAGCAGTTCATTGAGTCTTCCTGGTAATTTAGGTTTATTTTCTTTAATCCAAGCGTCTCTTGCTTTTCCTCCTTTCCAGGTTCTAGTAGTAAAACCTAAGACCTCAACTTTAATGCCACATCTTTCTAAAGTTTTGGCAAGAATATCAGTAGAAATTGCTGCTATTGTAATTGGCCTTCCTCTCATAGAGCCAGAGTTATCAATTAAGAGTGAGACTACAGTATCTTTGAATTCTGTATCCTTTTCTTTTTTATATGATAAAGAACTTTCAGGAGAAGTTATTATTCTGGCTAGTTTACCACTATCAAGGACACCTTCTTCAAGATCAAACTCCCACCATCTATTTTGTTTTGATAAAAGCTTCCTTTGGAGTTTGTTGGCTAAAATTGTGATGGTTGAGTCTAATTTTTCAGTCTGTTTATCTAGCTGTTTTCTTAGTTTAAAAGCTTCTTCAGGATCACAAAGTTTATCAGCAGAGGTAATACTGTCAAACTTTTTAGTGTATATAGAATATTTAAAATGAGTGTCTATATCATCTTTAAAATCATTACTTGAAGATGAACTGTAATCAGAGCTATCTTCTTCCTTGCCTACTTCATTAAGAGATTCATCATTTTCTAAACTCTCTGTACTTTGGCTTTCAGCTGTATCAGTAATTTCAAAGGTTTGATACTCTTCAGTTTGTCTTTCTGTTTCTTGATCTAGGTTTTCTTGTTCTTCACTATTATCATCATTTTTTTTACTATCATTCTTTTCTTCTTGTGTATTTTGATCTATTACATCATTTATTAGTTTTAAAACTTCTATGCTAAATTCTTTTTGATTAGAAATTTTTTTTAAGATTTGTAGGTTTTTATTCTTTAATGCTTTATTTAGGGAGTTTATTATAGGGTCGCTAACTTCAGCTAATTGATTATACAAGTTTAATCCTAATATATTATTTTTTAAAAATAGTTTAAACGTTTCTGATTTACTGAGCTTTATATTTTCAGTTATTTTTTCATTAATATATTCTATATCAAAGTCCAATAGGTTTTTTTTAATTCCAGGGTATTTTGTACTACCTAATAATTCACACCTTAAGAACTCTATTTCATCAAAAATAACTTTGGTTTCTAAATTATCAGGTGACATTTTTTGATGAACTTTTTTGTCATGATATCTATTAACTAATGATGCAGAATCACTCCGTCCTCTAATACTTAGCTTGCTTTTATAGATTCCGTTTTTATTAACCTCAGGTAAGTTTACATTTTGGTAAGAACTTTTATTATCTGAACCAAATAATATATTAATATCAGATTTTTTAGATATAGCTTTTATAGTACTTTCTATTGATTTTTTAAAAATATCTATATTTGTATTTGGCTTACTCATTTACAATATTAGAAGAATCATTTATAACATTCACCCAATCACTTGGTAGCTCTAATGCAAAGCATCTTTGATAATATTCAGCAATAATGGGCCTTTCAGCTTCATCACATTTATTTAAGAATGTTACTCTAAAGGCATATTCTAAGTTATCAAATATTAATGCATTCTCTGCCCAGGTTATAACCGTTCTTGGAGACATGACTGTAGAGATATCTCCGTTTTTAAAGCCTGTTCTAGTTAAATTAGCTAAATTAATCATTAAAGTTATTTTGTCTTTTTGATATTTTTTTGAAAAGTTTTTAACTTTTGAACTAACAATATCAAGCTCTTGTTTTTCACTCAAATAATTTAAAGTAGAAACTATATTCCATCTATCCATTTGACCTTGATTAATTTGTTGAGTACCATGATACATTCCTGTTGTATCTCCAAGCCCTATAGTATTAGTTGTACAAAAAAGCCTAAATGAGGGATGTGGAGTTATTACTCTGTTCTGTTCCAACAAGGTTAATTTGCCTTCTAACTCGAGTATTCTCTGAATTACAAACATTACATCTGGCCTACCTGCATCATATTCATCGAAAACTAAAGCTACGCCATTAGTTAAGGACCATGGAATAATGCCTTCTTTAAATTTTGTTATTTGTGATCCATTTTTTAATACAATTGCCTCTTTGCCAATTAAATCAATTCTACTGACATGGCTATCTAAGTTAACTCTTAAACATCTCCAATTTAGTCTAGCTGCAACTTGTTCTATATGGGTTGATTTTCCTGTTCCATGATAACCTTGAATCATTACTCTCCTATTAAACTGAAAGCCTGCTAAGATTGCTAGGGTAGTATCTCTATCAAAAATATAATTGGTATCTATTTCAGGTACATATGCGTCTCTTTTGCTAAATATATCAATCTCTAAATCTGTTTCTATATTAAATAATTTTGATGCTTTTATTTTAGTTGTAGGTTTATCTAAAGATTCTAGAGTATTATTATCCTGTAAATGTTCCATAATTTCCTTTATTGTTTCAAAAAATTTAATAATTCTGAATATGCATAATTTAATTTTATAATATATTCTTCATTATTATTCTTACTAACATCAGGATGAAATTTTTTCACCATTTTTTTATACTGTTTTTTTAAAGCAGATATTTTTATAGGTAACTTAACTTCTAATATTTCTGCGCAATTTTCTATGTTATTATTTCTTACTTTATCTTCTGGCTTTGAAGCAGAAAAATTTAAATTTTCATTATTAAATTCATGGGAATTTAAAAACTTATACTTTTTTATTTTTTCCCACGTTGGTCTGTGCCATATTGCATCTTTAGAAATTTCATTATAAATTTCATCAGTAGTTCTTCCTTTAAAGTAATCCCATCCTTTATTATAAAGTTTAACATGTTCTAAACAAAACCATTTAAACTCTCTAAGCTTATCTCTAGAAGTAGGAGCTTTATATTCTCCTTTTTTTTGGCAATTACCCCACTCGCAATATTTAGTAAGAGCCAAAAACTCATCATCTTTTTCTTCTAAATAATAACTAAAGCTTTTTTTATTTTTGTACATAATTATTATAATATTATGTTATTTTGTTTTATAAGCAATAGCAGGTGTTATAATGAAAGAAAATTCACGAAAAAAAAGAATTGAAACTATTTTAAAAAAAAATTTTTCTCCTACAATACTTATGGTCAGAGATGATAGTAAAAAACATGAGGGGCACGGCCAGATCAGCAAAAATGCCCAGGAAACTCACTTTTTTGTTAAGATGGTATTAAATAATTGCACTATAACTAAAGTGGATTTACATAGAAAAGTATATAACCTGTTAGATAATGAATTTTCTTCTGGTTTGCACGCATTAGAGTTAGAACTTAAAAGTTCTTAAGTTTTATTTTTTTTTATTAAAACCTTAGTAATTCTGGTTTGGCTTCTAGATATTATATTTATAATTAAGTTTTTTATAACAAAATTTTCACCAGCTTCAGGTATTCTTTTTGCAGTATTAATAATCAAACCAGCTATTGTAGAAGCTGAGTTTTCTGGAAGTTTAAAATTAAATTTTCTATTCAAGTCTCTAATGGTAACATTCCCATTAACATAAATGTTTCCATTATTATCATATAAAAGATTAGAGGAAGGATAATCATGTTCATCTTCTATTTGTCCTACGATTTCTTCTAATATATCTTCTAGTGTAACTAACCCTAAAAGAACACCATATTCATCAACAACAAAAGCCATCTGTTTTTGTTTTTCCCTAAACTCATTAAGTTGACCAAGTAGACTAGTTGTTTCAGGTACAAACCAAGGTTCTAGTAAAATTTTTTTAACATCAAATTTCTTTAGTAGTAGTGACCTTAATAAATCTTTTACATACATAATGCCTATAATATTTTCTGAATTATTTTCCCATACTGGAAATCTTGAATAAGGTGTCTCATTTGCAAGTTTAGAAAAAAAGTCTTTATTTTCGCTAATATTAACACTAAAAATATCTTTTCTATGAATCATAACTTCATGAATTTCTCTATCTTTTAAATCTAAAATACTTTCTAACATGAATCTGTTATCTTTTATCATTTCTCCCTCTTTTGCTGCTAGCAAAATAGCTCCTCTTATCCTATCTTCATTATTATTATTACTTTTCATTTTTTTGAAGCTTAATAAAAAATGAATTAATTTTTGAATCAAAAAATTAATAGGTGATAATACCCAAACAAAAAACATCAAAATGGGAGTATAAAAAATTAATAAAGTTTCAGGTTTTCTGATTGCGTAAATTTTCGGTAAGACTTCAGCAAAAATGAATATTAAAGATGTCATCACTATAGTTGAATACAAAATTCCTATTGATCCAAAAGATTTAATGAGTATATTTGTGGCTAACGCTGAAGATAGAATATTAACTAAGTTATTTCCTAATAATATCGCACTAATTATAATTTCTTTTTTTTTTAATAGCTTTTGAGTTCTTATAGCTTTTTTATCTTCCTCAGATACTTTTTTTTGAATTAAAGGTTCAGAAATACTGGTGATTGCTGTCTCTGAGGAAGAAAAAAATCCTGATAAAATTATCAAAAAAAATATAATTAAGATTTGAATAATCAAATATAATTCGGGCATTAAGTTATAAATTCCTCAATTGTTTTTTTTACTATATTTTTATCAATATTTTTTTTAATAAATGCATTGCCTATTCCTTTGCACAAAATAAAATGAATATCGCCGTTATAAGACTTTTTATCTGTCTGCATTTTCTTTAAAATATTTTTACTTAACCATTTTTTTCTATTAGACAAATCTTTTAATTTAGTAGGGAGTTTAGTTCTTTTTAAATGATTGTCCAATAAATTAAAATCATTTTTTGTAGTATACCCTAAATTTAATGATAACTTCATAGCCATTAATAATCCTACAGATACTGCTTCACCGTGTCTTATCTTATAATTTAATTCATTCTCTAAGGCATGAGCAAATGTATGTCCAAGATTTAAAAGCATTCTAGTCTTTTTTTCTTTTTCATCTAACTTTACTATTTCTGCTTTTTTTCTAACACAAGTTGATATGATTTTTATAATATTTTTAGGAACCAAACTCAAATTGTCTTTGGCATTTTTATTTAACCAATTAAAAAAAACTCTATCATTAATCAAACCATACTTAACTACTTCAGCGTACCCAGCCAAGAATTCTTTTCTTGGTAAAGTATTAAGAGTATTTGGATCAATAAATACAGCAGATGGTTGAAAGAAAGCTCCAATAAGGTTTTTCCCTGATTTAGAATTTATTGCTGTTTTTCCTCCTACAGAGCTATCGACTTGAGATAAAAGAGTAGTTGGTATTTGAACAAATTTTACTCCTCTTAATACTATAGAAGATAAAAATCCTGTTAAATCTCCTACAACACCTCCGCCAAAGGCATAAATGATATCATTCCGATTAATTCCTTTTTTTATAATTTTCTCGGCCAGAGCTTCTAGAGTTTTGAAAGACTTGCTTTCTTCACCATTTAAAACAGAGTATGTATTTATTTTTATATTTTTAACAGAAAATATATCAGTTAATTTTTTTAAATAATACTTTTTTACATTTTGATCAGTAATAATAATCGCTTTACTGTCTGCATAATATTTTCTATGGAATGTTACTATTTTATCAAAGATATTATGCTGCAAAAAAATATAATAACTATTATATTTTAAATTAATTTTAATTTTAATCATCTTTTATACTTATGTATTCATTAATTTGATTTAGTATTATATCAGACATCTTATCTTTACCAGTATTTATTATATTTACCTGAATATGTGCTTTTTGATAATGAAGTATTCTTTCTTTTAAAAGTTTTTCTAATTTTTGTTTTGTATTAAAAGTTATTATTAGTGGACGTTTATTTTTTGATTTTTTAAGTCTATTATAAATAATATCTATATCACTATTTAACCAAATACTAATTCCAATAAAATTTATTAGTTTTCTAATACTATGATTTAAATAAGCCCCTCCGCCTAAAGACATTATAAAATTATTATCTTTATTATTTTGTATCTTTTCAATTATTACTTTCTCTTCAATTGCCCTAAATTTACTTTCTCCATATATTCTAAAATATTCATTTATTGAGCAACCTAAGCTTAATTCAATTTCCCTATCACTGTCATAGAAAGGCAGATTCAGTTTAGAACTCAATCTTTTACCAATAGTTGTTTTCCCAGTAGCCATAAAACCAACTAAAAAAAGTTTTCTTACTTTTAATTTTTTATATAAATTTATTTCGTTCAATAGATATTTGTTTTATGCTTAATTTTAAAGTATTATATAGTATATTACATAACAAAATAATTTCATTGAAAAATTTATGATAATTAAAAAAATTTTGATTTTTAGTACTTTGGTAATTTTAGGACTTATTCTTTTTGTAATATTTTTTTGGGAAATACCTGCTCCTCAAGAAAAAATAGAAAAAAATATCGAAATACATCGGTTAAAAAATGATAATTAAAAAATATTTATTTTTTATCCTTTTAAGTTTTTATTGTACTAAATTATTTTCAGAGGAAGCACCAAAGAGAATAATAGTATTAGAAGAAAATCTTGAATTAGAAAAAGTTGATGTTGATCAAATTGAGAATAAGCCTGAAGGCGACAGTGAAACCAACTTAGAAGAAGTAATTAGTGATACAGAAAGTAAAGAAAAAAAGAATTTAATAGTAATAGATGACATACCTAAAGAGTTTAATGATTGGTATGGTATATTACCTAGTGAAGATGGTGGCCTTGGTTGGCTAATGTGGGGAAGTACAAATAGCTTTTTGGCCAAAAATTTATTAGAAAAAACAAATTTTTTAACCCGATCACCAACCCTATTTAAATTAACATCTAAAATATTAATGTCTAGAGCTCAAAAACCTATAGAACGAAACCTTGAAGGAGTTAACGAAGTATTAAATGATGATAGTGAACTTAAATATCTAAAAGCAAAAATTAGAATACTAAGCGATATAGGAGATACTGCAAATATAAATAAGCTTGTAGATAATATTCCATTAGAAATAAAAGATGATAATTTCTATAATTTAGTATTTAACTTGAGACTGTCTGATAAAGATATTCCTTATATATGTAATGAGTTACAAAAGAAAAAATTTGACGTCAAAAAAGATATAGAAAAGAGAAAAACCCTAATTGCTTGTATTATAGCTCAAAAAAAGTATGGTCAAGCTCAGTTAGCTCTAGATTTATTAGAAAATGACTCTGCTGAAAGCTTTCCTTATATTAAAATAGTACGTAAGTTTTTAGAAGAGCCATCAGTTAATAATTTACTATTAGAAGAAAAAAATATAGACAATAGAAATTATAAAATAATTAGCTTAAGTGATCATAAAATAGCTAAACAAGTTTTCCTTAAAGATCTTTTAACCCTAGATCAAATTATTTATGATATGAAGTTGTATAGTATCAAAGATCAGATAGAGTCTTTAGAAAATTTAGTAAATATTGGTTTGTATAGTTCTATTACATTGAGAAACTCTTATATTGACTATTATCGAATAATAAAAAATACATTAGACCTCGATAATTTAAATAATGTAGAAAGTGAAAACTCTTTGGAAGTTAGAGTTAGTTTATTTTATCTTATAAATAATACAATATCAGATATAGAAAGAGCTAAACTTTTAAATTTACTATGGTTAAAGGCAAAAGAAATTAATATAGAAAGAGCTTTATATGAAATTTCTATGAATTCTATTAATTCAATAACACCTCAGAGAGAGTTAAGCTGGTTTACATATCCTGTAACGAGAGCATTAATAAGCAATAAGAAGTTAGAAGAGGCAAAAAACTGGTTATTTTTTATTAATAGTGATTTTAAAGATAGAGCAGTATTGGATTTAAATTTTTGTAAAATGCTATTATTATTATATCTTTTAGATCCAGACTTAGAAAAATCTAATTTTGAAATACCAGATATAAATTTCTTATTAAATGTTCTTAATAATAGTTTAGAAGTAAAAAAAGAAAGCATTTATACTCTTATGGTTACTTTTGAAGCCTTAAATTATGACGTTTCACCATTCTTATGGGAAAATTTCTACAATGAATTTGAAAGTTCTAACCAAAGCTTCAATATAAATAAAAACAACCTTTTTTTAATATTAGAACAATCTCTTAAAAAAAGAAATCTGGCAGAATCTGTACTTATTGTTATAGATCTATTGAATTCATCAGATAAAGAAGAATTAAATTTTTATCATTTATACAGATCTATTTATTCATTAAATAATATAGGCTTAAGAGAATATGCTAGAGAATATGGTTTAGAAATAAATTTTGGGTTATAGATTGAGAAAAGTGATTAATAATAATAATAATATAAAAGATTTTATATTATTATTTTTAGAAAAATCTATTACAGAAAAAAATTTAACTAAACCTTCTATAGATTGTTATAAAAATGATCTCAAAGATTTTCATAGTTTTTTAAAAAAAAATAATCATAGTTTATTTTCATGTACATACGATGATATAGTTTTGTGGATAGAATTATTAAGAAAAAAATCATTTGAACAATCAACTATATCAAGAAAAATTTCTACTATTAGGCAGTTTTTTAATTTTTTATTTGTTGAAAAGTTAATAGTTGTAAACCCTGCAACCAATATTACTGCCCCAAAAATGAAACAAGCTCTGCCAAGGTTTTTAGGTGAAGAGGATGTTAAAAAAATTTTAGATTATTTATATATTAATAAAGACCAATTCAAGAACTTCCAAACTTTATTATTAACAGAATTGCTTTATGCTACTGGATTAAGAGTCTCAGAACTAGTAACAATGAAACTAAGCAATATAAACGAGGATTTAAATAGTATTCGTATATTAGGAAAAGGAAATAAGGAAAGAGTAATTCCGTTAGCAAAAATTACAAAAAAAATACTATCTCAATACTTAAGCAGCACACATTATTTGAAATCTAAAGCACAGTCCGGAGGTTCATGGCTCTTCCCTTCAAGAGGAAGTCATATAACTAGACAGACCTACTATTATAAATTGAGATCAATTGCAATAAAATCAGGTTTAAATAGTAATAAAATTTCGCCTCATATGTTAAGACATGCATTTGCTTCTCATATGCTCAAAAATGGAGCAGATTTAAAAGTTATTCAATACCTGCTAGGTCATGAAGATATATCTACAGTTCAAATATATACGCATGTTAATTTAAAAGATTCATTAAATGCAATAAAAAAACACCCTATTAGGAATACTTTACGTAAAGACTAATCTAATATATTTTTAAACTATGACAAATAATAGACATGATATAAAAGTAAGGTTAAATAGATCAGAATTAGCAGTACCAGGGTCTAGGATAGATTTTTTTGAAAAAGCGGCTAAAAGTGAAGCAGATATAATATTTTTAGATTTAGAGGATTCTGTTTCAATAAGCCAAAAGTCAAGTGCAAGAACAAACGTTATTGAAGCTGTTAATGATATTGATTGGAGAGAAAAAACATTATCAATTAGAGTCAATAGTTATGATACAGAATTTATAAATGATGATATTAAAGAAATTATGAAAAAGACTTCTTCTAGATTAGATTTACTAATGTTTCCAAAAGTAAACAGTGAGAAGGAGGTTTTAAAGTTTGATGAATTGGTTACTGCCTATGAAAATAAATTTAAAAGAAAAAAAAAAATAGGTTTTGAAATTATTATAGAAACAACTTTAGGTTTAATTAATATTAGCGAAATAGCACTTTCCAGCAAAAGAAATGAATCTTTGCATTTCGGCTCAGCTGATTTTGCTGCCTCTTTAGGAGCAAAAATTACAAATATAGGAGGTATTAATAAAAATTATGGAGTATTAGATGATAATGAAAAGAAAAGAACTTTTTTTATAAATGATATGTGGCACTCTGCATTATTTAAAATAGTTCTGACGGCACATGCATATGGTTTAAGGGCGGTAGATTGTCCATTTGGTGACTTTTCAGATAAACTAGGGTTTGATCATGCAGCAAGAAGTTCTTATACGATGGGTTTTGATGGAAAAATGGTAATACACCCATCACAAATTAATCTATCTAATAAAATATTTTCTCCTACAGAAAAAGAAATTTTGGATGCAAA
>MDTD01043556.1_pt1 | contig 13385 bp, 9 predicted proteins | sample 811221 | NCBI WGS metagenome assembly MDTD01 (sample SAMN05326646, study PRJNA326480) | marine metagenome | isolation source: seawater | place: Pacific Ocean: South West | collected 2011
CATGCTGGGGTTCAACCGGGTGGCCTTTGATCTGGCCGGTCACGCGGCAGGCGGCGTCAAAGCGTTCTGGCAGGCAAATTATGAGGGCGCCTTGACCCTTTATCGTGACCTGGCGGAAAGTGAGTTTATCGAAGGGGACAGAAAACGGGCCGAAACGCTGATTCAAGATTCCCTTGCCTATACCCGGACGGCGGCGGCACGGGCAGAATCACTCAACATCCTTATCGTCCATTACACCTTGCTGGCCAGGTATGCTGAGGCCATATCCGCCGGGCGTCAGGCCCTGGCGGAATTCGGAATCTCCCTTCCCGACGGGGACTGGGAGCGCTTCCGGGACATTGAGGTCCGGCAAATCCGGCAAAAGCTTGAGGGTGTCCGGGTGGTGGACTTGTTTGACCGGCCGGTCATGACCGATCCTGATATGCTGACGGTGACAAGATTGCTGATCACCCTGGGGCCCCCCTGTTACAGAACACACCAGCAGTTGTGGAGTGTGATTGTCCCCAAAGTGGTCAACCTGACCCTGGATCACGGGCTTGTGCCCCAGATCGGATACAGTTATACCGCCCTGGGGGGGCTGCTCGGGTGGATCGAAGACGATTATGACACGGCCCGGAAATTCGGTGAACTGGCTGAGCGGGTCATGGGCGCAGACAAGTTCAGATCCCCGTCGGACCAGAGTGTTTTCTACCTGATGGTGGGCAGCTCCACCCGACACTGGTTTCATCATTTAAAGCATGCAAGCAGGGATTACATGCGCGCCTATGATATCGGGCTCCAGTCAGGCAATCTGCAATATGCGGCCTATGCCTTCGGACATAACATGTACTGCCGGTTTTTTCAGGCCGTGCCGCTGCCGGAATTGATCCGTGATACGGAGCAGTCCTTGATGTTCAGCAAGTCCCGGCTGAACCAGTGGGCCATTGATTTGTGCGAAGGTGGTATCCGGGTGTTTGAGGCCCTGTCCGGTGACTTGCCCGGTGACTTGCCCGGTGACTTGCCCGGTAAACCGTCCGGTGATTTGGGACCGGATGGAGACAGGGCATACCTTGCCCGTGTGGATGACCATAAAAATATCCAGGTAAGATGTATCTTTAGCATCCTAAAATCCTTTTATTACCTGGTGATAAATGATTTGAGCTCTGCCGGCAAATGGTCCGACAAGGCCGAAACCCTTATTTATACCGTCGGCACTCAGGGGTTACTGCCCTGGCCGGAACATGTATTCATCAGGTTCATGATTAAAACCGGAAAGTGGCATCTCTTAGCAGATAAGGACCCCACCCACCTTGCCAGCCGGCTTCAGGAACTCAAAGAGGTGTTGGACCGGCTCAGGATCTGGGCCACCCACAGCCCGGACAATTACGATCATAAAGTGACGCTGGCAGAAGCCGAGCTTGCCAGAATTGAGGGCCGGTTTGACAGGGCCGCCCACGCCTACGACAAGGCTATCGAAACTGCCGGGCGGGGTGGTTTTGTTCAATGGGGGGCCATTGCCAGTGAACGGGCCTTCCGGTTCTGGGAGGCGCATGGGGTGGACAGCATGGCCCAGATATACCGGCAAAAGGCCTATGACAGGTATCATCTCTGGGGAGCCGGAACAAAGCTTTCGGCTATGAGGACCGAGTTTGAAGCGCATATATCGGTCTGCATGGAACGTGTTGCCGGAAACTCGTCTGTCGTTACCGGCTTTGCCGGCAGGCACGCAGAGATGATGGCTGGAAAGGCTGCGGAAAAACAAACCCTGCTCGGATATGAATCGGTTTCCAGGCAGGCTGATGAACTGGCACTTGCCCTCAAACGCCTCCGGAAGGAAACCGCAGAACGTAAAAAAGCAGAAGAACGGCTCAGGGAAAACGAGAGCCGGTACCGCCAGGCCCAGGCCCTGGGACGGGTGGGCAACTGGGAATACGATCCGGACACAGGCGAGGTGTGGGGGTCGGATGAGGCCCGGCGCATTTTCGGCTTTGACCCGGAGATAAAACGTCTTCCCTTGGAAGATGTCAAGGCCTGTATCCCGGACTGGGAACGGGTGTACCGGGCCATGAGTGACATCTTGGAGAAGGACAATACCCACCGGTTTGAATATGAGATCCGTCCGGTCAGGGGGCCTGAAAAACGAATCGTAAGATCCACGGCAGCGGTGATCAAAGGTGAAGACGGCCGTTCCAGAAAACTTGCCGGTGTTGTCCAGGATATCACCCGTCGAAAAGCCCAGGAGGCAGAACGTCATCAACTGGAGCTGAAGCTGCTTCAGGACCAGAAAATAAAGGCCGTCGGCACCCTGGCCGGGGGCATTGCCCACGACTTTAACAATATTTTGTATCCCATTGTCGGATTTACGGAAATCTCTATCCAGGATTTACCGGCGGATCACCCGGTTCAAGAGAACCTTAAGGATATCCTTCAAGGGGCGAAGCGGGCTGCGGACCTGGTAAACCAAATCATGAGTTTCAGCCGGTCCCGGAAGGAAACCGATCGCAAACCCGTTGCATTGCATGGGATTGTCAATGAAACCTTAAAGCTGTTGAGATCCAGTCTGCCGTCCCATATCGATATCCGGAAAGATTTTCCTTCTCAGAACCTTTATATCCTTGCCAATGCCACGGAGGTCCATGAAGTGGTAATGAACCTGTGCACCAATGCCTACCATGCCATGGAAGACGACGGGGGCGTTCTCGGCATAGAACTTAGCGCAGGTCCGCCTGATCCGGAACTCAAGCTGGACCAGGACCGGACCTATTGCCGTCTGACCGTCAGTGATACCGGGGAAGGGATCGCACCGCAACATATGGACCATGTGTTTGAGCCTTACTTTACCACCAAGGACCAGGGCAAAGGGTCCGGCCTGGGGCTGGCCGTTGTTCACGGCATCGTCAAAAGCAGCGGGGGGGAAATCCAGATAAAAAGTGCACCGGGCAAGGGGACTTTGGTCTCTGTTTACCTGCCCCTGATCCAGCCACCAAAAAATACCCCGGTCAGCGTTTCCGAAAACGGTGATCTTCGGGGCACAGGACATATTCTCCTTGTGGATGATGAGCCGGCCATCGTGAAAATGCTGTCCAGAATGCTGGAACGTCGCGGATACCGGGTAACCCAAACCACCTCCAGCATAGAAGCTCTGGACTTTTTTGCCCAAGATCCTCATGGGGTGGACCTGGTGATTACCGATATGACCATGCCGGGTATGCAGGGAACCCGCCTTGCCCAGGAGATGTTGGCTTTGAGAAAAGATGTTCCGATTTTGATCTGCACGGGGTACAGTGACCGGCTGGACCCTGAAACCCTATCCACACTGGGGGTCCGGGGAATTGTGGGCAAACCCATCAGCCTGTCGAAACTGGCCGCCAAGGTAAAGGCGCTGCTTTGAGGGATCATGATCCGGAAATGCGGTGAGGTCCCGGTGCCGGCACTCCCCGGGGGTGGCGGGCCGTGTGGGGAACCATCCGGGGAACCTTGATGATAAAAGTTGTGCCTTTACCCGGAGTTGATACTACTTTGACCTCTCCCCTGTGATGGGTGATGACTTTATTGGCAATGAACAGTCCTAATCCTGTGCCCTTATTCCCCTTGGAAGAAAAGAATATGGTGAAGATGTTTTTCAGGGTGGCCTGGTCCATACCCTGGCCGTTGTCCTGGATGCGGAAGGTGACCTTTTCCCGGTCCATCCGCGCCGTGAAGCTGATGGTGTGGGCCTTTTGGACATTCTTCTTATCGTCAATACAAGCCTCAATCCCGTTTTCAAGGATGTTCACAAGAGCGGTCTGGAGACTGCCCTTATCTATTTCAAAATCATCCGTGTCAATCAGGGCGTCAAAACGCTTTTCCAGGATTATTCCGTGTGTACGGGCCTTCATGGCCACAAGGCCAAAGGTGTCATCCATAAATGCATCGCAGGAGAGGCGTTCCCATTCCATGGTCCGGGTTTTGGTGTAATAAAGGATATCCAGCACCAGTTTTTTAATCCGGGCCGTCATATCCCGGGACATGTGGAATCCTTCCCTGATTTTTTCCATCCGGTGGGTGGTGAACCCGGTTTCCATGAGGTAGAAGCCGCCGTCAAGGTTGGTGAGCAACCCCTTGATACCGTGGGAAATGGAACCGATCATAAACCCCAGGGATGTCAAATGATCTTCCAGCCGTCTTGCTTCTGTGATATCCGTCAGCATCACCATGGCCTGGGTTACGATTCCTGTAGCATCCCGCAACGGGGCTGTCCAACAGAGCACGGTATGCTTGACACCGTCCGAAGATATAATCTCCATTTCAGAGGATTGGTTGGTGCCGTCTGATATTGTCTTCTGGACCGGACACTCCCGGCAGGGCTCGTCCCGGTTTTTGCATATGCCGAAACAATACTCACCGATATGATAGCCGAAATACGCTTCAAACTTCCTATTGGCATCGGTAATGATGTAATCCCCGTCCTGGATGAATATGAAGCAGGGGACTTCATTAAACAATTCCTGATAGTTCTTCTGGGATCTGGCAAACCGGCTTTTGTAGCAGTTTTCATTGAAACAGATGTGTTTGTGAAGGTAGAGTCGTTCCAGAGCACGATTGATGTAGAAATCGAAAGTGGATGCATTTAAGGGCAGTATCATAAAATCGGACGCCCCGCTTTGCAAGGCCTGGATTCCGTTTTCTGACCGGGTAATGTCCACGGCCGCGATGATCTCCATATTGATTTTGGTCTTGGCGATCCTGGCAATTTTCTTAAGACAGCCGTCCTTGTGTTCGTCTATGAAAACAACGGCGATATCGCAGTCCCGGGTGAGGTCGGACAGGTGATATCCCGAATCCCGGTCCATGGTGACAAATTCAATGTTGTCGAAAAATTTGGAGGCGGACAGATCTGCTATGGTGGTGTCAATGTAGTTTACAATCCGGATGGTGTACTGCATCTTTATCTTTTCCCTGGCCGTTGATTCATCTTTGGCGTTAATTGATTCAATAAAAGGATCCAATTGATTCATCTGCGGTTTTTCAGGCACCTGCTGATTAAAAAGCGTACAGCATTTTTTATGCCGCAGACTTCGGGCAGCCATGAAGGAGGTTTTCTGGTGAAAAAAATATTTTATTTGTTGCATTTTATAAACAAGTGTGGGACAAGAAACTAAACATCAATAAAAACACCGGAGCAGACAATGACGGAAAACAAGGTTGACATACTTCTCAAGCGGCTGATGGACGCCACGGGAATCTCCTCCCAGTCCGAACTGGCCAAAGAGCTTGGAATCAACCGTTCCGGAATTACCCATGCCAGAAACAAGAATCATATCCCGGACAACTGGATCGTCAAGTTGTTCCGCCGCTTCAGGATCAATCCGGAATGGGTGGATACGGGAGCCGGCCCTGTGTTTTACAACGCAGCCGGGAACAAGGATGAATCTGAGCAAAAGTTCCGTCAGATTCCCAAAGTGGCGGCCCGGTTGTCCGCAGGTACCGGTTCATTTGAGACGGAACAGGATGTGTCTGATTATCTGTCGTTTCCAACGGCCTGGTTGTCCCGGAAAGGCTCTGCTGCGGCCATGGTGGCCATGGAGGTTTTTGGCCAGAGTATGGAGCCCCTGATTCGTGAAGGGGATACGGTATTAATAGACCAGTCCCAGACCCGGATTATGGCCGGGGCCATTTATGCGGTGGGGGTAGATGACACCATCCTCGTCAAGCGTCTGGAAAAGCATCCCGATGCCCTGGTGCTCTGTTCTGATAATACGGATTTTTCCCCCATTCATCTGGATGCCGACGCCCTGGACAAGGTCCGGGTCTTGGGCCGGGTGATCTGGAGTTGCCGGGAATACCGTTAATCTTTTTTTGGGAACAGGCCGGCATATGCCGGCTATTATTTTGAATATGCTGTTTAGTTTTTTCAACATTCGGATCGAAAGTGTTTAAAAAGGAGAACTGCCATGCAACGTGTCACAACTGCCCTGAAAACAAAAGTCCTGGTAACCCTGACAACCATCGCCTGGATATGTGGCCTGCTGGCGGCCGGAAGCGACGGTCCCCTGATGCCCTATATAAATGTTGCCGGCGGCCTTTTATTTCTGGGGGCCTCTATGGTACTGGGCCGGTTGCTGCCGCGGTTGTCTGAAGATTCCACTGTAGCTGCTGCACGTCCGTTGCCCTGCATCAATCCTTACCCCGGAAGACCCTCAGTGAGGGCAACGCAGCCAAGGCGGACAGTCCGGAATCGGCCCGCGATAACCGGATTGCCGGGACAGGGAATTTCGCCGAGATTTGCCCGTGAACTGGGGGTTGTATAGGGGCGGTCTTCGAAAGATATTTCATCCCACTTTAATGAATGCTAATTCATTATTAAATCGAAGCTATCCCCTGAATCCGATTTGTGTGAAGTTGGAAAAATTTCAAAAATTAGAAAAATTTCAAATTTTTATTTTGAAAATTCTCAAGTCAATATAGATATCCCGATGTTTATGCCCCATGTTTTGAATGCTATTATTATTATGGGTGGTGAATCACTATTCAGTTTACAGATGGCATAAATTCTGCTATAAATCCTTCCGTTTGGACAAACAGCGCAGTTTGGCCAAGACAATTCGGTATATGGCAGTTGTGCAGTACCAACGGTGCTGAAAATGGCTGCCCGACGCCAGACCCGGGCAGCAAAAGACTATTAAGGGATATTGTATATGAGTTTTCAGGAAAAACTATCCTCCGGGGAATTCGTTGTTCTTGCAGAAATGGATGCCCCCAAAGGGATCGATATATCAGACCTCATTACCCACGCCGGACATCTCAAATCCAGAATTGACGCAGTCGTTGTTCCTGACATGGACAACGGTGTGATGCAGATGTCAGCGCTTGGCTGCGGCGCCCTGATGAAACAGCAGGGCATTGAGCCAATGATCCACATTTACGGCAGGGACCGCAACCGCATGGCACTCCAGGGCGATCTCCTGGCCGCCCATGTCCTTGGCATCCATAACCTTGTGGTTGTTCAGGGTGAAGAGATGATCAACGGCGATCATCCCGATGCCAAAGTGGTAGATGACGTGGATGAAGAAGGCCTGATTAAAATGGTATCCAAGCTCACTTCCGGGACTGACCTGGCCGGTTTTGACCTCAAGGGAAAACCGGCTCTGTCTGCGGGCTGCACCATTGCACCGGTGACCAATGACGCAGAGCTTGACGCCGAAAAGGAAAAAGCTGCCAAAAAAGTCGCGGCAGGGGCGAAGTTTGTTATTCTGCCGCCGGTTTTTGACATACCCTTCTATACAAAGATGATTGAGTCCATCTCATCCCTTAATGTGCCGGTGATCGCCAGCGTCTTCCTGTTGAAGAACGTGGGTATGGCCCGGTATATCTCCATTAACGACCCCAACTCCCGCCTTTCCGAGGATATCATCCGCCGTATTCGCAAAGCCAGTGACCGTGAAGCTGAATGTGTGGCCATTGCAGGCGAGATGATTAAATCCTTAAAACAGGTGTCCCAGGGAATAAAAATTTCCGCCCTGGGCTGGGAAGACAGGCTGCCCGCCATTCTGGACAGCGCAGGTCTTTAGGGAATAATTCCTCATTGTCAGAAGTCTTTAGCCTTAAGACAAGGCAATGGATACCCATGGTTAAAAACAGAATTAACGCGTAAGGTTACACATGCAAAAAATAAACGAAGAATCGTCAGGCGACAATAAAGTGCTCGTCATTGGCGGCGGTGTCGGCGGTATCAGGGCAGCCCTTGACCTGGCTGAGTCCCGTAAGGAAGTCATGCTAATTGACGCCAACTACGCCATCGGCGGGTTGATGACCCAGCTGGACCGGACCTTCCCCACAAACAACTGTGATCTGTGTACGGTTTCCCCGCACCTTTCCGCTTCCGCCCGTGAACAATTCCTTAAAGTGCGTCCCATGACCACCCTGGAAGGCCTGGAAGGCGAGGCTGGAAATTTCACCGCCACCGTCAAAACCGCCCCCCGGTACATTGATATTGACAAGTGTACGGGCTGCGGCGACTGTCTCAAAGAATTCCCAGAAGCCGTCAGGTTCACCCCGGGTCTTGATCCCCGGGCGCCGACCTGTATGCGGTATCCCCAGGCAACGCCTTTTGCCTTTTCCATCGATATGGACAAGATTGATGATGTTGACCGTCTGAAATCCGTCTGTAAAGCAAAAGCCATCCTGCCCGAGGACAAGGAAACTACCCAGAAGGTGAATATCGGTTCTGTGGTACTTACCGTCGGCGCAGAATTGTTTAATCCCGATGTGCTGGACAACTATGGCGCAGGACAATACGACAACGTTGTCACAGGGCTTGACTACGAACGGATCATGTCGGCGTCCGGTCCTTTCCAGGGCAGTCTTCTGCGGCGGTCCGACAAAAAGCGTCCCAAACGGGTGGCCTGGATCCAATGTGTGGGGTCCAGGGGGATCAATAAGGCCGATGTGCCCTATTGCTCCGGTGTCTGCTGTATGTATGCCCTGAAAGAGGCCATGGTTACGAAAGAGCGCTTCGGCGAAGACATCGAAACCACCATTTTTTATATGGACATGCGGACCCACGGCAAGGATTACGAGCAGTACTACAACCGCGCCAAAGACGATTACGGCGTGCGTATGGTCAGAAGCCGGCCGCACTCCATCGTTGAGCTCAATGAGACCAAGAACCTGTCCATTACCTACGCCCTTGAAGACGAGGCCCGCCAGGTGATTGAAGAGTTCGACATGGTGGTGCTTTCCACCGGATTTAGACCCTCTGAGACAACCGTTGAACTGGCCGGAAAACTGGGTATTGAACTCAACCCCCACAACTTTGCCGACACCGAATCCTTTAATCCTGTCAAAACGTCCAAAGACGGCGTTTATGTGGCCGGTGTCTACGAAAGTCCCAAAGATATCCCCGAAACCATGGTGCAGGCTTCTGCCGCAGCTTCCATGGCCGGCGCCCATGTGGCCGGACTGGATGCTGACGTGGCTGAATCCGAGCTTCCCCCTGAACGGGATGTGACCGGCGAAACACCTAAAATCGGTGTCTTCGTCTGTGACTGCGGCTACGATATCGGCGGTGTTGTGGATGTTCAAAAAGTGCTCGAACATGCCAAAACCAACCCGGATGTGGCTGTTGCCCAAGCGGTTGGGTACGGCTGTTCAGCGGAATCCATGACCCGCATCGAGGCCATGATTCAAGAACATGGTATCAACCGTGTGGTCATCGGCGGCTGTTCACCGAGAACCCATGAAACCAAGTTCCAGGATATGCTCAGAAGAGCCGGCCTGAATAAATACCTGGTGGAAATGGTCAATCTGCGTGACCAGAATACCTGGGCTCACCTCACCGAACCCCAGGATGCGCTGGACAAGGCATTCAAGCTGATGCAGATAGGCATCTCCGGCGTCCGCATGGCAAAACCCCTGAACGACAATACCCTGCCCATGAGCCAGAATGCCCTGGTTGTCGGCGGCGGTGTCACCGGCATGACCGCAGCCCTGAAGCTGGCCGACCAGGGAATCAAGACGTACCTGGTGGAACGCGCCCCGTCCCTGGGCGGTCTGGCACGCTCCATTGCCAAGACCATCGAAGGCGAAGCGGTGTCTCCCTTTGTTCAGCACCTGATTGATGCGGTGATGGCCCATGAAAACGTGCAGGTCATGACCCGCAGTATCATCGTTGACCACGACGGTATGCCCGGCCTGTTCAAGACCGGCATCCAGACCGGCCTTCGCATGAACTACATGCAGATCGATCACGGTGTAACCATCCTGGCCACCGGCGCCCTTGCCAACCGGCCTGACGAATACGGCTTAGGCTCCCAGGGCAACGTGATGACCCAGCTGGAACTGGACAGCCTCCTGGAAGAGGATGAGGAAAAAATCAAATCCATGGAACAGGTGGTGATGATCCAGTGTGTGGGGTCCAGAGAACCCGGCAATCCCAACTGCTCCCGGATCTGCTGTCAGGCAGCCATGAAAAACGCCCTGCGCCTCAAGGCCATCAACCCGGAGATCCAGGTGTTCGTCCTTTACCGCGACATCCGCACCTACGGATTCATGGAAGACTACTATCGCGAAGCCAGGGATAAAGGGGTCAAGTTCATCCGCTTTAACCTGGACAACAAACCCACGGTGCGTGAAGAAGAGGGCAAGGCTGTTGTTCGTGTCCATGACTTTATCCTGGGCCAGGATATCGATATCGAAGCCGATGTGGTGGCTCTGAGCACAGGACTTGTGGCAGACGACGAAACCACCGAAGATTTGGCCATCACTTTCCATATCCCAAGAACCCTGGACAACTACTTCCAGGAAGACCACGTGAAACTGCGTCCGGTGGATATGGCCCTGCGCGGCTTCTTTGTGGCCGGTACCGCCCATTCTCCCAAGATCATCCGGGAAAGCGTGACCCAGGCCCTGGCCGTTGCCGGCCGTGCCCGAACCATGCTGGCCAAAAAGGAGATCAATCTGGGGGCCGCAGTGGCCAAGGTTGACGGTAAAAAATGCGCCACCTGTCTGGTCTGTGTTCGCGCCTGTCCCTTTGATATCCCCTTTATCAACCAGGATAGGTACTCCGAGATCGATCCGGCCAAGTGTCACGGCTGCGGCGTCTGTGTGGGTGAATGTCCCGCCAAGGCCATCCAGCTGGCAGCTTACGAAGACGACCAGATCCTGGCCAAATTAGATGGATTATTTGAGAGGTATAACTAATGGAAAATTTTGAACCGGAAATCGTGGCATTCTGCTGCCACTACTGCGCATATACGGCGGCTGATATGGCCGGCAGCAAGCGGATATCCTATCCGTCCAACGTAAAGATCATCCGGGTTCCCTGTACGGGGAAGGTTGATGCCATCCATCTGATGAAAGCCCTGGAAAAAGGTGCTGACGGTGTGTATGTGGCCGGATGCCTGGAAGGAGATTGTCACTTTAAAAACGGCAATCTTCGGGCCAAGGCCCGTGTGGCAAGAGTACAAAAGTTCCTGGAAGACCTGGGATGGGAAACCGAGCGGGTGGAAATGCTTAACATGTCTGCGGGCATGGGCGAGCACTTTGCCAAAACCGCACGGGAGTTCACTGAAAAAATCAAAACTTTGGGCCCGAATCCTGTTAAAGAGGTTAAAACAGCAAGCAAGGCCGTCTAAACATTTTAAGGATAATTTGGAGATAAGACATGATAACTGCAGAACAAAAACCCATACAGGAAATTATCGGGTACATCGCGCCCTATGGCAAGATTCTTCTGGTCGGTTGCAACGAGTGTGTAACCGTATGCGCGGCAGGCGGCAGAAAAGAAGTGGGGCTTTTGGCCTCCGCCCTTCACCTGAACAGCCTTAAACAGGGCAAGACCATCGACATCAAGGAAATCACCCTGGAACGCCAGTGTGATCCTGAGTATGTGGAAGAACTGATCTCCTACATCAACGATGTGGATGCGGTTGTTTCCATGGCCTGCGGCTGCGGCGTACAGACCATTGCCGGCCGGTACAACACGCCGGTTTTTCCTGCTGTGAACACCAAGTTCATGGGCGCGTCCAAGTCCCAGGGTATCTGGGAAGAACGCTGCCAGGGCTGCGGCGACTGCATGCTGGGCATCACCGGCGGCATCTGCCCCGTGGCACGCTGCTCCAAGAGCCTTCTCAACGGCCCCTGCGGCGGCACTTCCGCCGGCCAGTGCGAAATCGGTCCGGATACGGACTGTGCATGGCGTCTGATTTGGGAAAGACTTGTGGAACTGGGCATCCAGGACCGTTACGAAGAACTGAACGAAGCAAAAGACTGGCGTCCCGCAGGCGGTGCAGGCCCCAGAAGAATCATCAGGGAGGACTTGGCATAATGAAAACTGAAAGCAGACTTGAAAAGGTATTTGCAGCCGGACACATCGCAGTCACTTCCGAGGTGGGTCCTCCCCGGGGGTGTGATGTCGATATCGTTGAGAAAAAAGCCAACATGATCAAGGACCATGTGGACGGCATCAACATTACAGACAACCAGACCGCCATGGTCAGAATGTCTTCCATCGCCGGCGCCGTCATTGTCAAAAATATGGGCCTTGACCCCATCATCCAGATGGTGGCCCGGGACAGAAACCGATTGGCCATGCAGGCCGACATCATCGGTGCTTACTCCCTGGGCATCAACACCATGCTCTGCCTCTCCGGGGACCATCCCAAGTTTGGTGATCATCCCACGGCCAAGGCGGTGTATGACGTCGACTCCGTGAACATGATCAAAATGGTTACCGACATGAGAGATACCGGTAAATTCCAGGGTGGCGCAGACATTAAAATGCCTCCCAAGATGTTCGTGGGTGCGGCAGCCAACCCCTTTGCCGACCCGTTTGAACTGCGCGTGGCCCGCCTGGCCAAAAAAGCCAAAGCAGGTGTTGATTTTATCCAGACCCAGTGTATATTCAACATGGACAAGTTTGAAACATGGATGAAAGGTGTCTGCGACCGCGGCCTGGACAAAGAAGTAAAGATCCTTGCCGGCATCACCCCCATGAAGTCCGTTGGCATGGCACGGTACATGAAGAATAAGGTGCCCGGAATGGATGTACCCGATGAGGTCATCAAACGCCTGGAAGGGGTTTCCAAGGAACAGCAGCCTGAAGAGGGCATTAAAATGGCCATCGAACAGATGGAGCGCATGAAAGAAATCCCCGGTGTGGCAGGGTTCCATATCATGGCCATTGAATGGGAAGAAAGGGTGGCCGAGATTGTGGAAGGGGCTGGATTATATCCCCGTCCTCAGGTATAACTGCCGGGCAGGCCGTGGGTCGTTCACGTCCTGCCCACAATAAAATTGAAAAGCCATCATTGATTTGCATGCGGCTTTCATATAAAAGGCAAAGGTGAAAGTTCTTTTGTTCGTCCAATACAAGGAGATTTTCATATGAGTGAAAACAAACTGGTTTTAGTTGTTGATGATGATCCGGATCTGGTGGAAGCCGTATCCATGAAGCTGGAAGCCAAATCTTATAAAGTGGAAAAAGCCTATGACGGTGTTGAAGCCATGGAGAAGATTGGCGCGGAAAAACCCGCACTGGTGATCCTGGATGTAATGATGCCCCGTAAAAACGGTTGGGAAGTCTGCGAAGAAATCAAAACCGATGACGGGCTCAAAGATATTGTGGTGGTGCTGCTGACAGCTGTTGCCGATTCTGTCAAAACCACCTCCTACACCCATCACGACGGTAAAACCACCCTTGCCGACGACTACGTACCCAAGCCCATTGACCTGGATGCGTTGATGGAAATCGTTGAGGACCACTGCGGATAAGCTTTTTCCGCGGTCGTCAACCAAAGACGGGGCTTTTGGGTCCCGTCTTTTAGCGCCTTTAGGCGACTGGTTTAGATATCTGGTGCCGGACCGGGGCTTCGGGCTCCGGCCCGGTTATCGTTTGTCTTTTCTGCGCTACGCAGATCCGGCGGCCG
>MDTD01078642.1_pt1 | contig 13381 bp, 13 predicted proteins | sample 811221 | NCBI WGS metagenome assembly MDTD01 (sample SAMN05326646, study PRJNA326480) | marine metagenome | isolation source: seawater | place: Pacific Ocean: South West | collected 2011
GAAAGAAGTTTATTTAAAAAATAAAATTTCTGACAAAATTATTTTTAATGATGCATTACAAATTGATGAAAGAAAATTTTTTAAAAATGAAAAATTTTCAATAATTTCTAATTTACCTTTTAATATATCTTCAGAGCTAATTATTAAATGGTGTAAAATTCAGAACTCATTTAATTGTATTAATAATATGATATTAATGTTTCAAAAAGAGCTAGCTGAAAGGATTATTGCTAAAAAGAATACAAAAAAATATGGTAGAATAACAATACTTTGTAATGCCTTTTTTTCAATTGAAAAAAAATTATCAGTATCCAAAAATAATTTTTTTCCAATTCCTAAAGTTGACGCTATAGTTTTGAACTTTATACCTCATAAAAAAAATAAAATTAAAAAAAATAATTTTGAAAAACTAGAGAGAATTACAAGAATTTTTTTTAATGAAAGAAGGAAAAAAAATAAAAAAAAAATATTAAAAAATTTTTCAAATGATAAAATTAAAAAATATGATTTAGAAAGACTATATAACCTACGTGCAGAAAATATTGATAATGAAATTTTTTTTAAACTAAGTAATATTTTATAATTACAATTTTTTTACAATTTTCTTAAAATTTAACTTTTTATTATTTTCGTAAATAAGATCTTTAATTTTTTTTAAAATTTCATTTACACATCTGTTTAGTTTATTGTTCACATAAACAAAATCATACTCTTCCCAATGTTTAAGGTCTTTCTTTGCAGAGGATAGCCTTGATAAGGCTAAAATTTTATTATCAAAATGTCTTTTTAAAAGTCTTTTTTTTAAAGTTGAAATACTCGGAGGTAGCAGAAAAAAAGAATAACAATTTTTTTTAATTTTTTTTCTAATATTTCTTGCTCCCTGCCAATCAATATCTAACAAGATAATTTTATTCTTTTTTCTTATTTCACTTTTTAAAGTACCGTAATAATTATTATGAACCTTTGCTGTTTCAAGAAATTTGTTTTTTTTTCTAAATTGAAAAAATTTTTTTTTTGATATGAAAAAATAATCTATTTTATTGTTTTCTTTTTTTCTTGGATTTCTTGTTGTGCAAGAAATCGATAGATAAGAATGTTTAATTTTTTTTAAAAGTTTTTTCGCTATGGTTGTTTTTCCTACACCGGATGGTGAGGAAATGATTATTATTAAACTATTATTTATAACCAAAACTTAAATAAAACTATTTAGAATTACTCTCAATAAATTTTATGGCATCCCCTACAGTTAAAATTTTTTCAGCTTCATTATCAGAAATTTCAGATCCAAATTCCTCTTCGAATGCCATTACTAATTCTACAGTGTCCAAACTATCTGCGCCTAAGTCATCGATAAAACTTGCCTCGTCTGTTACCTTGGCTGCATCAACCCCCAAATGATCTACAATTATTTTTTTTACTTTTTCTCTCACTTCACTCATAAATTCTCCTTTAGTTTATATAATTCCTTTAAATGATTAATTTAACTTAATCAAGCCATATACATCCCGCCATTAACATGGATTGTTTCGCCGGTTATATAAGATGATGCATCAGATGCTAAGAATATTACTGCATTAGCAATATCTTTGCCGCTTCCAAGCCTATTTATTGGAATATTTTTTAACAACTCATTTTGATACTCTTCCTTAAGGTCCTTGGTCATATCTGTTGCTATAAATCCGGGTGAAACGCAGTTCAATCTTATATTTTTTTTTGAATACTCTTTAGCCAATGACTTGGTCATAGCTATAATACCAGCCTTAGATGCTGTATAATTTGCTTGACCAGCGTTGCCTGTGTGACCAACAACTGAAGTAATATTTATTATATTACCAGATTTGTTTTTAATCATAGATTTAATTGCAAATTGACACATAAAAAAAACTGAGTTCAAGTTAACATCTATAACATCTTTCCACTCCTCTTCTTTCATTCTTAATGTCAAATTATCTTTTGTAATACCAGCATTATTCACTAAAATATCAATACCACCTAGTTCATCTATTAATTTTGGAAATTTTATTTTAAGATCTGAATTGTTTTTTAAGTCTAATTGTTTAATTTTAATTTTAGGAAAATCTTTTTTTACATTTTCTAAATTCTGTAAATTTGAACCAATTGTAAGAATTTCAGAATTGTTCTCGTAAAATTCTTTTAATATTGAATATCCGATACCTCTAGATCCACCCGTAATAATAACTTTTTTATTTTTGAGATTATACATAGTTTTTTATATCTTCTATATTATCTACTTTTACACATTTAATATCAAATTCAAATCTCTTAAACATGTTTGTTAACGCTTTTCCTGGGCCGCACTCTGTGCATTCTGTAATATTATTTCTCCCAAAGAACTCTACAATCTCCCTCCATCGAACCCGATTATATACGCAGCTAATTAATAATTTCTCTATTTCAGTACTGATATTAACTGGTAAAACACTTACATTAGAAACAAAAGGAATTAATGGGTTGTTTATTTCAAATTGTTTTAAAAAATTTTTCAACTCATCTGCAGCAGGTTTCATCATTTTACAATGAAAAGGTGCACTAACAGGTAAAGATATTGCTTTTTTTTTTAATTCATTTTTAATTAAAATTATAAAATTATCTATTTCTTCTTTTTTACCACTGATAACACATTGCCCGGGACAATTGTCATTTGAAATTTCAATCGATAAAAATTTATTTTCTTCTATAAATTTTTCTAAATCATTTACTTTAATATTTAAAATTGCTGCCATAGCGCCTTGGCCAACTGGAACAGCATTTTGCATCACTTGTCCCCTTTTTTTTAAAATTTTTGCTGCATCCGATAATTTAATTGATTTAGCAGCAACCAAAGCTGAATATTCACCTAATGAGTGTCCAGCGCAAAAATTAAAGTCGTTTATTTTGATGCCCTTCTCTATCTTTAGTGCTTCTAAAGTCGCAATGCTTACTGCCATGATTGCAGGCTGAGTATTTTCAGTTAAGTTTAACTTCTCAGATTTTTCACCAAATATAATCTCAGTTAATTTTATATTTAATGCATCATCAACTTCATCAAATATACGTTTAGATACACTAAAATTGTCATACAAATGCTTACCCATACCCAAATATTGAGATCCTTGACCTGGAAAAACTATAGATTTAGTCATTTTTATTAGAATATATCTATTGAATTAAAATTAATACTCTTATATTTAACCATTTTTTTAAACAAAAAAAATAAATTTGTGAACATTTACGAACATACATATATAACAGCGCCAGAAGCTAATAAAAAAGATATAGAAAATATCGAAAAAAAAATTAAAGATATTCTTAGTAAATCATCTGGAAAAATTCATAAAACTGAAGATTGGGGTCTCAGAAATCTTGCATATCCTATTAAAAAAAATAACAAAGGTTATTATAGAAATATATACTTAGAGGGAAACAAAGAGTCGATCAAGGAGATAGAGAGTTTTGAAAGATTTGATGAAAAAATCATTAAATTTCTCTCTATGAAAATAAAAAGTTTACCAAAAGAAGATTCTGAATTATCGAAAGAAAAAAGTTAAAATGAGAAAAAAACAAGTAAAAAAGAAAAATAGTTTTGGTTTGGGATCTAAAATATCTCAATTGAGCAAAAAAAACTGCCCATTAGCAAAAAAAAGTGATGATGAATTAAATTATAAAAATATAAAATTATTAAAAAAATATATCTCTGACTCTGCAAAAATATTACCAACTAGAATAACAAACGTATCTCACTCTAAACAAAAAATATTAGTAAGAGAAATAAAAAGAGCACGTGCTCTAGCTTTGCTACCGTATGTAACAAATTAATTATGAAATTAATTCTTTTAGAAAATATCAAGAAACTTGGCACTATTGGCCAAAAAGTAAATGTCAAAGATGGTTTTGGTCGAAATTTTTTATTAAAAAAAGGAAAAGCGATTTTACCAACCAAAGAAAATATAGCTCATTTCGAAACTAAAAAAGCTGAAATAATTAAAAAAAATGAATTCGAGAAAAATAATGCTCAAAAAATTGCTGAAAAATTAAAGGGTTGTAAAATAACTATTTTCAAGGAAGTAATGGAAAATGGTAATTTATATGGCTCTATTACGATCAAAGAAATTTGTAATGAATTGTTAAATGCATCCAAAATTGAAATTAAGCCAGAACAAATAGAATTACCCTCGAACATAAAATCAAAAGGTGACTACAAATTCAAAGTAAATCTTCATGCAGATGTTCAATCTGAAGTTTTAATAGAAATTTTAGCAAAAGAATAATTGTTAACTTTTCCACATATTAATTAAAATTTTTGAAAATACAAAAAATAAGAATGAGTATAAGAAATAACTATGAGTTCAAATTTAGTCAATTTAGATATTTCAAAAGAAAATCAAATACCAAAAAATATAGAAGCTGAACAAACAATTTTAGGATCAATTCTTGCTAATAATGAAATTTTTGATGAAATAACGGATCAATTAAATGAGAACTATTTTTTTGATCCTATCCATCAAAAAATCTATAAGATTATATCAAACCTTATTTCAAAAGGCCTTTTAGCAAATCCGGTAACTATAAAAAATTTTTTTAACTCAAAAGAAGAATTAGTTGAAATTGGAGGGGTTGATTATCTTATTAAACTTACAAAAGTTTCAACAACTAAAAATCAAATTAAATATTATTCTCAATTGTTATCTGATTTATATATTAGAAGGCAATTGATTAATATCAGTGAAGAAACTTTGGAAGAAAGTAAAAATAAAGACTTAGATATTTCTGGGACAAATATTTTGGAAAATACCGAGAGAAAGCTTTTTGAAATTGCAGAGAGAGGAGAATTTCAGAGAAGTTTTGTAACATTTAAAGATGCATTACAAGAAACAATAGACATGGCAACCGCAGCATATAAAAATGATCAAGGAATTGTTGGCGTTCCATCAGGATTGACTGATCTTGATGATAGACTAGGAGGGTTGCATAAACAAGATTTAATAATAATAGCTGGAAGACCGTCAATGGGTAAAACTGCTCTTGCAACAAATATTGCTTTCAATGCCTCATTAAATATAAAAAAAAATGATTTAAAGACCGCGGTAGCTTTTTTTTCGCTTGAGATGTCGTCTGAGCAATTATCGACTAGAATTCTAGCTGAACAATCCAGGATCAAATCTAATGACATAAGAAGAGGAAAAATTAATCAAGATGACTTTGAAAGGTTTATTGAAGCATCAAAAAACTTAGAAATGTTACCTCTCCATATTGATGATACGCCTGCAATTACTATTTCTGCCTTAAGTAACAGAGCTAGAAGACTAAAAAGAAAAGAGGGATTAGACTTAATAGTAATAGACTATATTCAATTAATGAAATCATCTGGATATAGAAACGAGGGTAGAGTCTTAGAAATTGCAGAAATTACCCAAGGATTGAAATCTCTGGCTAAGGAGTTGGATGTCCCTGTTCTAGCTTTATCTCAATTATCAAGACAAGTTGAACAGAGAGAAGATAAAAAACCTCAACTTTCCGATCTAAGAGAGTCAGGATCAATTGAGCAAGACGCCGATGTAGTTATGTTTGTATTTAGACAGCAGTATTATCTGGAAAAACAAGAACCAAAACCTGGGACAGCCGAACATGTGGAATGGCAAGAAAAAATGAGTCAAATACATAATGAGGCTGAGATTATTATTGGCAAACAAAGACATGGACCTACAGGAGTGATCAAGCTAGAATTTGAGAGTGCATTTACCAAATTTAAGGATGCTTCGAATTAAAAATAGTTACTTTTTTTAAATTTAATTATATACCAATCACTTAACTAATAATGAAATATTCAACTCCTTCATTGGATATAAATCTGAGCGCTGTTGGGCATAATTATAATATAATTAAAAAATACTGCGGAAGTTCAGAAGTTTGCGGAACTGTAAAAGCTTCAAGCTATGGTCTTGGAGGTCATAATAAAATAGTAAATAAACTAATAAAATCAGGTTGTAATCGGTTTTTTGTAGCAAATATCAGTGAAGGAATCTTTATAAGAAAAAAATTTAAATCAATAATTATAAATGTTTTAAATGGATTAAATAAAGACGAAGAAAAAATTTTTCGTAAATATAATTTAATACCAGTGATTAATTCAGTAACACAGCTCAAGAAATGGTTAAAGTTTAATAAAAATAAAAATAAACTTATAATTCATTTTGACACTGGGATGTGTAGATTGGGTATTCAAGAGGACAGAATTAATGATGTCATAAAATTAAAAAATAAACTAGATGAATATAAAGAAGTCATAATCATGAGTCACTTAGCTTGTTCAGGTGATAAAAGAGACAAATATAATGAAATTCAAAGATTAAGATTTGAAAAGATAAAGAAAAAATTACCAGGTTATAAATATAGTTTGGCTGCATCCGGTGGAATTTTTTTAGGAAAAAAATATCACTATGATTTAGTACGACCAGGGATTAATCTTTATGGTGGTAATAAAAATTTTAATAAAAAAATCATGCATGTTGTAAGTCTTAGATCTCCTGTGATACAAATTAATCATTTAAAAAAGGGTGAAACCGCTGGTTATTCAAGAACTTTTAAAGCAAAAAAAAATACAGTTACGGCAACAATTCCAATGGGTTATGCAGATGGAATTGGCATTCGATTATCAAATAAAGGATATGTTCATTTCAACGGAAAAAAACTTCCAATGATCGGGAGAGTATCAATGGATTTAATAATTATAGATATAACTAAATCAAAAAACAAAATTAAAGAAGGGGATTTTGTAAGTATATATGATAATAAATTTACAATAGATAATTTTGCAAATTTAACTGGAACAATTCCTTACAGAATTATTACTTGTATTTCTAAGAGATATTTAAGAAATTATAAAAATTAATGTTAAAAAAATTTTATAATAATTTTTTAAAATATCCGATTACGATAATCTTCATATTCTTTTTTTTTTCTGGAATTTCAATTTATCAATCTAAAAACTTTGAATTAGATGCATCGGCAGATACTTTACTTATTGAGAACGATCCAGATCTTGTTTATTTAAGAGAATTAAATAAAAAATATAAGTCTGAGGATTTTTTTATCATTACTTATACTCCGATAAAATTATCTAAAGAAAATTCAATTAAAGAATTACAAGATATAGTAAATCAAATTAATAATTTTACATGGATAAGCAAAACAGTTTCTGTGATAAATGCTCCATTACTACAATCTACTAAAGAGCCATTAATTGAGAGAATAAAAAATTTAAAATATATCACAAGTGAAAAAGTAGATTTAGATAAAGCTATAAATGAGCTGACGTCTAGCCCGGTTTATAAAGATTTAATAATTAGTTCTGACGCAAAAACTTATGGAATTGTTGCATATTTAAAAGATAATAATGATTATTTAAATGCCATAGAGCAAAAGGCTCAATTATTGAGTTCAAATAAAATTGATACTGAAAAGTTAAATTCACTAAATACTAAAATTAAAAAACTTCAAAAACAACAATCTGATAATATAAAAAATTATAATAAATCAATTAAAAAACTTCTATCAAAATTTAATTCAAATGCCGAAATAAGATTAAGTGGAATTCCAATGATTGCTGATGATATGATTTCTTTTATAAAAAGAGATATTATAGTTTTTGGTTTTGGTGTTTTTATATTTATTGTATTAACGCTATGGTTAGTTTTTAGGAATATTAGTTGGGTATTTTTTCCTTTATTAACCTGTGCAGTTTCTATAACATTAATGATAGGTTTTTTAAGCACGGTTGGGTGGAAAGTAACAGTTATCTCATCAAATTTTATAGCATTAATGTTAATTCTGACCATGTCGATGAATATTCATTATTTAGTAAGATACATGCAAATTGATGATATGGATACATTCGACAATGTTGAAGTAAGGATAGATAAAACATCCGAAACAATTTTTTTTCCAATTCTTTACGCTGTACTTACAACTATTTGTGCGTTTTTGTCGTTAGTATTTAGTGAAATTAAACCAGTTATTGATTTTGGTTGGATGATGACTATAGGATTAATATTTTCTTTATTTTCAACATTTCTATTTTTGCCAGCTCTAATTAAAATATTCAATCCCCCAATATCCAATAATTTTGCATCATCGAATTCTAAAATTGCTGAAATATTTTTAAATATTTCAAAAAAAAACTACTTTATTTATCTTACTACAATAGCTTTAATTATTGCTTCGATTTTAGGTATATCGAAATTAAAAGTTGAAAATAGTTTTATAAACTATTTTGATAAAGATACTGAAATTTATAAAGGAATGAAAAATATTGATGAAAAGTTAGGTGGTACAACTCCTTTAGAAATTATTATAAAATTTAAATCTAAAATAAATTCAAAAAAAAGTGATGATAGTTTTTTAGGTGAAACTAAAAATGAGGATAATTTCCTGGGTGAAGATATTTCAGAAAATGATAATTCAAAATACTGGTTTACAAGAGACAAGATTGACAAAATTGTTGGTATACATAGTTATCTCGAAAAACAACCTGAAATAGGTAAAGTTTTATCTTTTTCTTCAATTCTTAGTATTGCTGAAAGTTTAAATAATAACAAAAAGTTAGGTAGTCTTGAAATGGGCGTGCTTTATCAAAAACTTCCAAAAAATATAAAAGAGCAAATCATCAAACCATATATTTCAATTGAGGATAATGAAGCAAGAATATCAATGAGAATACTTGATTCAAAAAAAGACCTTAGAAGAAAAGAACTTATAGACAGAATTAATAATGATTTACAAAATAAATTTAATTTAAAAAGTGATGATTATAAATTAGCAGGTGTTTTAATTATTTTTAACAATCTTCTTCAAAGCTTATTTGACTCTCAAATTAAAACCCTGGGAATAGTCATGATTGGTATTTTTATTATGTTTATTATTTTGTTTCGATCTATAAAATTATCACTTATTGGTATAATCCCTAATTTTATAGCGGCCTCATTCGTACTAGGATTTATCGGTTTGTTAAATATACCGCTCGATATGATGACAATTACAATTGCTGCAATAACTATTGGTATAGCTGTAGATAATAGTATTCACTACATTTATAGGTTTAAATATGAAAAAGAGAAAATAAATATAGAAAGAAAAGAAATAACTAAAAATTGCCATCAATCTGTAGGTAGAGCTATAATCAGTACTTCATTTACAATTATTTTTGGATTTTCAATATTAGTTTTATCAAACTTTATTCCAACAATTTATTTTGGTGTTTTTACTGGTTTAGCTATGTTCACTGCACTATTTTTGGTGTTAACTCTATTACCGAATATGTTAAATTTATTTTATAAAAAATAATGGAATTTTTTAATTTTTTGAAAGCAAATATTACAGCAATTGATATAATTTTTATTTTCTTTATTTTATATAATTTAATTTCTGGAATTAAAAATGGTTTAATTGGAAGCTTACTATCCTTTTCAAAATGGATAATAGCATTTTTAGCAGTTAAGTATTTTCTTCCAGTCTTGAGGCCTTATGTAGATGGTATTCTATCATCTGAATTTGTAACTGATTTAATAATAGGATCTTTTATATTCTTCATTACTTTATTTTTAGTTTTATTAGTCAATAAAGGATTAAAAAGAACTGTAAAATGGTCAGGTATGGGCTCAATTGATACTTTGTTTGGTTTTTTATTTGGTGCTATTAAAGGATATATTTACTTTATTACGATTTTCACGATTATTAATCTCACCCACCCTTATAACAGATGGCATGATTCCCTTAATAGAGGCGTTACATTCGAAGTTATACTTTGGGGAAATGAACTTGTAGTTGAAACGTTTCCTAAAAGATATGAATACATTGATAAAAGCAAAGAAAAATTAGAAAAATTAAAATAAATTAAAGCAAACTAGAAATAGCATTTTGGAAATATTAATATACTAAGATCTTGTGGATGATAGATTAAAAGAAGAATGTGGTATTTTTGGTGTCTATAATCACCCTGAAGCATCTGCACTTGTAGCTCTTGGTCTACATGCTCTTCAACATAGAGGGCAAGAAGCTTGTGGTATAAATTCTTTTGATGGGAAAAATTTTTATTTAATTAAGAGAAGAGGCCTTGTTGGCGATAATTTTACTGACCCTAAAATTATTGAACAATTAAAAGGTCATACAGCGATTGGACATAATCGTTACTCTACAACAGGAGCTCCTTTAATAAGAAATATTCAACCTTTTTTTGCTGATTTACATACCGGTGGTCTGGGAATTGCTCATAATGGAAATTTAACAAATGCAATAAGTATAAGAGAAAAAATGGTCAAAGATGGTGCTATTTTTCAGACTACTTCAGATACTGAAACACTTGTGCAACTTATAGCTAGATCAAAAAGAGTTAAAACTATTGATAAAATCATTGATGCTGTATTTCAAGTCCATGGTGGCTATGCGTTAACAATTATGACTAATAAAAAACTTGTAGGAGTGAGAGATCCATATGGAATTAGACCATTAATATTAGGCAAACTTAAAGACTCATACATTTTATCCTCTGAAACGTGTGCTTTGGATATTATTGGAGCTGAATTTGTTAGAGAAATTGAGAATGGTGAAATGGTAGTAATAGATAAAAATGGAATAGAAAGCATTAAACCGTTTCCAAAAGTAAAATCTAGACCTTGTGTTTTTGAATACGTATATTTTTCTAGACCCGATAGTATTGTAGGCGGTAAAGCTGTTCATGAATATAGAAAGAGATTAGGTGAGCAACTTTCTAAAGAAATGAAAATTGATGCTGATATAGTTTCAGCAGTTCCAGATTCCGGTGTTCCTGCAGCGATTGGTTATTCAAATGAATCAGGAATTCCTTATGATATGGGTATTATAAGAAATCATTATGTTGGACGAACTTTCATTGAACCGACACAACAAATAAGACAACTTGGTGTTAAACTTAAGCACAATCCTAATAAAGAAATTATCAAAAATAAAAAATTAATTTTAGTTGACGACTCAATTGTTCGAGGCACTACCTCAAAAAAAATAGTTGATATGCTATATAGTGCAGGAGCAAAAGAAATCCATCTATGTATTTCTAGCCCTCCAATTAAATATCCGGATTATTATGGTATTGATACACCAAATATTAAAGATTTAATTGCAGCAAATCATTCTGTTGAAGAAATAAAAAAAATAATTGGAGTAGATACTCTTCAATTCTTGAGTATAGATGGTTTGTATAGAGCACTTGGATTTGATAATAGAGACAATCAAAACCCACAATTTACAGATCACTGCTTTACAGGGGACTATCCTGTTCAACCCGTAGATCAACTTAATCAATTTGAAAAGAATAATCAATTATCTCTATTGAGTAATGTGAGAATATAATTTTCAATTATAAGGATTTTTATTATTTATAAATTTGATTACGACTATTTGATTATAAATTTTTAACTGATGTAAAACTTGCTTTACAAAGTAATTTTTATAATCTTTGCTCAAAGAAGTTAATTTATTTCCAAATGCTTTAAAGATTATTGGTTTAGAATTTACTTGCCGTAAAAATTTTATAACTGGTCTACTTTTTTTAGTAAATACGGGCTGATGTTTGGAGAGAATACATTTCAAAACATTATTTACATCTTTATTCTTTATTAATTTTTTTGAATTATTAAAAATATCGTACAATTTATTTAACAAAAATTCTCTTTTTATATTTTTAAGAGCTGAAATAAAGATAGGTTTTAAAATAATGCTTGGAAAATTTTTTTCAAAAAAAAATTTAAAATATTCTTCTTTTTTTTTTAAATTCTCTTTTATTAAATCAGTCTTATTTACGATAACAATTATATTTTTAAGTTTATTTAGTATTAGTCTAAATAACTGTTTATCATTTTTAGTTATTTCATCACTACCATCTAAAATAAACAGAACAACATCAGATAATTTAAGTTTTTTTAGTGTTTCGGTGGTAATTAACTTTTGAGTTTTTTCGTGTGATTTAGATTTTTTTTTAAGCCCTCCTAAATCTACTAAATTAATTTTTAAATCTTTAAATTTTTCAGAAAGTTCTATGGGGTAAATAGTTGTTCCAGAAACTTCACTAACTTTGGAAATATTTGAGCCTGCGATTTTATTAAAAATTGTTGATTTGCCCACGTTTGGTTTACCAATAATACAAACATTTAAACAGGCAGTCATTAGTATTTAAGGATAGAATTTTTTGTATTTATATAAAGATTATTATTATAAAATATTGAAGTTTCGTAATTTCTTGCAATCTTTGTACTTGTATATCTATTGAAGTTTTTTTTATCTAATGAAATTTTTAAACCTTTGTCATCAAAAATATAAATCCACTTATTGCCAATTATTAAATCTTTTAGTGAGATTTTATTATTTTTTTTTAGCTTATTTAAATTTTTATTAAATACTATTTTACCATTTAATTTATTAATCATAAAAACTCTGTTTTTCCATGAATTAATTAAGTATTTTTCTGTAATTGCAAATCTATTAGTTGAATAAATTGGTTGAGACCATTTTATTATTCCAGTCTTAATATCAATCGCATATGTATAACCATAATTTGTTGATACGAATATATACCCATTTTTATCTATTGAAATTGGGCTTGATTTAAAAAGAAGTGGCGTATTTTCAAAATTTGCAGTCTGAAAAACAAGCGACCACTTAATATTATTTTTTTTTAAATCTAAACAATAAATTTCAGCATTATCATTCGTAAATACCAAATCATTGTTGATAATTGCAATTTGATAAGATCTATTATCCTTTATATCTCGGGAGGCTGTTTCAAAACTCCAGTTTAAATTGCCATTATCGACATTAATAGAATAAATTTTACTATTACTATTTATTAAATATAAACTTTTATTGTGTATTTTTAAGTTAGATTTAAAGGGAACTCCAAAATTTTTTCTCCATATTATATCAAGGTTTGAAATATTTAAGGCGTGGATATTTCCAAGATTATCAGCAACTATTAGCCTATTTTTAAAAGCAATTATTTTGAAATCAATATTATAATTTTTATATATTTTTCTTTTATAAATCGTTTTAGATTTAAGCGATTTAAGGTTACTATCTAATATATTAATTTTTGATTTATTATTAATCGTTATAATTTTATTTTTATATGCTATCAGTTTATCAATATTTTTCGATATTGATTTATTTTTTTTATTTATAGAAATTCTTACAGGATAAATTAAATTATTGTTATTTTGATGAGTCTGAGACCAATCTTTATAAGAATAGTATTTCGTTTTTTTTAAATTACTTATAAGGTTTATATCAGTAGAGTTTAAATTTTTTTTTGGAACTAAAACTATTTTTTCTCCTTGATTTGTGAATGATTTTAGATCAA
>MDTD01198148.1_pt1 | contig 13381 bp, 5 predicted proteins | sample 811221 | NCBI WGS metagenome assembly MDTD01 (sample SAMN05326646, study PRJNA326480) | marine metagenome | isolation source: seawater | place: Pacific Ocean: South West | collected 2011
GGCGAAAACCCTGAATAATGTCGGAATTGTCCAATTCGCGCCCTGTTCGCGCCCCCGCGAAGATGTGTAAGAGTGTTCACAATACACGTAGGAGAGGCTTCATGACGCACTTCATCCCGGGCCAGGGGGGATACGGCAAGGCAATGCTGATGGCGTTGCTCGTGAGTGTTCTCGCGGCATGTGGAGGAGGCGGCAAGACAGACCGCTCCGGATCGGGTGGCAGTGAAGAAGGCGCGGTCGTGCAGCTCTCGCCCGCCGACAGTGTCGCCGCCCGCCAGCGCGAAAAACGGCGCCAGGCCGCAATGGATGCCCGCGATCAGGACTTCTCCTATTTCCGCTACCGTATCGACACCAGCCAGGACGCGCCGCTGGCCTGTTTCGTCTTCTCCGCTGCGCTGGACCCGGAAGCGGACTATTCCCCCTATGTCGAATTCCGTCCGGCCTTCAATCCGGCGCTGAGCGTTGAGGGCCGCGAGCTGTGTGTTGGCGGCCTGTCCTTCGGGACGGAGCGGACGGCGACGCTGCTCTCGGGTCTGCCGTCGGCCGATGGCCGGACCCTGAAAAACCAGGAAGAAGTGCCGATCGATTTTGCCGACCGCCCGCCCTATGTGGGCTTCAAGGGCACCGGCGTGATCCTGCCGCGCGAGAATGCCGACGGCCTGCCGATCGAGACCGTGAATGTCGACAAGATCGAAGTGACCGTCTCGCGCATCAATGACCGCGCGCTGGCGTTCAAGCGGATCAGCCAGGGCACGACGTCCGCACAGGGAAGCCATTCCTGGACCTGGGGCGAGAACGACCCGGACGATGTGAAGGAAGAATTGTTCAAGGGCACGGTGGATGTCGCGCGCGAACAGAACGCGCCGGTGATCACCGTTTTCCCGCTGGAAGCTACGATCGGCACCCTGGAGCCGGGCGCCTATTTCGTGACCGTGAAGGACGCGGACGATATCGGCGAGGCCGTTGGTCCGCCAGCGTCGACCAGCCGCTGGATCATGCTGACCGACCTCGCCATCACGGCGTATGAGGGCGGCAACGGGCTCGACGTCACGCTGCGCTCCCTGAAGGATGGCCGCCCGATCTCCGATACGACCGTACAGCTGGTCGCCCGCAACAATGACATCCTCGCAGAAGGCCGTTCAGACCAGCAGGGCCGCGTCGTGTTCCCGGCAGAGCTGGCGAACGGGCAGGGCAATATGGCGCCGAAGCTGATCATGGCGCTGACCGCCAAGGGCGAACTGGCGGCGCTGGACCTGACCCGCGCGCCGGTCGACCTGTCGGAAGAGGCAATCGGCGGGCGCCGCATGCCGGGGCTTGTCGATGCCTATCTGTATACGGATCGTGGAATTTACCGGCCGGGTGAAACGGTGAGGTTGACGGCCATGCTGCGGGATTCGACCGGCGAAGCCGTGACGGACCGGGCCGGCAATCTGCTGCTCTATCGTCCGAATGGCCTGATTTCTGAGAAGATCCGTTTTGAAGGCCAGGACTCTGCGTCCGTGCTGCACGATTTCGAGCTGCCAAAAGGCGCCTCGCGCGGCGAGTGGCGGGTCGAGGTCCAGATGGACGGCCTGTCCGGCAATTCCGGTACGGTCCGCTTCTCGGTGGAGGACTTCGTGCCCCAGCGGATCGCTGTGGACCTTGCCGCCGATGAAGAGACCCCCATCAAGCTGGGCGGCACACGCGACATCGAAGTGTCGTCGCGCTTCCTCTATGGCGCCCCGGGCGCAGGCCTGACCGTGAAGGCCGAGGCCCGTGTTGAACGCCAGCCCAATCCGTTCCCGGCCTTTGAAGGCTTCACCTTCGGACGCCATGATTCGACCTTCCAGGAACGTATTCTCGAATTCGACGATGTGACGACGGACGGCGTAGGCGATGCCTTGATCCGCCTGCAGCCCGGCAATGCGGGCAGCAATGCCGGCGTGCCGCTGCGCCTGAACACCGTTGTCTCCGTGGTGGAGCCGGGCGGCCGGGCCGTTTCGGAAAGCGTCCGCGTGCCTTACCGGCCCGAGAGTCTGTATCTCGGCCTGAAGCCCGGTTTCGACTATTCGGTCGAGCGGGGCGGGGATGCGACCTACCAGGTCGTCGCCATGGATGCCGATGGCAATGCCGTGGCAGAGGACCTGACATGGAAAGTGCTGGCAATCGACTGGCACTATGACTGGTATAATGATGGCGACCGCTGGCGCTGGCGCCGGTCGCGCACCGTGACCAAGGTGAATGAAGGCGTGCTGACCACGCCGGAAGGCGGCACGGGTGAGATTACGGTTTCCGGGCTCGACTGGGGCAGCCATGAACTGGTCATTGAGGGCACGGGCGCCGCGTCCGGCACCTCGGCCAGCGACAATTTCTATGTCGGCTGGGGCGGCTATGTCTCCGAGGACGGCGTCGAGGCACCGGACCGCGTGAAAGTGACCGGCCCGGCCAAGGCCCCGGCGTCCGGCCAGACGGCTGAAATCACCATTGTGCCACCTTATGACGGCCAGGCGCAGGTGGTCGTGGCCACCGACAAGGTGCTCTCCGTGCAGAACATCGCTGTCACCGAAGGCGGCACGCAGGTGACGCTGCCGGTGAATGATGAATGGGGCGACGGCGCCTATGTGATGGTCTCGGTGTTCACCGAGCGCGATCCGGTGCTGCGGGCAAAGCCGCGCCGCGCGGTTGGCGTCACCTATGTGCCGCTCAACATGGACGAGCGCACCTTCGAGATGTCGATTGATGCCCCGAAGACCGCCCGCCCGCGCGGCGAGCAGGTGGTCGAGGTCAATATCGGCGAGGGCCCGCGCGAGCCGGTCTATCTGACATTGGCCGCCGTGGATGAAGGCATCCTGCGTCTCACCAAGTTCAAGAGCCCGGATCCGGTGTCGTATTATTACGGCAAGAAGGCCCTCGGCGTGGAACTCTACGACGATTATGGCCGCCTGCTGGACCCGAACATGGGCCTGCCGGCGGAAGTGCGCACAGGTGGTGACCAGCTGGGCGGGGAAGGCCTGTCGGTTGTTCCGGTCAAATCCGTGGCGCTGTTCTCGGGGCTCGTGGATGTCGGCCGCTCCGGCAAGGCGAAAATCCGCTTCGATATGCCTGAGTTCAATGGCGAGCTGCGCCTGATGGCAGTGGCCTGGTCGAAGACGGGGCTCGGCTCGGCGGTCTCCAGTATGACTGTGCGCGACGAAGCTCCGGCAGACCTGATCATGCCGCGTTTCCTGGCACCGGGCGATGAGGCGGTCCTCACGGCCAGTATTGACAATGTGGAGCTTGCCGATGGCGAATTCTCGGCCCTGGTCGGCGCCACAAAGGGCGTCTCGATTTCCGATGGCAAGCTGACCCGCATGCTGAAAACCGGCGAGCGGACAGACCTGCCGGTCCGCGTCGAGGCCGAGGATGAAGGCATTTCGACCGTCCGGCTCGATGTCGAAGGCCCCGGCAAGTATGCCGTGGACCGGACGTATCAGATCCAGACGCGGTCGCCTTATCTGCCGGTGACCCGTGTGTCCTCGAAACTGATGCAGCCGGGCGATGCTTTCTCTGTCGATCCGGACCTGTTGTCCGGCCTCGTACAGGGCTCGGGCTTCGTCTCGGTGGGCTTCTCGTCCATCCCGGTGGATGCCGCGTCGCTGTATGCCTCGCTGGACCGCTATCCCTATGGCTGTACCGAACAGACGACGAGTCGCGCGCTGCCGCTGCTCTATTCCGAGCAGCTTGTCGCCATGGGCGCAAAGGATGCCAATGACGATCCGAAGACGAAGGTGCAGGTGGCGGTCAACACGCTGCTGAACCGTCAGGGGGCGGACGGGGCCTTCGGTCTCTGGCGTGAAGGGGATGGTTATGCTTCCCCCTGGCTCGGCGCCTATGCAACGGACTTCATCTATCGTGCCAAGGAAGCCGGCTATGCCGTGCCGGACGAGGCGATGGACCGGGCCTATGGCGCCCTGCGCCAGATTGCGACGGGCGATGCCTGGCGGGTTTATGGCTACAATACCGATGTCTATGAGAGCCGGTATTCCAATGACACGGTCGACCAGATGATGAAACGGTCCTCGGCCTATGCGCTCTATGTGCTGGCCAAGGCCGGCAAGGCGGACATCTCCCGCCTGCGTTACCTGCACGACCGCGAGCTGAAGTCGATCCGCAGCCCGCTGGCCCGGGCCCATATCGGCGCGGCGCTGGCGCAGCTGGGCGACAAGGCCCGCGCCAATTCGGCCTTCAGGGCTGCCGAAGCGTCGATCGGCTACGACAATACGGGCGACTACTACCAGACGCCGCTGCGCGATCTCGCTGGTGTCCTCGCCCTTGCTGCAGAGGCCGGAGAGACAGAGACAATGACACGTCTCTCTGACAAGCTCGGCAAAGAGACGCCGGACCCGGGCCGCCTCACCACGCAGGAGAAATCCTTCCTCCTGCAGGCGGTCAACGATCTCGGCGCCGGGGACAAGGGCTTCCGTCTGGATGTCGAAGGCCTTGGCCGCGGTAATGACAATGACCGCCAATATGCACTGACCGAAGACCAGGCCCGCGAAGGCGTGACCTTCACGCTGGGCGGCGACGCGCCGATGTTCCGGACTGTGCTGGTCTCCGGCGCACCAGCAAGCGCCCCACCTGCGGCAACGTCGAAGATGAAGGTCGACAAGCGGTTCTACACGCTGACGGGCGGCCGGGTGGATCTTGCCCGTGTCAGCCAGGGTGACCAACTGGTCGTGAAGCTGACCGTTTCACCAGAGGAACGCCGGCTGAACCCGGTGATCGTCGCGGACCTGCTGCCTGCCGGTTTCGAGATCGAGACGGTGCTGCGCCCGGCCGATGGCCGCCAGGAATATGGCCAGTCCGGTGCGTTCGCCTATCTGGGCGACCTGGCAAATGTCCAGACCGCCCAGGCGCAGGATGACCGCTACGTGGCCGCTGTCGATGTCTACTCGAATTCGGTGACCATGGCCTATGTGGTCCGCGCGGTGACCCCGGGTGACTTCGCCATTCCGGGCGTCGTCGCCGAGGACATGTACCGCCCGGCCGTGTTCGCCCGCTCGAAAGCCGGCCGCGTGATCATCGCTCCGGCCCAGAGCGGGGCCGAAGGAGGCAAATAAGGCCATGCTGACAGCGCGCCGGATCTTCCTCGGCATCTTTGCGCTGTTCCTTGCCGTGGTGATCGCGGACAGGCTTTTCCCTCCGCCGCTCGAAAGGGCGGGGGGATTGTCCGCCCTCGTTACAGACCGGGACGGCAAGCCGCTGCGGGCCTTCGCGACGCCGGATGGCCGCTGGCGCTTTGCCGGAGACCTGGACCGGATCGATCCGGACTTCGTCGATGCGCTGATCCGCGTGGAAGACAAGCGCTTCTATCAGCATCGCGGAACGGACTGGATGGGGCTCAGCCGGGCGGCCATCGACTCGCTGTTTGCCGGGCGCATCGTGTCCGGCGGTTCGACCCTGACCATGCAGACCGCGCGCATGCTGGAACCGCGTGACCGCAATATCGGCTCCAAACTGATCGAGATCGCCCGTGCCTGGCAGCTGGAACGGCGGCTGACCAAGGATGAGATCCTGTCGCTTTACCTGTCCCTGACGCCCTATGGCGGGAACCTCGAAGGTGTTCGCGCGGCGAGCTGGAGCTATTTCGGGCACGAGGCGGACAAGCTGTCGAAGGACGAGATCGCGCTGCTGATCGCCCTGCCGCAATCGCCGGAGGTCCGCCGCCCGGACCGGCATCCGGAAACGGCCGAGCGGGCCCGCAACTGGGTCGCCGAGAAACTTCATCGCTATGACGTCTTCACCCCTGGCGACGTCGAGGATGTCGCCACGCTGTCCGTGCCCGGACGTCGGCGGGACTTTCCGGACCGGGCCTGGCACGGCACAGCCAAGGCGCTGGCAGAAGGCCCGCGCGAGGATGTGCGCTCAACGCTCGATGCCGGGTTGCAGGCAGAGGTGGAGCGCATCGCGCTGACCCGCGCCGAAGCGGAAGGTGAGGATGTGCAGGTCTCGGTTCTGGTCGTCCACGTCCCGACGCGGGCGGTGCGGGCGATTGCGGGCTCTGCCTCGCGTGACCGGCCGGGCGGCTGGCTGGACCTGACGGCGCAGGCACGGTCGCCGGGGTCTACGCTGAAGCCTTTCATCTATGCCATGGCGTTCGACGATGGCACGGCCGCGCCGGACACCCGCGTGGCGGACCTGCCGACGCGCTTTGCCTCCTACCAGCCGGAAAACTTCGACCGCATGTTCCGCGGCGATGTCCGCGTGTCGGATGCCTTGCAGCATTCGCTGAACATTCCCGCCGTCGCCATGCTGGACCGGGTCGGCCCGGAACGCTTCGCGGCGCAGCTGGCGTCGGCTGGCGCGCGTCCGCGCATCTATGGCGGGGCAGAGCATGAGGCCGGGCTCGCCATCGCGCTCGGCGGGGCCGGGCTGACGGCGCGCGAACTGACTGTGCTGTACGCCGCGCTGGGCGATGAGGGCGTTGCCAAGCCGCTGGTCTGGCGCGCCGGTGAGGAAGCCGGCAGCTATGAGGCCGCAGGCAAACGCCTTGTCAGCGGGGAAAGCGCGGGCGAAGTACTCGACATCCTGCGCAAGGCGCCCACGCCCGAAGGCCGGATGCCGGGATCGCTCACGGCGCATGCCCCGCAAATCGCCTTCAAGACCGGCACCTCTTATGGCTTCCGCGATGCCTGGGCGGCGGGCGTCTCGGGCCAGCACGTGATTGTCGTCTGGGTCGGGCGGGCCGACGGGGCGCCGCGGGCGGGCAAGACCGGGCACGACACCGCCTTGCCGATCCTGTTCGAAGTGGCCGACCGTGTCTCCCAGCACCTTCAGGACGAGGGCGAGGCGACGATGCGGCTGACCAGCGAAAAACGCCTCCTGAAATCCCACGGCGCGATGAAGGCGCTGGAAGAAGCCGGGCCGCCGCAGATCCTGTTTCCGCCACAAGCCGCTGAGCTGTGGGCCGGACCGGTCAATGGCCGCGCGGCACGGGGCTTCGTACTGGCCGGACGGGGCGAGGGCAGGCTGAGCTGGTACATCGACGGCCGGCCGTGTGACACGGATGATGCCGGGGCCCCCGTGTGGGCACCAGACCGGCCCGGCTTTTACACGGTCACTGCAGTCGATTCTGCAGGACGCGCGAGCCGCGTGCGTGTCCGGGTTCTGACCGGGCCTGCCTGAAGACACGGCAAAGCCACAAATGTGCCGCTTTCAGACAACACGGAGGAAACACATTCCTGTCAGAACTGCGAATTCAGGGTTACAGACCATCGGTCATTTCCCATATCAGACGGGACGCCGGAGCGGTCCGGCCTGAACAACAGAGTGAAGTGAAATGCGTACCCGTTCACCCCAAGCAGTTGCCCTTGCGGCCGGCCTCGCTGCGATGGCGCTCGGATTCTTTTCCAGCGCCGGCGCGCAGGACCAGGTTTCCAGCCCGGACGCGAAACGTCTGTCGACGGCCGTGTTTGCCGGTGGATGCTTCTGGTGCGTGGAAGCGGACTTCGACAAGGTCGACGGGGTTGTCTCGACTGTCTCAGGCTATACCGGCGGCACGGTGGTGAACCCGACCTATGAACAGGTCTCGCACAAGAAGACGGGTCATTATGAGGCCGTCAAAGTCACTTATGATCCGGACAAGGTCAGTTATGATGCGCTGGTGGACTACTACTTCCACCACATCGACCCGACCGATTCGACCGGCCAGTTCTGCGACAAGGGCGAGAGCTATCGCTCCGCCGTGTTTGTCGCCAATGCAGACCAGCGTGAAGTGGCCGAAACCGAAGTTGAGATGATCGATCATTCCGGCGTCCTGGGCACACCGGTGGTCACCAAGATCCTCGACGCCAGCACGTTCTGGCCGGCTGAGGATTATCACCAGGATTACTACAAGAAGAACCCGCTCAAATACCGCTACTACCGCACGGCCTGTGGCCGGGATGCGCGAGTGAAGAAGATCTGGGCGGACGGGGCATCCGGTCACTGATCTGGCGGCCACCGATCCGGTGGTTACGGATCCGGCGTTTCTGATTTTGCAGGGCAGGGCGCCGGCGGGAACTCCGTCTGGCCTTTGAACGCATTCTCCCAGTCCGCGTCATGCGCCTGCGGCTCAAACCCTGACGCCAGGTACAAGACGAATGTCCGCGCCAGCGGGCAGCCATTGCTGCGCTTGCCCAGCGGCACCGAAATCTCCCCCGTCCGTTCGAACGTCCCGAATTCGCTCCGCAACATCGGGCGCATGCCGGGATGGATGGAGACGACAAGGACGCGCTGGTCCAGCGGCGCGGCCAGCGGCTGCGCTTCGGAGAAGCTCTTCGGCACGCCATAGCGCCGCCATGAGAGCAGCGGCACGGTCCGGTCGCGGCCGTAATAATCCAGCCCGTGCCAGACCTCGCGCTCATCCACGAGGACGGCGGTTGCCCCGACAGACTGCGCGATGGCGAACACGTCCTTTGCGGCCTGGTCCCAGCCACGCGTGCGCTTCAACGCATTGTCGAGGCCGAGCGCGGTGGAGGATTGCAGGGGCAGCATCGAGATCACCGCAAAGCTGAGTGCCAGAATGCCGTGGAGGCCGATGCTGAACCAGAGCAGGCCCGACGGGCGGTATTTTACAAGGGTCGCCAGGAGTAGCAGCCCGCACCCGACCAGCAGGCCAAGGCCGAGGCGTACCCAGACGCCGAGGTCCGGAACGAACTGGAGGACGACAAAGGTCAGGCCCGCCACGATGAACCAGAGGGCCCGGTTAGCGCGCGCCCGTACCAGCCAGGCTGCGACCAGCACGCTGGCGGCGGGGTAGGCCGTGGCCGCCCAGTTTGCATTTGCGCGGGACAGCACGGCCTGGCCAAGAATGATGGCCAGGACCGGCAGGATGAAGCAGAGGAGCCAGTGGTCCCGCCCCATCAGGCCCTCGTCCTGGGAGCGGATCACGAACAGGCCAAACACCAGCGCGAGAAAACTGATCGGCCCAAATACGCCCAGCTGGTCGACTAGGAAGGTCAGCGCGTTCTCCGGGTTGATCAGGTCTCCGCCGAGATTGGCATTGTCGACTGTGTGGCTGACGGTCTCGAACCCATGCGCCGCGTTCCAGGCAATGTGTGGGGCGACCACCAGCGCGGCGAGCGCGAACGCGGTCAGTCCATGCCACGAAACCAGAGCGCGGCGGCTGTCCCGGTCGATCAACAGAGTCAGGGCGATGCCGATCAGGAAATAGATCATCGCATATTTCGACAGGAGACCCGCCCCGATGGCGAGGCCGAGGCCAGCGGCGCTGGCCCAGCCGCCCTGACCGGCGCGCAGGCGCCAGAAGCAGAACAGCGCCGCGCACCAGAACGGCATCAGCACGCCATCTGTCGAGATTACCGCAGATGACAGGATCACCGCCGGCATCAGGGCATAGCCAAGCGCCGCCAGCATGCCGGTGCGGCCGTCATACATGGCGCGCCCGAGGTGAAACAGGAAGACCGCCCCGGCCGTATGCAGGAACGGGGCGGGCAGGCGGACGGCCCATTCCGAATTGCCAAGAACGGACGTGACCGCATGGATCACCCAGGCGATCATCGGCGGTTTCGAATAGTAGCCCCAGTCGAGCGTTTCCCCCCAGCGCCAGTACTGGGCTTCGTCGGCATAGAGGTTCAGCGGGCTCACTGCGAGCAGCAAGACGCGCAGGACCAGGAGAATCATCAGGGCCAGATAGGTGATGCGGCGCCAGTCCGTCGCCGATTCGCCGGGGGTGTGGATCATTAGCCTCGGGCCTTTTGGTGCAGGCCCGGTTTATGCGACGCTGCGCCGACAGAATATACCCCAAAACAAACGTTTTGCGGCGAGTTGTTTCTAACGACCGTGTCATTTTTGCATCGCAACACGAGCATCGGCACCAAACCCGCGAGGATGTGTTTAACCTTCAAGTTCCTGTCACTAATCTGTCATCTCGAGTCGTTATTCGACCCGAAACCGGACGGTGTGCAAGGGCATCGGGCCGGGGCTCTCTCGGACAGGGGAAAATCATGATCAACTGGAATAACTTCGCTCGCGGGGCTGCTGTGTCAGCCATCGCGATCTCGGTGGCAGGCGTGGCCTCCGCTCAGATTACGTCATCGAACCTGAATGGCCAGGTGACGGATGAAAACGGTGCGCCGGTTGCTGGTGCAACGGTTACCGTTACCCACACACCAACGGGCACCACCAGCACCGAGACGACCTCGTCTAACGGTGTCTTTTTCGAATCTGGCCTGCGCGTCGGCGGCCCGTACACGATCACTGCAGAGACAGCAGACGGCACGGCCACCCAGAAAAACATCTATCTTCAGCCGTCTTCCAACTCTCTGACAATTCAGCTTGAGCCTCAAGATGCACGCACGCTTGAAACGGTTGTTGTCATGGGCGTCACAGGTTCGCGCCTTGACCTGAATGGCGGCGTCGGTTCGGCATTCACGAGCAGCGACATCCTCAACCAGCCGGCCACAGAGCGCGACCTGATCGCGACGCTGGTCCGCGATCCGCTGGCCTTCTCCACGGGCGAGGGCATCATGTCTGTCGCCGGTATGAACCCGCGCTTCAACGCGCTGGCCATTGACGGTTCGATCCAGGGCGACGACTTCGGTCTGTCCTCTTCGACATATGCAACGAAGCGCGCACCGATCTCGCTGGATGCTGTTGAATCGGCTTCCGTTGTTGCCTCTGACTATTCCGTGAAATCATCCGGTTTCACCGGCGGCCTGGTCAACGTGATCACCAAATCCGGTACCAACGAATTTGACGGATCACTCTTCTACTTCAAGCAAGACGAAGACTATCTGGGCAATTCCGCGTTTGATCAGTACATCGAACAACCGGCGTTCAACGAAAAAGAATACGGCGGCACGCTTGGTGGTCCGATCATCAAGGACAAGCTTTGGTTCTTCGGGTCTTATGACAAGTTCGAATCCGGTTCGTCGGCGAACTTCACGCAAGGCGACATCGACGGAAACACCGATCCGCGCCTCTATGCGGGTCTGAATGACATCGTGCAAACGGTGTACGGCTTCGACATGGGCGGTCGCCCGACGGTCGTCTCCCAGCCTGAGACGTCTGAGCGATTCCTCGGCAAGATCGACTGGCAGATCAATGAAAATCACCGTGCATCCTTCACCTACCAGAGCACGGAAGAGACCGGCGTTTCGAACGTCAGCCGGACCAGCTTCCAATCTGCCTACTATGCAACCCCGACCAAGCTGGAAGCCTACACCGGGCAGCTCTATTCCGATTGGACGGCGAACCTCTCTACCGAACTGCGCATCAACTATAAAGAATACTCCCGCTCGCAGGATTGTAATGCAGGCAGCAACATCGGTGAGTTCAGCATTCGCCTGAGCGAAGCAGACCTCGTCGGCACCGCGTTCGAAGGCTACCTCGACGATGGCGATGCCAATACGGCTGAAACGCGTGATACGACGTTCACGGGCGGCTGTGATGTCTACCGTCAGGGCAACACGTTTGATGACCAGCGTCTGCAGCTCTTTGGCGCCGCAAACTACACGATGGGCGATCACTTCATCACAGTTGGCGGGGAATACCAGGACTACAAGCTCGACAACCTGTTCGCTCAGCGCTCTGTTGGCCAGTTCGTCTTTAATGACATTGCGGATTTGCAGAATCAAACCGCATCGGTTTCGATCCTGCTGCCTGATACGGGCATAGCCGAAGACACGCGCGCTGCCTGGGGTTATAATACGCTGGCCCTTTTCGCTCAGGACAGCTGGCAGGTACGCCATGACTTCCGTCTTGATTACGGCTTCCGTTACGAGACGATCATGCAGGACGACAAGCCGCGAGCACGTTCGTTCTTCCAAACGGCCTACGGCGACTCGAACACGGAAAACCTGGATGGCAATTCCCTGTTCATGCCGCGTGTGAGCTTCGAATACACGCCGTTTGAGCGCACCAAGCTGACCGGTGGTTTCGGCCTGTTCGCAGGGGGTGACCCGCAAGTCTGGACTTCGGCTGCCTTTACGCCGCCGATCTTCTTCGAGAGCGGTACGTTTACCGGCGTGAATCCATCGTCAGGAACGCCTGCTGCATTGATTACAGCTGTGCAGCAGAACAATGCGAATGATCCGGGTCCGATCGATATCATCTCGCCGAACTTCAAGACCCCGTCTGACTGGAAAGCCAGCCTGCGCCTTGATCAGCGCTTTGATCTGAACTTCGACAACTTCGGCGTCACTCTGGGGGATGACTACCTGGTCAGCTTCCAGGCGCTCTACGCCATGACGAACCAGGGCTTCCGCTGGGAAAATCTGGCTCAGACCAGGCTTGCTGCAACCCAGCCGCTCGGCGTGGCTCCTGATGGCCGACCAATCTATGCCGACCTTGACGACCTTGGCATCAACAATGCGATCCAGCTGACCAACTATGATCAGGGCGAGTCTCTGACGCTGACGGCAGCTCTGAGCAAAGACTACGACAACGGTCTCGGGTTCTATGCGTCCTATGCGCACCAGGACATCGAAGCTGTAACGCCGGGCAGTTCTTCGCGCGGTGTGTCGAACTTCCGTTCGATCATCGACTCCGACCGCAACAACCCAAGCGCCTACACGTCTGAGTATCAGGTCGAGAACGCCTTCAAGCTGAGCCTGTCTTACGAGAAGGAAATCTTCGGAAATCTGACCTCGCGGTTCAACCTATTCGGACAGGTCTACTCCGGCGAGCCCTTCTCCTACACGTTCGATGTTGACCGTAACAACGCACTGTTCGGACGCGCAGGTGACGGCGAGAGCCCATATGACAACGACCTGCTCTACGTTCCGGCAATCAGCGGCAACGCTATCAGTGACCCGAACGTGGTCCTGGCATCCGGGTTCGATGAAGCAGGCTTCATCGAATACGGCAAAGGCCACGACTTCGCCTGGGGTAAAATCCAGGATCGTAACGCCGACGAAAGCACCTGGAACCAGCGTTGGGACTTCCAGTGGGAGCAGGAACTGCCGTTCTTCAACAAGCGCGCAGCCAAATATGTCGGCGACAACAGCCTGAAATTTATCGTCAACATCAAGAACGTTGCAAACCTGCTGAACGACGAATGGGGCACGCAGTATAATGGCCCGAGCTATGACACGCTCAACATTGTGTCGGCTGACATTGTGTCGGCAGCGGATGTCGCAGCCTTCGGTGTTGATGGGGCTGCAGCCCTGACCGGCGACGCACCGCGCACAACCTGCCTTGCTGCAGGCGACTGTGTGTACCGCTTCAACGATTTCGATGCCGACCCGTCGAGCTCTCGCAGCCTGACCCAGTCGACCTACGAGATCCGTATCGGTCTGCGTTACCAGTTCTAAGGCTCCAAGCTAGAACGCACATAATCGGGAAGGGCGGCCTCCATGTGGGGCCGCCCTTTTCCTTTGGTGACAGGTGTGGCATGGCGCGCGCGATGAGCGACAACAAA
>MDTD01199677.1_pt1 | contig 13379 bp, 10 predicted proteins | sample 811221 | NCBI WGS metagenome assembly MDTD01 (sample SAMN05326646, study PRJNA326480) | marine metagenome | isolation source: seawater | place: Pacific Ocean: South West | collected 2011
TATAAGCCATGATAACTGTCTCTCGAGTGCTGACTAATTTTTTGTTCATATACCCGCCTTCTGATTAATCTTTTTCCATAAAAATAGGATACAAAACTTAATCCAAGTAACATTATAAGATAGATTGTTAGCATACTAATTTACTACAAATATTGATCTTAAACGGAAATTACCTCCGCACTTTTTTAGTAAAAATAAGTGCGGGGGTAGATGTAAATTTCCATTACATAGACAGTTTTGGCATATTCTCTGCGGCTTCACGATATATTACTCTCTCGACTTCTGGTAGTGGAATAAGCCCCTTGTCAACAAGATAGCTATCTTCTCCATACGCATCTTCGGATGTAAATTCTCTTGCATAGTCCTTAATGCCCGGAACAACGCCTATATGCGCATGTTTAACATAAAAATAAAGTGATCTTGAAATATTATAAGAACCCTCAGCGATATTCTCAAAAGTTGGTGAAATACCGTCAATATTTGCACCCTTTAGCGTATCAGAGTTTTGATCTAGAAAGCTAAAACCAAATACGCCAACTGCGTTAGGATTTGTAACTAGCTTAGAAACCATGAGGTTATCATTTTCGCCGGCGTCAATCCACTTTCCGTCTTCACGCATCCCATGAGCAACAGCTTCCCATTTCTTTTTGTCAGCTTTTTTCATAGCGTTTAGGCATTCAAATGATTTAGTCCCACCTTCCATCGCCAGTTCTACAAACGCATCACGGGTTCCGGATGTTGGGGGAGGGCCCAAGACCTCAATGCTTATATTTGGCAGTGATACATCTATATCATTCCATTTTGTGTATGGATTATTTATGAGTTTACAATCATCATTAGTAGCTTCAGAACTTGGAACTTTTGCCGCAACAGCTTGAAATAGTTGACCAAGGGTCAAATTTAGCTCAGCCCCTGAGTTAGAGTTAGCTACAACTATTCCGTCATAACCAATAACAAACTCACTCATATCAATCCCATTAGCTTGACATTTATCAAACTCACTTTTCTTGATGCGCCTAGATGAATTTGTTATATCAGGATGCTCAAGCCCAATACCTGCACAGAATAACTTCATTCCGCCGCCTGAACCTGTTGCCTCAATAACAGGGGTACTATTTCTAGACCCGCGACCAAATTCTTCAGCAACAACTGTTGCAAAGGGAAATACCGTTGATGATCCGACAATTGAAATTGTATCACGGGCATCTACCCTACTAGTCGGAAGCAGATACAGGCCACTAAAAAATATAAATATAAAATATTTAAAGATTCTCATTTTTCAAAAGCTCCAATAACAAGTTAATATTCAAAACTACTAACTTTATGCTTTTTATTTTTTAAATTATTGTTACGTAAATATTACAAAAATATTACAAGTTGATTTTATTTATTTTATCCACAGGGAAAGGATACAATAAATTTTGTTTTCCCATTTATTTTACTTGTAATCTCCATATTTGCATTATGTCTGATTAGAATATGTTTGACTATTGCTAAGCCAAGTCCAGTACCCCCAATGTCTCGCGACCTCGCCTTATCTACGCGATAAAATCTCTCAGTTAATCGTGGTAGGTGTTCTTCGTTAATACCGGCGCCATCATTTGCAATTGTGGCCCTGATATATTCTTGGGTATCTACTAAATGAAGATCGATTATTGCCGTTATTGTGCTCCCATCATTTGAGTATTTAATAGCATTATCAAATAGGTTATGGAATACTTCAACAATCTGGTCAGCATCACCTTTGATTTTCGGTATGTCTCCTTTGATTACAACGTTTATCATCTTCCCAGACTCGGCGGCGCGATGCTCTAGGGCATTTTTTGCAATATTAATTTGGTCGATTACATTTACTTCATCCACAAGCTCCTTATACATATCTATTTCAATTTTTGATAATGAAAGGAGGTCCGATATAATTCTATTCATTCTATTGGACTCTTCCTGCATAATGGATAGGAAGCGACTCCTTTGATCCTTGCTTACATCCTCATTTTGTAATGTTTCGATAAATCCTGTTATACTGGTTAGAGGAGATCTTAATTCATGACTGACGTTCGCAATGAGATCACGCCTTATATTCTGAAATTTCTCTTCCTCTGTACGGTCATTGATAACAATAATTCCAGGGTTTTCATGTTTTTGATAATAGTGAAGTTGTAAATTATGCTTCCCAATACTTGACGCATACGGAAAAGAAATATTTATTTCTTGAGATTCATTAATTGCATCAATTACTTCACTGTTCCTAATGAGATTATATATTGGTTTGCCAACAATTTTTTCCCCAAAGTAGGCAATAGCGATTTCGTTAGCATACATAATATCAAATTCTGATGATGTAATTATTACCCCTTCATCCAGCTTTTCGAGCAGTGATATGAATTGTTTTTCACCTAACATTGATAACTTGTTTTTCGTTAATTAAAGTTTGCATTTTCTTGAATGAATTTAAATCTTGCGTCTGGTTTGTTACCCATCAGTTCATAGATCGTTTTTGCGTATTGGTCCGAGGAATAGCTATCCATTGATATTTTTAATAGCTTCCTTGTAGACTTATTCATTGTTGTTTCTCTCAACTGGTTTGGAAGCATTTCACCTAAACCTTTGAAACGTGATGTATCGATCTTTTCGCTTTTCTTATAGTGTTCTTTTATTATTCTTTCTCTATCGTCGTTATCAATGGCGTAGAATATTTTATTATTTGCTGATAATTTATAGAGGGGTGGAACTGCCACATACAAATGCCCGCTATTTATTAATTCAGGCATCTCAATATAGAAAAACGTTATCAATAGAGATGCTATATGGGCCCCATCAACATCAGCATCTGTCATTATAATAATTTTATCATACCTTAAATTATCTTCATTGTAACTATGAGATGTACCGCAGCCTAGAGCCTGCACAAGATCCTTCAGTTGTTGATTTTGAAAATATTTTTGCGCACTACTGCTCGCAATGTTTAATATTTTACCCCGCAAGGGCAGGACGGCTTGGTACTTCTTATCTCTAGCCTGTTTTGCAGATCCACCTGCTGAGTCACCTTCAACAATAAATAATTCAGTACCCGCAGCTTTATCTTCAAGACAATCAGCTAATTTTCCTGGTAACCTCAGTTTTCTTAGGGCAGACTTCCGGTTTAAATCCTTTTCGTGTTTGCGATTAATTCTTGTATTTGCTGTATTGATAAGGAAGCTGATTAGTTTTTCTGCGTCGGTCGGGTTTTCCGATAGCCAGTAATCAAAGTTATCCTCGATGATCTTACTTGTAAGTGTAGTAGCATTTTTTGAGCTTAATTTTTCTTTTGTTTGACCTTGAAACTCTGGATCTGCAATGAAAATAGATAATATACCATCCATGCTTTCTATTAAATCATCTAGCGTAATGATTTTTGTATTTCTTAGGCCAATTATTTCGCCGTATCTTTTGATTGATTTGAGGATCGCGCTTTTAAAAGCATTTTCGTGAGTACCTCCGTTTATAGTTGGAATTGTATTACAAAAAGATTTTATTCTATTTTTTCGATCTGCCGTCCATATGATGGACCATTCAACTTTGCCGGCTGAGGATTTAGCTGATGATGAACCAGTAAAACGTGAGGTAATAATCAAGTCTTTTTGTCGAGCATTTTCTTCTATGATATCTGCAATTCCATTGGGATAATAAAATTGTACTTGTTTAGAATTAATTGGATCACTTGCATCAGTAAAAGTTATTTTTAAACTAGACACAAGATACGCTTTTGTTTTAAGTATTTCGATTAGCTCACCTGAATTAAAATCAATCCCATCCTCAAATATCTCCTTGTCTGGCCTAAAGCGAATTGTAGTTCCGTTTTGTACTTTGGTTTTACCTTTATTTTCCAATTCTGTCGTGGGTTTGCCGCGTGCAAAATCTTGTCGATGCAGTGACTTATCGCGAACAACCTCCACAGACAAATATTCAGATAATGCGTTCACTACAGATATTCCCACCCCATGTAGGCCACCCGAGGTTTTGTATGAATTATTATCAAATTTACCACCAGCATGAAGTGTTGTAAGGATGATCTCTAAAGCGGACTTATTCGGAAACTTTGGGTGTGAGTCAATAGGGATACCACGTCCATTGTCGCTAATAACTAGCTCATTATCTATGTTTAATATCACATCGATTTCACTTGCATGCCCAGCCACAACCTCATCAACTGCATTATCAATAACTTCACTAAAAAGATGATGAAGAGCCCTGAAGTCTACTCCGCCGATATACATTCCAGGTCTCTTTCTAACAGGCTCTAAGCCTTCCAGAATTGTAATATTCTTAGCTGTATAGTCAGCAATACTTGACCTATTAGTCTTTTTTACTTTATTTTTTTTTGGGCTTTGTTCAGGCAATTTCTTAAAAAAATCATTCATAACGCTAAAAGATAAGAATCAATCGAATCTGTATATTATATGAAAACTAGCAGATAAAAAAAACCAAAAGTAGTGAGTGAACACTACTTTTGGTTATTGTTAGTAATATTTGATTATTTACACGCTGTAGTACATATCGAATTCAACTGGATGAGGGGTGTGTTCGTACCGAATAACATCCTCCATTTTCAGCTCAATGTATGCTTCAATCTGGTCTTTTGTAAATACATCTCCTTCAGTTAGGAAGCTATTATCTTTTTCCAAGCTAGTGAGAGCTTCTCTTAGGCTGCCAGCGACTGTTGGTATTTTCTTTAGCTCCTTAAGTGGCAGATCGTATAGATCTTGGTCTGTTGGTTTTCCCGGATGAATTTTATTCTTAATGCCATCAATTCCAGCCATGAGCATACAAGCGAATGCAAGATACGGGTTAGCTGATGGATCAGGGAAACGTATTTCTATTCGTTTTGCGCTTGGTGATTGACCGAAAGGAATTCTACAAGATGCAGATCTGTTTCTTGCTGAATATGCGAGCAGAACAGGCGCCTCAAAACCAGGTACAAGCCTTTTATATGAGTTCGTTGATGCATTTGTAAAAGCATTAATTGCCTTTGCATGTTTTAATATACCGCCTATATAGTAAAGTGCAGTTTCAGAGAGCCCAGCATACTCAGATCCAGCAAATACTGGTTTGCCATTCTTCCATATGGATTGATGACAGTGCATACCGGTACCATTATCACCGTAAATAGGTTTTGGCATAAAAGTTGCAGTCTTTCCGTATGCATTAGCCACTTGGTGTACAACGTACTTATAGATTTGTTGCTTATCGGCAATCTTAGTGAGGCTATCAAATTTAATACCGAGCTCATGCTGGGCTGCACCAACTTCGTGATGGTGTTTCTCTGTAACAACGCCCATATCTGTCATAACGCTAACCATTTCGGACCTGATGTCCTGCGCTGAGTCTACGGGTGGAACTGGAAAATATCCCCCCTTCGTTCTCGGTCTATGCCCCATGTTACCTGCTTCATATTCAGTGGCGGTATTTGATGGTAACTCGGTACAGTCAAGCTCAAAGCCAGTTTGGTATGGATCAGATGCAAATCTTACGTCATCAAACATGAAGAATTCAGCTTCTGGACCAAATGAAGCTGTATCACCAATTCCTGTTGATTTCAGAAAGGCCTCCGCTTTCTTGGCTACAGAACGCGGATCTCTCTCATATGCTTCGCCGGAAATTGGATCTAAGATATCACAGAAGATTGCCATTGTGGATTGGGCAAAAAATGGATCTGCATGTGCCGTATCAGGATCTGGCATTAGCGTCATATCTGACTCATTGATGGCCTTCCAACCAGCAATTGACGATCCATCAAACATTACTCCATTTGCAAAAGCATCACTGTCCATTATTGATGCATCCATTGTTACATGTTGGAGTTTTCCCCTTGGATCAGTAAATCGTAAATCTACAAACTTAATATCGGTATCTTTTATTTCTTTTAAAATATCACTAACTTTTGGCATAATACTTTACTCCTTTGCTATTATATTGCCTCTTCACCAGTTTCACCTGTCCTAATTCTCACTACGTCTTCAATATTAGTTATAAATATTTTGCCATCACCGATCTTACCGGTCTGAGCTGAGACTTTGATGAAGTCAACTACCTCGGGAGCCATCTTATCGGTAACAACAACTTCAATTTTTATCTTGGGCAAAAAATCGATTACATATTCGGCACCTCTGTACAGTTCAGTATGACCTTTTTGCCGGCCAACACCTCTAGCTTCAAGCACAGTAATACCAGATACACCAATTGTTTGAAGCCCCTCTTTGACTTCATCCAACTTGAATGGTTTAATTATTGCTTCAATTTTTTTCATGGCAACCTCGATAGTTTATATATGTGTATGCAAAAAACATGCCAAAACTCAAAAAAATAGGAAAATATCCATATTTTGCTTGTTTTTTTTAATAACTATGCAAAAAATTTGAAAAAAAATCTATAAAAATGATTAAAATATAAGCACAATGGCTAATTTTTATACAATAAGTATATAGAGACCAACCTCATTTGGCTGTATATTTTTTTTAAAATTTTGTTTCAAATTGATAGCGATTATATTATAAGATATTAATCCTGCGGGCGTGGCGGAACTGGTAGACGCGCCAGATTTAGGTTCTGGTTCCTTTTAGGAGTGGGGGTTCGATTCCCTTCGCCCGCACCATGTTAATCCGGTTAGTGAGTAAAATATGAATGTATCAGAGGTTTTAGCAAAAGATTTAAATAGGGAAGTTAAGGTTGAGGTTTCACGAGAAAACATCGAGAATAAACTTCTTTCTAAACTAGAAGAGTTGAAAAAAACTGTTCAATTAAAGGGCTTTAGACCCGGTAAAGTACCAATACATCATCTAAGGAAAGTCTTTGGCCAGAGGTTAATGCCTGAAATTATTGAAGACTTGGTTAAAGAAACATCGGCAAAAGCAATGAGTGATCGTGATGAAAGACCAGCAATTCAGCCAAAGATCTCATTTTACGAAGGCAAGCCATCGGAGGATAAGGAAAAAGAAGAAATCGACAAGATCATTAAACTAGAGAAGGAATTGTCTTACAAAATGGTCTATGAAATATTACCAGATATAAATGTGCCAAAATACAATACAATCTCAATTACAAAAAAAATAGCAAAGGTAACAAAAGAAGATATTAATGAAGCACTTCAGAGAATTGCAGCAGAGAATAAAAGCTACGAGGAGAAAAAATCAAACGAAAAAGCTAAATCCGGAGATCAGCTTACAATAGATTTCGTTGGGAAAATTAATGGGGAAATTTTTGAGGGTGGTTCAGCAAATGACGCACCACTCGTGATCGGATCTGGCGCATTTATTCCCGGATTTGAAGATCAATTAACCGGAGCGCTTAAAGATCAAAAGTTGAACATCAATGTAAAGTTCCCGGATGATTATCAAGTTCCTCATCTTGCTGGAAAGGATGCGCTGTTTGAAACAAAAGTAAAGAAAATTGAAAAAGAGGTACCAACAAGAATAAGTGATGAATTTGCAAAGAAACTTGGGTTTGATGATTTAAAAAAACTTGAAGATCAAATTTCGGAGCAGCTTGAAAAGGATTATGAGTCAATTTCTAAATCTGACATGAAAAGAAATTTACTTGATGGCCTAGATCCAAAGCTAAAATTTGATTTGCCGCCGACCCTCGTGCAGGATGAGAGTGACTCAATTTGGAATAATTACATTGCAGACATCGAGAAATCTGGAAAAAAATTAAAGGATGTCATTAAGGATGAAAAGAAAACAAGAAAAGAATATGACGATATAGCGCGACGCAGAGTTAGGCTTGGTCTTTTCTTTAATAAGATTGCTGAAGATGAGTCTATAACTGTATCTGATGACGAAGTAAATAAAGCACTTTTTGAGCAGGCAAGAAAATACCCAGGTCAAGAAAATGAAATAATTAAATTATATCAAGAAAATCCAGGTGCTATGATGCAAATCAGATCTCCTTTGATAGAAGAAAAAGTAGTTGATCATATCTTAACATTAGTCAAAATCAAGGATGAGCAAGTTGATAGAGCGGAATTATTGGGTAATGACCAGGATGAGAAAAAAGCTAAGCCAAAAACAAAAAATAAAGTCTCGAATGCTAATAAAAAAACTGCTGACAAAAAAGTAAATAAACCAAAAGCGAAGAAATAGGTAGGAAAATGAAAAAAAAAGAGGACCTTGCAATGAACCTTATACCAATGGTTGTTGAACAATCGAATAGAGGCGAGAGGGCTTACGATATATTCTCGAGGTTACTTAAAGAGAGAATAATTTTTATAACAGGCCCAATTGATGATAGTGTCGCAACGATAGTGACTGCGCAATTATTATTCCTAGAAGCGGAAAATCCTAAAAAAGAAATATCTCTATATATTAATTCACCCGGGGGGATAGTTACCTCTGGACTGGCAATCTACGATACCATGCAATTTATTAGGCCACCTGTCTCAACCCTATGTATTGGTCAAGCGGCATCAATGGGCTCTCTATTATTGGCAGCTGGTGAGAAAGGGATGAGATATTGCCTACCTCACTCAAGAGTAATGGTGCATCAGCCTTCTGGAGGATTTTCTGGTCAGGCGAGTGATATTGAAAGGCATGCCGAAGACATCATCAAAATAAAAAAGAGGCTAAATGATCTTTATGTCAATCATACTGGTCAAACATACAACACTATTGAGAAAACATTAGACCGAGATTACTTCATGAATTCAGAGGAGGCAAAAAAATTCGGAATTGTTGATGCTGTGATTGCCTCAAGAGAGGACTCGGATGGTAAATAGCAGACAGGAAATTTATTTCTTATTAAGAAATATGAGATAATTTATATAGTAATATATATATGTGAGTAATTATGAGTAAAGTTGGAAATAGCGATTCGAAATCAACGTTATATTGTTCATTTTGTGGTAAAAGTCAGCATGAAGTCCGCAAGCTAATAGCAGGACCAACTGTTTTTATTTGCGATGAGTGCGTTGATTTATGCACAGACATAATAAAAGAAGAAACAAAATCCTCTATCTTGAAGTCTGACAAAGAACTTCCAACCCCATCAGAAATATTTAATATACTAGATGAATATGTAATTGGGCAGCAGCATGCAAAAAAAGTCCTATCAGTTGCCGTACACAACCATTACAAAAGACTAAGTACCGATGTAAAGGCATCAAATGATGTTGAGTTATCAAAGTCAAACATACTTATTGTCGGTCCAACAGGTAGTGGAAAAACACTACTCGCTCAAACTTTGGCAAGAATCTTAGATGTTCCATTTACAATGGCAGACGCAACAAGCCTCACTGAAGCGGGTTACGTCGGCGAAGATGTTGAAAATATTATTCTCAAACTATTACAGGCAGCAGATTACAATGTTGAAAAAGCACAACGTGGTATAGTCTACATTGATGAAGTAGATAAAATTAGTCGTAAATCAGATAACCCATCAATCACGAGAGACGTATCAGGGGAAGGGGTTCAACAAGCATTGCTTAAAATTATGGAAGGCACAATTGCCAGCATACCACCGCAAGGCGGAAGAAAACATCCGCAGCAAGAATTCTTACAAGTAGATACAACAAATATACTTTTTATTTGCGGAGGTGCCTTCGCGGGCTTAGAAAAGATTATTGCAAAAAGAACAAATGACACTTCAATGGGTTTCAGTGCCAGTATTGAAGAAGTAGAGGAGAAGAATTTAGATGAGCTATTCAGTGCCTTGGAGCCAGAGGATCTTCTCAAGTTCGGACTCATACCCGAGTTTGTAGGCAGGGTTCCTGTTATTGCATCTTTGGAAGATTTGAATGAGGAAACGTTAGTACAGATCCTAACTGAACCAAAAAACTCTTTAGTTAAACAATATCAAAGAATGTTTGAAATTGAGAATGTAAAACTTACCTTTTCTGATGAGTCTCTGCGAACAATCTCAAAAAAAGCAATTGAAAGAAAAACGGGAGCGCGTGGGCTTCGATCAATTTTAGAATCAATACTTCTCGAAACAATGTTTGAGCTACCTGAGCTTGAGCTTGTGGAAGAAGTTGTGATTTCGAATGAAGTTATTGAAGGTCAAGCCAGACCTCTTTACATTTACTCAGATCAAAAAGAAGATCTAGGTAATTCTGCTTAATAATAGTTTATTTCTATTAAAAAAACTTGAAAGTCCAAACACAAAGCTCCAAATTAGTAAAGTAGTTCTAATTTTGTGAGTTTGCATTATGGATGATGATATAAAAGTTAACAAAGATTTATACCCCATTCTTCCACTGCGCGATATAGTCGTGTACCCCAACATGGTTGTCCCACTCTTTGTAGGTAGGGAAAAATCTATTCAGGCACTTGAAGAAGTTATGAATAATGATAGAGAGTTATTCCTTGTTGCCCAGAAAGACTCTACAACTGAAGACCCGTTGCAAGATAATCTCTACACATACGGGACTGTGGCCTCTATAATGCAATTGCTAAAGTTACCCGACAACACTGTCAAGGTTCTCGTAGAGGGGACAAGTAGAGCAAAAATCCGTAATTTTATATCTGGAGAAAAATTTCATCAAGTAGAGGTTGATCTCGTCAATGAGATTGTGCCGGATGATCCTGAAATTGAGGCATTGGCAAGATCGTGCCTAATGCAATTTGAGAGCTACACAAAAATCAATAGAAAAATCTCATCTGACACATTTAATACCGTATCTGAGATTGATGATTACTCAAAAATAGCAGACACTATTGCATCAAACTTACAAATTAAATTGTCACAAAAACAACAAATACTTGAGGTTAATAATCTCAAAGAACGCTTTGAATTAATTCTCAGTTTTCTCGAAGGTGAAATTGATGTGTTACAGACTGAAAAAAGGATCAGAGGGCGCGTTAAACGACAGATGGAAAAAACTCAAAGAGAGTACTATTTAAATGAGCAAATGAAAGCTATTCAAAAAGAGTTAGGCAAGGACGCTGAGGACGGTGGGGATGATATAAACGAACTCGAAAGTAAACTTCACAGTTTGAAGTTGCCAAAAGACGTTAGAGAAAAAGCCAAATCAGAGTTTAAAAAACTAAAACAAATGAGTCCCATGTCAGCGGAAGCAACTGTTGTAAGAAATTACCTTGATTGGATAGTGTCAATTCCATGGGCAAAAAAATCTCGTTTTAATAAACCAATATCGTTTTCTGAAGAGATCCTAAATAATGATCATTATGGACTCGAAAAGGTAAAAGAAAGAATTATCGAATATATAGCTGTACAAAAAAGAACAAGAAAATTGAAAGGACCAATTTTGTGTCTTGTTGGTCCACCGGGTGTCGGTAAAACCTCTTTAGGAAAATCAATAGCACAAGCAACGGGTAGAGATTTCGTTAGGGTAAGCCTTGGTGGTGTCAGGGACGAGGCTGAAATAAGAGGTCACAGGAGAACATACATTGGCTCCCTACCAGGACGTATCATTCAATCTATGAAAAAAGTGAAAACCAAGAATCCATTATTTCTCCTTGATGAAATTGATAAATTGGGATCGGACTACAGGGGTGATCCGTCAGCAGCTTTATTGGAGGTTCTTGATCCAGAACAAAATGACAAATTCAATGATCATTACTTGGAAGTTGACTACGATCTCTCTGATGTAATGTTTATAACAACCGCAAATACTCTAAATATACCACCTGCACTTATGGATAGAATGGAGATTATAAGAATAGCTGGCTATACTGAAAATGAAAAACTTGAGATTTCAAAAAAACATCTTTTACCAAAGGTATACAAGCAGCATGGGCTTGATGAATCTGAAATAAATATAGATGATACTGCACTCCTCGAAACCATAAGAAGGTATACTAAAGAGTCAGGTGTAAGAAGTCTCGAACGTGAATTATCAAAGATTTCCCGTAAGGCCACAAAGAATATTTTATCAGACGATATTAAAAGTATTAAAGTAACAAAAGAGAACGTATCTGACTTCTTGGGTGTCTATAAATTCAGATACGGAGAAGCCGAACGAGCTAATCAAATTGGTATCGTCACGGGTTTAGCGTGGACTGAGTACGGTGGTGAATTATTGACAATAGAAGGTGCGATGATGCCTGGTAAAGGAACAATGACTGTCACAGGAAATCTCAAGGATGTTATGAAAGAGTCCATTTCTGCAGCAGCTTCATATGTCAGATCAAATGCTACAAAATACGGAATAAAGCCTCCTCTGTTTGATAAAAGAGATATTCATGTTCATGTTCCTGAGGGAGCCACCCCAAAAGATGGGCCATCCGCTGGTGTTGCCATGGCAACCGCAATGGTATCACTTATGACGCAAGTACCTGTTAAGAAAGATGTTGCTATGACTGGAGAAATTACACTTCGTGGTCGTGTCCTACCTATTGGTGGGCTAAAAGAGAAACTTCTTGCTGCGTCGAGGGGCGGAATAAAAACTGTTTTTATTCCAAACGAAAATGAAAAAGATTTATCTGAGATCTCGGAAGAAATTACAAAAGATTTACAAATAATTCCTGTTTCAAACATTGACGAAATTATACACAGCGCTCTTGCATCTGAATTAAAGCCCATTGAATGGAGCAAAGAAGATATTGAAGCGCATGACCAAAGTATCGCTGGTTCAAAGGAAAAAGCTAGACCTACAGTAGCCCATTAACTGATTCTGTGTGTGATAAGACATGGCGCAGTGTTTTCATTTATAACCTTAAAATATTATTCTTTTTGTATTAAAATAGTGTATAAGTAGCAGTTTTCTGCTATTTTCCCTATATTTCCCTGTTTTTTTTTGATTAGCACTGGATCAATTGTTAGGATTAACTATTAATTAACTATTTCTGTTAAATTATTAAATATAAACTCTGAAAGGGCTAATACTATGAATAAGAATGATTTAATTAATAATGTCGCTGACGCGGCTGGTATTTCAAAAACTGCAGCAGCTAGTGCAGTTGACTCAGTATTCGACTCGATCTCGTCCGCGCTAAGTGGTGGTGGTGACGTAAGACTTGTAGGGTTTGGTACATTTTCTGTTGCCAATAGAAAAGCTACAACCGGTCGAAATCCTCGTACAGGAGAGGTTATTCAAATTAAGGCATCAAAGAGTCCAAAATTTAAAGCAGGTAAAGCTCTTAAAGATGCGGTAAATTAGAATAATTAATCACAGTTTTTTTTAAAACCGAATTACGTGCAGCTTAAAAACTGCACGTTTTTTTTTATTATACATAATATATTAATTATAGATTTTTTATTTATTTTACTGTATGTATTGAATATTGTAGTGGGCGGTTAGCTCAGTTGGGAGAGCATCTCGTTTACACCGAGAGGGTCGGCAGTTCGAGCCTGTCACCGCCTACCATTACGCGGGTGTAGCTCAGTTTGGTTAGAGCGCCGGCCTGTCACGCCGGAGGTCGCGAGTTCAAGTCTCGTCACTCGCGCCA
>MDTD01088486.1_pt1 | contig 13378 bp, 16 predicted proteins | sample 811221 | NCBI WGS metagenome assembly MDTD01 (sample SAMN05326646, study PRJNA326480) | marine metagenome | isolation source: seawater | place: Pacific Ocean: South West | collected 2011
AATGAATTAATTGAAAGCAATAACTTAAAAAATATTTTTGATGATGTTTTTTCAATTGAAGAAGTTGGAATTTATAAACCCAGCTCAAAGGTTTATGAAATGCCAATAAAAAAATATAATATACAAAAAAATGAAGTTGCATTTTTAAGTGCTAATACTTGGGATGTTTCGGGCGGCGGTAACTACGGTTACAATTCTATTTGGGTGAATAGAAATAAAAATATTTTTGATAATCTTGATTATAAACCTAGTAATGAAATAAATAATTTGAAACAATTATTAGATATAGTATAAGCTGAAAAAAAATACGGAGAATACAAATGAATAAAGGACAAAGAGCTGGAGAAACACCAATCGGAGTAAATGTGGTTGAGGGAAAATCTTATTACTGGTGCACATGTGGTATAAGTTCAAAACAGCCATTCTGTGATGGATCTCATAAAGGTTCGGACTTTGCGCCCTTAGCTTATAAAGCAGAACAATCTAAAAAAGTTTTTTTCTGTACTTGTAAACAAACAAATGATCAACCAATGTGTGATGGATCACATAATTCAAATAGAACATGAAAACTATTGAGGTAAAAAAAATTATTAAAGCTTTAAATGCATCGGATGGTGCTGGTGTAAAGTTAAAAAGAAGTATCGGTACTCCTGAAGCAGATTACATTGATCCTTTCTTAATGCTTGATGAGTTTGGGTCTGAAAATAAAGATGATTATATTGCGGGTTTTCCTCCACATCCACATAGAGGAATTGAAACAGTTACGTACATGTTAAATGGAGAATTTGAACACCAAGATAGCACAGGTGCAAAAGGAATTATGACTTCTGGAGATGTACAATGGATGAAAACAGGCAGAGGAATAATCCACTCTGAAATGCCTGCAATGAAAGAAGGTAAATTATTAGGTTTTCAACTTTGGATTAATATGCCAGCAAAACACAAAAAAAATAAACCCGAGTATTTATATATTAAGAGTGATGAGCTTGGAACTTATAAAGATAATGACAAAATAGTTAAAGTGATTGCTGGAAAATATGAAAACGCAGAGGGTCCTGAAAAAAATCACAATGTTGAACCAATATATTTTCATGTAGTTTTAAATGAACGTAAAGAATTTAATTGTGAAGCTCCTGAAGGACATAATAGTTTTATATATTTGCTTAAAGGTGAGCTAAAAATTGGCAATAAAGATCATGATAAAACTACTGACTCTAATTTAATTCTTTTAGAGAAAGGTAATAAGCTTACTGTTAAAGCTAATAAAAAATCTGAATTTTTATTTATAGCTGGTAAACCAATTGGCGAACCAATTGCAAGAGGTGGTCCATTTGTAATGAATACAAAAGCTGAAATACTTGAAGCTATTCAAGATTACAACAACGGAACATTTGCTAAATATTAAAAGTTAAAGTACGTTCCCTTTTAAATGCCTAAATCAATAATAATTAGTAAGAATGGTGGCCCTGAAGTTCTAGAAATTCAAGATATTAATGTGGGCTCTCCTCGCCCAGATGAAATTAAGGTAACTAATCATGCGATTGGTTTAAACTATATTGACACATATCATAGATCTGGTTTGTATCCTGTTAAGCTTCCTAGTGGAATTGGTTTAGAGGCAGCAGGGAAAATTGATGAAGTTGGATCTAATGTTACAGAGTTTAGCAAAGGAGATAATATTGCCTATGCTTCTGTGCCACTTGGAGCTTACGCACAGCAAAGAATTATTCCTGCAAAAATAGCCGTAAAAATCCCAGATGGAATTTCACATATTCAGGCCGCAACTTTAATGACTAAAGGTTTAACAACAAACTATCTACTTAGTAAAACTTATAAATTAAAAGCAGGCGAAACAGTTTTATTTCATGCTGCAGCTGGAGGCGTTGGTCAAATATTTGCTCAGTGGGCAAATAGTATTGGTGCAAAAGTAATTGGAACTGTTGGATCAGATGAAAAAATTAGTATAGCAAAAGAAAATGGCTATGCACACGTTATTAATTATTCCAAAGATGATTTTGCAAAAGAAGTGATGAAATTTACAAATAATGAGGGTGTACCTGCCGTGTTTGATGGTGTAGGTAAAAATACTTTTCATAAATCACTTGAATGCTTAAAAACAAGAGGGATGATGATAAGTTTCGGAAATGCCTCGGGCCCGCTTGACCCTGTTAATGTACCTAAAGATATTCAGCCTAAAGGACTGTATTTAACTAGACCGTCGATAGCTCAATACTTTACTAATCAAAAAGAGCTTCAAGAAGGAGCTGATGCTATTTTTGAAAAAGTTAAATTTGGTAAAATTAGAATAAGAGTTTTTAAAGAATATAAGCTTGCAGATGCTAAGCAGGCCCATGAAGATCTAGAGTCTAGAAAATTAACAGGGCCAGCCGTTATAATTCCTTAATGAAAAATAAAATTATTTCTCCTTGTATCAGCATTTGTAGAACAGATCCTGTAACAGGTTTTTGTTACGGTTGTGCCAGAACTAATGAAGAAAAAAAACAATGGAAAGATGAAAATTCAACTAATGAATGGAAAGAAGAAAATCTAAGAATCATCGTTAAAAGAATGCAAGGTTGGCAATTAAATACTTTTAAAGAATCTTACGAGCATAAGAAAAGCAAAGGTGTTTCGTTATTTAAAAAAAGTCTTTTAGAAATTAAAAATTAATAATCTTTTTTCATAGAGTCCATATCGCTCAAATGATACTTCAGTGCTTGGTTTGATAATCTTATTTCATGCATAAATAAAAAAATTGAAATAATCATACAAACACAACAACCTGCAAATATTACTCGAGCTATTTGTAAACTTCCTAGATAAAGCATTAATACTGTTGTCATATTGAATAAAAAACCAAAGGCGGCAAATCCCATTGTGTATTTTAAATAATTTGTTCTTTTATTTAACACATGAAGTTGATTTTCCCACTCTGGTGGAATTTTTTTTTCAAAAGTATATTGATCGTGAATTTGTCTTATTAAAGCACTTAATGTATGAAACCTATTACTATACATCGTCATCATTAAAGGAATAGCTGGAAACATTAATGCTGCAACTGTGTAATCAATATTCATTTCGAATCAAATTGATTATGAAGTTAGTGTTTGATATTTACAAGTAATATTTCATGTATCATTTTAAAATTTTTTTGGAGTTAACTAGATTAAATAAACCAATTGGATTTATGCTTTTATTTTGGCCATGTTCTTGGGGTTTGGCCCTAGCAAACTCTTTAAACCAAAATCAAAATTTATATTATCTTTATTTAATATTATTTTTCTTGGGATCAGTATTAATGAGAAGTGCGGGATGTATTTTCAATGATATTGTAGACAAAGATTTTGATAAAAAAGTTAAAAGAACAAAAAAAAGACCAATTGCATCTGGGAAAATTACTATCTTACAATCATTTATTTATGTAATTCTTCTGTGTTTAATTGCATTAATAGTATTGCTGCAATTTAATTTAACTACAATTTTACTTGGCCTAAGTTCAATGATTTTAGCTTTTTCTTATCCTTTTATGAAAAGAATAACTTATTGGCCTCAATTATTTTTGGGAATTACTTTCAATTGGGGAATATTGATGGCCTGGACTTCAATGGGAAATGAAATATCATTTAATATTCTTTTACTTTATTTCTCGGCCATATTTTGGACATTGGGGTATGACACAATTTATGGTGCACAAGATATGTCGGATGATGAAATAATTGGCCTTAAATCGACCTCAATAAAATTTAAAAAAAACATGAAATCTTTCGTTTTTGTGTGTTATTTTTTAAGCGTATCTCTTTTAGGATGTCTTTTAATTGATAATTTTGGAAAAAATTTAACTACACTTTTTTTTATAATTTTTATAATTACTTTAATCTATCAATTAAAAATTTTTAAAAAAGATAATCCTGTAATGTGTTTAGCTGCCTTCAAATTTAATAATTTTTCAGGATTGATTTTGCTCCTGTCAATTAACTTTATATAGTCATATGGAATTTAGCGAATTAAAACTTATTTTAAAAAGGCTTTACAATGAATATGTAAAATTTCATATCAAAACTATAATTTTTTGTTTGTTCTTATCTGTACTTGTGGCAGGATCTACATCTGCAACAGCTTGGCTTTTAGATCCAGCTGTAAAGAAAATTTTTATTGAAAAAGATAGAACTTTAGCCTGGTTAATACCTATTGCTATTGTAGTTGCTTTTACCACAAAAGGTGTTTCATTATTTTTAGCTAGATTATATATTCTTAAAATTGGGAATTTAATAGCAGGTGAGATACAAAAAGAAATCGCAAGTTCTATAATCTTCTCTGATATCCAAACTTTAGACTCTCGACATTCTGGTAAATATATCTCCAATATGATGTTTGATGCTGGTCAAGTCCATACTTTAGTAAGTACAGCTGTATTAAATATTATGAAAGATAGTATTACGATTGTTTTTTTAGTTGGATTAATGTTTTACCAAAATTGGAAGCTAGCTCTTTTTGCAATTATAATGATACCTTTGTCTGCCGGATTTGCGAAAAATCTTGGACAAAAAGTTGGTAAAGCGACAAAACAAGCAAGTGAAATATCTGGAAAACTTATTTCATTTTTATCTGATATTTTTAGAGCTTCAAAAATAATCAGAATTTATCAAAAAGAAAAATCTGAAGAAAAAAATATTGATGAAACAATTAATCATTTGGTAAATAAAAATATAAGACTTGGAGCATTAATAATCAGAGCTGGCCCGATCATGGAAACTTTAACCGGGATTATGATAGCAGGGTTCATTTTTTACTCTGGAAAATTAATTAATGCAGGAGAGCTAGAAGTTAACAACTTTTTTTCTTTTTTGGCGGCTATGATGTTAGCTTATCAACCTATAAGATCTTTAGCTACAATTAATATGGCTATATATCAAGGGGCTGCAGCTTCAAAAAGAATTTTTACTGTAACAGATAAACCCATTCAAATTAAAAATGAAACTTTTTTACCAGATCTAAATCTTACTAATTGCGACATAGAATTTAATGGTGTTAGTTTTAAATATGAATCGACAAATGAAAAAGCAATTAAAAATATTAACCTAAAAGTTCAAGGTGGAAAAATGACTGCTTTAGTCGGTCAAAGCGGAGCAGGGAAAAGTACAATTATAAATTTAATTCCAAGATTTTATGATCCTCAAGAAGGATCAATCAGTTTAGATGGTCAAGATATAAAAAAAATCAAACTTAGTTCTTTAAGAAAATATTTGGCTTTAGTAAGCCAAGATATAGTTTTATTTGATGATACAATTAGAAATAATATTGCTTACGCAAATCCGACAGCTAGTGAGGAAGATATTGAAAAAGCATGTAAATTTGCTGCTGCAGATGAGTTTATTAACAAACTTCCATTAAAATATGAGAGTGTTGTGGGTGAAAATGGAGTCAAGCTCTCAGGTGGTCAGAAACAAAGGATTTCTATAGCTCGTGCAATCATAAAGAACTCGCCGATAATACTATTGGATGAGGCAACATCCTCGTTAGATGCAGGATCTGAAGAAATAGTTCAAAATGCAATAAACAATTTAACAAAAAACAGAACAACAATTGTGATTGCTCATAGATTTTCAACAATACATAATGCTGACAATATAGTTGTGTTTAAAAATGGAACCATTATTGATCAAGGATCTCACAAAGAATTAATAAATAATTGTAAAGAATATGAGTCATTATATCAAAAACAACTAAAATAAATTAAATGTTTTTTTTATATAGGATTTTAACAAATATTCTCTATCCATTTTTAATTATATTTACATATTTAAGAGTATTAAAAAAAAAGGAGGACCCTATTAGGTTTAAAGAAAAAATTTTTTCTTCACACTTTAATGTAAAAAAAGATGTAAACTCTAAATTAATCTGGTTTCATGCTGCAAGTGTTGGAGAATTTAAAAGTATTGTACCTCTCATTAAATCCTTAAATAATGAAAATAGAAATTTCCAATTTTTAATTACTACAACAACTATTAGCTCAAGTAATTTAGCAAACATTGAGTTTGTATCGTTTAATAATGTCTTTCACAGATTTTTTCCCTTTGACGTAAATTTTTTAATAAAAAAATTTATTTTAAAATGGCAACCAGAAAAATTATTTTTAGTGGACTCTGAAATTTGGCCCAATTTACTTTTGTACTGTAAGGAAGAAAAAATTCCTGTAGCCATTTTGAATACTAGGATAACAAAAAAAACTTTTCGAAGGTGGATGCTATTTCCCAAAACATCAAAAAAAATATTTAATTTAATAGGTTTATTTTTATTATCAAATTCTAAAACTGGTGAATACCTTTCTAAGTTACATGTAAAAGGAAATATCAATTACTCTGGAAATTTAAAATTAATTAATATTATAAATTATAAAAAATTGAAAAATGCTAATGAGAATTTATTATTGAAAAATAAATTTTGGTTAGCAGCAAGTACTCATGAAGGAGAAGAAAATTTTTGTATTGAAACACATATAAAAATTAAGAAAAAGTATAATGATATTATTACAATTATTGCACCTAGGCACATTCATAGAACAGAAGATATTAAACAATTATGCAAAAAAGCTAATTTAAAATGTCAAATTTTAAATGAGAATGATTTAATTCAAGAAAATATAGATATAGTAATTATTAATTCTTATGGTGTACTTAATAGCTACTTCAAATATTGTAAAAGTGTTTTTATAGGAAAGTCATTATTAAAAAATATAAAATATTCTTCTGGACAAAACCCTGTTGAAGCAGCTTACCTTGGCTGTAAAATTTATCACGGTCCTTACGTATACAATTTTGAGGAGATTTATAAAATTTTTGAAAATCATAAAATTTCACAAGAAGTGCTAACTAGTGAGTTTCTTGCAAAATGTATATTGGATGACTTGAAAAATCCAAAAAAAATTGAGGAAAATTATTCAAATAATATTAGTAATTTGGGGCAAAAAACTTTTACTGATACTATGAGAATTATTAAAAATTTTATATCAAATGAAAATTAATAAGCCAAAATTTTGGGATGAAAAAAAAAGTCTTTATTCATTTTTATTTTTCCCAATTTCGTTGATTATAATTTTTTTAACTTTTTTAAGAAAGAAAATAATTAAATCGTCAAAATTTAATATACCAATTGTTTGTATTGGTAATATCTATTTAGGTGGTACTGGGAAAACACCTTTATCAATATTTTTAGCTGAAAAGTTTTTAGAGAAAAAAATTAACCCTGTGATTATTAGAAAAAACTATAAAACTCACCACGATGAATATGCGTACATTAAAAAATATTTTAAAAACTTAATTATTTGCACCGATAGAAAGAAGGGAATCTTAGAGGCAGAAAATAAAAAATTTGACATTGCTATTCTTGACGATGGTTTTCAAGATTATAGCATTGAAAAAGATTTAAATATTATATGTTTTAATCAAAAACAACTCGCGGGTAATGGTTTTGTTATTCCCGCTGGCCCATTAAGGGAAAGTCTTAATTCCTTAAAAAAAGCTCATTTAGTAATTATAAATGGAAAAAAAGACATAATGTTTGAAGAAAAATTACTTAAAATCAATAAAAATTTGGATATTTTTTACTCTAATTATGAAATTGAAAATTTAAATGAGTTTAAAAATAAAAAATTGTTTGCAGTGGCTGGTATAGGAAACCCAAAAAACTTCTTTGATTTATTATCTCAAAATAATTTAAATGTTGAGGAGAAAGTTTCTTTTCCTGATCACTACCCATTTAACAAAAATCAAATAGATGAAATGATTAGCTACAGTAAAAAGAATAATCTCCAAATAATTATGACTGAAAAAGATTATTTAAGAATAAAAAACTTTAATATTAATGAAATAAAATATTTAAAATTAAATTTAAGAATAAATGAACATAAAAAACTTTTAGATAAAATTACAAAATTAAATGGTTAAAAATTTAAATTATCTTTTACAGTCAATAGTTATTTATCTCTTATTCTTTGTAGGTAAAATTATTGGTCTTTACAGTAGTAGAAAATTATTTTCATTTATTTTTCTATTGATAGCTCCGAAATTTAAGTCTTCTGATATTGTTAAGAAAAATCTTAGGATTTTTTCAACCAGTCTTTCTTTAAAAGAAGAAAAAAAAATTATTTCTAATATGTGGAAAAATTATGGAATGACTTTTATAGAGTACATGTATTTGGGATTTTTTAGAAAAAATAACTCACATATTGTAATTAAAGGAGAAAAAAATTTACACAACTTAATACATAATAAAACTTCAGCAGTATTTGTTTCAGGTCATTTTGCTAATTACGAGTTAATGTCTATGGAAATTACGAAAAGAGATATTAAATTAGCTACAATTTATAGACCTTTAAACAATTTTTTTTTAAATCCTCTTATGGAGTCACTTAGAAAAAAATATATATGCAAGAATCAAATTAAAAAAGGTATTAATGGTGTTCGAGAGGCAATTGAATATATTAAAAAAGGATTTAGTATTGCTTTGATGATAGATCAACGTGTAAGTGAAGGTGAAAAAATAAATCTTTTTAACAAATTAGCTTTGACAACAACTTTACCTGCACAATTATCTTTAAAATATAATTTACCAATTATTCCCGTTTTTATTGAACGAACAAAAGAAAATAATTTCGAAATAACTTTTCATGAAGAAATAAAACCAAATGAATTTAAAAGTAAAATTGATTTAACGGCTAAGCTTAATAGAATACTTGAACAAATGATTAAAAAAAATCCTTATCAATGGATCTGGACACATAATAGATGGAAATAAACTTATTTTTTAAAATTTTTTAATCTTTTTTTTACTTCTACTGGGGAAAAATAAGCTTCTTGTAATTCTACATTCCAGTAATTTAATTTTTCTAATGGTATTTCTTTACCCGAGACAGCACAAATTACATAATTACCTTTTTCAATTATATCAAAATAATTGTGTTTAAAAAAAAGTTTAGCTTTTTTTTTATTCATCTATAAATTATACATTATATTTATTATCATGAACATTGGATTGATTGGAAGTGGAGGAAGAGAACACGCTTTATGTAAAAAGCTGAATGATTCAAAACATGTAAGTCATATATTTTGCTTTCCAGGAAATGCTGGTACCTCCGAAATAGCTACTAATGTAAGTGTTGATATTTTAAATTTCAAAAAAATTTTAAAATTTATCAAACTTTTAAAAATTCAAATGGTGATAGTTGGGCCAGAAGAGCCATTAGTAAAAGGAATTGTAGATTTTTTAAAAAAAAACAACATCAATGTATTTGGACCAAGTAAATTTGCGTCACAGTTAGAGGGTTCTAAAGCATTTATGAAAAAAATTTGTGCTCAAAACAAAATACCAACAGCAAAATTCAAAATATGCTCAAAAATTAAAGATGTTGATAATTTTATAAAAAATTCTAATTTTCCAGTTGTGGTTAAGGCTGACGGTTTGGCTGCTGGTAAAGGTGTTAGTATTTGTAAAACAAAGAGTCAGGTTTATAAAATTTCCTCTTCAATTTTTAATGGGAAGTTTAAATCATCAAAAAAACTTGTTCTAGAAGAATTTTTAGATGGAGAAGAAGCTAGTTACTTCTTAGTTGTTGATGATTATAATTTTAAATTTTTTGGATCAGCCCAAGACCACAAACGTGTTTTTGAAAAAGATAGAGGACCAAATACTGGTGGGATGGGAGCTTATTCTCCCGCACCTATAGTCAATAAAAAATTAGAAAAAAAGATAATCCAAAAAATTGTACTTCCAACTTTAAATGCGCTTAAGAAGATGAAAAAACCTTATAAAGGTTTTTTATATGTAGGATTAATGATTAAAAAAGGCCAGCCCTTTTTAATAGAGTACAATATCAGGATGGGTGATCCTGAGTGCCAAGTTATTATGCCTCGACTGGAGACAGATTTATTTAAAATTATTACTAACACTGTTAAAAATAAATTAAAAAAAACTAAAATTAAATGGAAAAGAAATAAAAGTATGACAATCGTTTTATGTTCTAAAGGGTATCCTAAAAAATATAAAAATAATAGACCTATCAAGAATTTTAAAAAAGTTGTGTTATCTAAAAATGATTTTATCTATCATGCTGGTACTAAATTTATTAATAACCAACTTTTTTCTAACGGTGGAAGAGTATTAAATGTTACCTCAGTTGGAGCGAATTTTCGCGTTATTAGAAAAAAAATTATCTCGATTATTAAGAAATTAAATTGGAAAGACGGTTTTTACAGAAAAGATATTGGTTGGAGAGCTATCAACTAAAACAATGAGAATTATAGGCGGAAGATTAAAAGGAAAAAAAATTAAATATCTTAAAAATAATACTACTAGGCCTTTAAGAGATTTTGTAAAAGAAAGTATTTTCAATTTACTCGTTCACTCTAAAGTTTTGAATATTAAAATCGAAGAAGCATCGATTTTAGATCTTTATTCTGGCGTTGGATCTTTTGGAATAGAATGTATTTCTAGGGGAGCAAAAAATGTTACTTTTATAGAAAATAATTCAGCTGCTAATGAAACTATTAAAAAAAATTTGAATAATCTTTTAATTTTTGAGAAAGCAAAAATATTTAAAGATAACGTTAATAATTTTCTCGAAAGAAATATAAGTAAAAAATATAATATTTTTTTTTTTGATCCCCCTTACGCAGACAAAGATTTCATTAATAATCTTGATCTTATTAAAAAAAATAAACTGTTCCAAAAAAATCACATTGTAATTATTCATAGAGATATAAAGATCAACGATTATTTGGAAAATTTTATAAAAATAATTATTGTTAAAAAATACGGACGCTCAAAAATTATTTTTGGCTTATTTGTTGAGTAGTTTTTTTGTGGCAATTTTTACCTGTTCAACAGCAGGTTGGTCAAAAGGATTGAGATTTACTAGTTTAGCTAAAATTATGGTTTCTAAAATAAAGTAAGAAAACAATTTTCCTAAAACATCCTCATTAATAGAATTTATTTTAAATTCACGGAAAGAAATTTTATTTTTTTTAAGAGATTTTATCATAGCATTCTTTTGAGCCTCTTTAATAGTGCTAAGTTTTTTATTTTTTAAAAAGTTTTTTTTTAATTTTATTCCGTTTAAATTTATTTTTTCATTAGTTTTCTTTTTTTCAAAACTAAAAATATAAAATAATTTATCTTTTGGACCGTCTAAATATAACTGAAGTAAACTGTGATGATCTTTTGGAACATTAGATATAACTGGAAAAAAACCTTTTCCTTTTTTCCCAAGACTTTCAGCAATTAATTGCTGACACCAATACAGAAAATTTTCAAGTTCTGGGACATAATTAAGGAATACCAAGTTCATCTTTTTTTTTAAGAACACAACATTTGCTAAATTAATTGAACTTTCTTTTAAAAAAAATTTGTTTTTACCTTTTAGATATTCTCTTATTTGCGATCTTAACTTAAAGATATTAATGCCCATTAAATATGAGGGAAGAATACCGACTTCTGATAAAACTGAATATCTCCCACCAATAAACTTGTTATGTTCTATATAAAACAGATCAAATTTATCAACTATCTGATAAAGAAAACTATTCTTTTTTTCTGTAATGATAATTATGTTTTTTGATTTATTTTTAATTATTTTTAAACTTAAAAAGTTCGATATAGTTTCAAGAGTATTACCAGATTTTGATATTATCAAAAATAAAACTCTATTCTTGTTCTCTTTTTTTTTAAAATTAGTGATTTTATCAAAATCTAAATTATCAAAAAAATAAATCTTTTTTTTTATCTTTTTGATTAAAAAATTATATATAGCTTCTGTGCCTAGAATAGACCCACCCATTCCAACTATAGCAATAGTATTATATTTTTTAAAATTTTTTAGATCATTTAAATTAAAATTAAACTTATAATCTTTGCTTAAAATATTAAGTAGTTTTTTATCATTATTAATATCTAAATTAATTTCTAGTTCCGTCTTGCTATATTTTTCTGAAAATTTTTTTGAAAGTTTTTTATTTAAATCTTCTTTTAAAAAATTATTTTTACAGATCAAATTTTGTTTTATCATTTTGGTAATCTTTTAATAATAGACTCCTCAATTGATGAAGACTTTTCTGAGGATTTTTTAACTTTTGTATTTTGCTTAAGAATTTCTTTTAGAGCATCTTTTTCTTCAGATTTCTTCTCAACTTTTGTGCCAGGTTCTGGAATTTGATCTAAATCAGGTGGTAAAATTAATGGTTTTTTTTTCTTAACTAAAAACTCATCAGTTGTTTTAATTTTTTCATTTCTTAGTATTTTTCCAACATTTCCACATGCACTTAAAACCAGGAAAATTAATATTAATATTAAATTAATTTTTTTCATAAAATCCTTTTAATATAAATACTATAACTCCGAAACTTATAAATACATCTGATACATTAAATGTGAACCAGTGAAAGTTATTGTAGTGTAGATCAATAAAATCTGGAACAGCTTTATATTGCAATCGATCATAAAAATTACCTAAAGCGCCTCCAATAATTATACCGTAAATCAATTTATCTAGTTTTGCAGATATCATTGAAAGATAAAACAAAATGAAAATTACTGCCCCAATTAAGAAAGTTATAGAATTATAAATTATCTCTAAATCAGAGCTCAATAATCCAAATCCTATACCTGTATTCCAGGTCAAGTCAAAATTTAAAAAATCATTTATATAAAATCTTGTTTCACTAAAATTATTAAGGATTAGATTTTTTGAGTATCTATCTAAAAAGAAAATTAATAAAATTAGGACTAGAAAATAAATATTCTCTTTTTTTAATAAATTATTTTTAAATACTTTAGCACTATAATGAAAATTCATTTTATATTAAATCAGAACATCTAACACAACTTGTTTCTAAAATTTTCCAGCACCTTGGACATTTATTTCCTTTTGCTTTATTCACATCAATTTTCATTTCTGACTCCCCGGAAAGAACTTTCTCAGCCTTAGATGTAATAAAGTATTCAGCTAAATCTAAATTTTTCATCAGTTCAAATTTATCTTTGTTTACGCTTAATTTAATTTCCGCCTCTAAGCTTGATCCAATTACTTTTGATGATCTTTTTGCTTCTATTGCAATGTTAGTCTCTTGTTTGATCTTAAATAATTTATCCCATTTGTCATTTAATTTTTTGTTATCCCAATTATTTGGGACACTTACAAAAGAATACTCATGAATATTTTTTTTTTCTTTACTTATTAAGCTATATATTTCATCTGCCGTAAAAACTAAGATTGGAGCAAACCATTTCAGTAAGCTTTCTAAAAGGATGTTTAAAACTTTTACACAATTTTTTCTTTTTTTTGAATTTTCGCTATCACAATAAAGAACATCTTTTCTAATATCAAAAT
>MDTD01126999.1_pt1 | contig 13378 bp, 10 predicted proteins | sample 811221 | NCBI WGS metagenome assembly MDTD01 (sample SAMN05326646, study PRJNA326480) | marine metagenome | isolation source: seawater | place: Pacific Ocean: South West | collected 2011
TAACCATACAGCAATTTTCCCAGACACTCCAATCTTCTTGGAAGGCGGAGAGATGGCTCGAATGTACTTGCGTGTGAGAGCGCCATCTGTCTATCAAGCGGCTGAAGACCAGCTAGCAGAAATTACGGTATCTGCGATTTCGATGAAGGACCCAGCAATTCGATCTGAGCGCCTTACACTGACATTGATGGACGTTGTACACGGTATCGACCTTGACACAAGCCACCGCATGGCTGATGTCGAGCAAGGCCAAACAGCGATTTTCTCAATCACGATTACCAACACTGGTAACGTATACGATACATTCGCCTTCTACGACCCTAATAGTTTGGAAGGACAAAGTGAATGGATACTTCCGTTCGGCTGGCAAGTTAACTTCCCACTACAGGTCGCTCTCGACCCCGGACAATCGGTAACAAAGAATCTGGAATTGACAGTCCCTACGAGTCAAGACCCGGGAACGTTCGTGATTTATGTCAAGGGTTGGTCTGAAGGCGAACCTGTCAAGTCTATTGAGAAGGGAACCTTTGACGTACTTGAGTTGTGGGTTAACGTATCGATTAGATCGATAGGAAATATCGTCTTCGAGATTTACGATACAAGTGAGATTATTCTCCCTGGCACATGTGCAGAGTACGACCTCAACGTAATCAAGAATTACGAAGCAGGCTACTTGGTATTCACTACTCCAGGCGCTCCAGAAGCTAAGCCTGAAGAAATTGACCTGAACACATGGAGACAAGACCACTGGACGGTATCCATGGACTTCTCTAATGCTCCAGGCCCAAGAGACCCGACTGACCCGAATAGTCCGAGATTATGGCCTGTTGGAACAACTTACACGGTGGGAATTGCCGTTTGCGCCCCGTACAATGCAAATGCCGGATTAGGGCCGGCAGTCACAGTGAAAGCACACTTGGAAGGATATCCACGTGTAGCAGACTCAGTAATCCTATCAACGAACGTAATCCACGTCTTCGACTTGGATGCAGAAGTTGAGATGACTGAACTTGAAGTAAATCCAGGTGACACTTGGTTGATTCCTACAACCGTTACCAATGCAGGAAACGGTCCTGACAGGTACGACTTGAGACTTGGTAGAGTTTACGAAACGCAGAGCCAAATCGATGTACTATGGGACATTGATATTCCTAGATCGATTCTTACAGAGTTGACAAGAGGAACATCACAGACCGTTGATATCACAATCAATGTGCCAACACAAGTTCCTGCAGGAGACTACACAGTTGTGATTCAAGCATTCAGTGAAGAAGACTATCCTGATGAAACAGGACACAGAACAAGACTGCGTGATGAAATCATGTTGCAGATTACAGTGAATGAATTCTATGACATGCAAATTAGCATGGACCCATCTGTTGATAACGCAGTCAAGACAAGCGCTCCTGGAAGAATTGTTGAATTCGTAGTGAATGTAACAAACGCTGGAAACGTTCCAGATACACCGTCACTACACAACCACACCTCTTCCAAGGATGGCTCCACAGGCAACCTTGTCTGGAACACACTTCCAGGAATGGGGGCGCTTGGCGGACCAGATGGCTGGAAGGTAGAGTGGAAGATGGTAGACTTCGTCGGTGACGTTGTAGTCGAAACCGAGTGTTTGAGAACATCCTCTACAGAGGCAGAGTTCCCAGACGATACATGTGTATTCCTTGAGGATATCAACGAGTGGAGGCTTCCAGAGATGGACCCATACACCACACACACAATGGTTGCAACAATTCACATCGCAACCGGTGCTAAGTTGGATACAAGGAATATCGGATTGAAGGTTACCAGCATTGCAGGTAATATGGATAATGACGGAGACCACGATGACAGCCCAGAGTGGACTGGCGATCTGTTAGACACAAACGAATTTATTGTAACATTGAGACTACGTGCACCAAACTTGGTGATTTCAGAAGTTTCTGTATCAGAAACAAGCAACGAAGTTGACAAGACAATCCCGGTACGTGTAGTTCTACAAAACACTGGAAACGTCCACGCAACCAACATCGAGGTTGTTCTGTGTGAATTCAGTGAAGCAGACGATGAGGTTCTGAAGGAAATCAGAAAGAACGGATGTCCAGAAGACACAATTGTAATGCGACAAACTGTAGGCGCTCTACTTGCTCCTGATGCAAGTGAAGATGCACAAGAAATCGAATTGTATCTGCTGTACCCAGTGTCTGCAGGTTCACACGAAGTAGTAGTAGTGGTAGACCCGTCAAACACGATTGTTGAGGTTAGCGAATCAGACAACCTGAAGGTTGTAGGAAGCGAACTATCTAGCGGTTCTCCATTCATGGACGTAGCTGGTGAAATAATCAATGATTGGGCACTTCCATTTGGTGTTCTACTTCTAACATGTTCACTGTTCGGTGTACTGTACCTGGTAGGCAAGGGTCGCAGAGCAGATGTTAAGAACAGACTAGCAGAACAAAGCAGTTTGATTTCAGTTCTAGAAGACGAGAACTGAGATTGCTGAAGGCATTGACTTCACTGCTCAGCAGTGGGGTCAATGCCCAATGCTGCCCACCATGGCAACTCGATGCTTTGGGGCGCAGCTATGAATTGGCCGCTTCTTTCAGCAAATTGTCTGATCATTCTAACTCGAACTTCGTCCATGAGTTTCTCACTTGCTTCAGCACCAAGCTTCAACTCTCGGGCGAACTCTTTGAAATTAAATTTCGAGCCTGGAGATTCCAGAATATTGTGAATCATCAGGCGCTGTTCATATGATTCGAAATCGTTGTCTACCGTTGAAGAGACTCTTTGTTTGATTTGTTGATGCAGAGCAATCAACGCATCTCTTTCTCTATCGAGTTTTTCAATTGCATCCGAAATTGTTGACAAATGGTGAGCACCTTCTCCCACACCGATCATCTTCCTTCCACTAACAACCTCTGCCACCTTTACCATGTCTCCACTAAGTTTGTTTGACAATTTTAGCGGGCCACCAGCGGGTAAAACCCGCTGTGTACATTGGAATAAATCGGGACCGAGGTCGATACGAATCGAAATCGCTTGTTGCACAGAATAGATGTTCTTTGGTGGACCGCCTTTGTTGCTAGCAACCTTCATCTTCACAACAAACCCTACCTTTTCCAGCATACCAAGATGCTTCATAACCGCTTGTTGCGATATACCGATTTGCTTGGCTAATTGAAGGGGATAGTGCGGTTCACGCACCAGCCTCTCAATAATCGCTCTGCGCGCTTTGTTTTGGAGAATTCCGAGGGCCTCATCGAGGTCAACCATGACTTCACAACCATTGGTTACCTAGCAACGGATACCTATGAACCCGTCGCATTAGTGTTACGCATCAGCCTAATTCATCTCTCAACCAATCATTAGTCGTATCATCTACAAATTCGTTGGTTTGATGTGGCGTATACCCCTCGTCTCTCAACTCAGTAGATTCGATGGCCTCCACAACTGCGTCAGGTTGCTTTCCTTTGTCTCTGATTAATTTGTAGGCTTCCAATTCTAAATCGGACAACTCTCCATCTTCGTCTAGGTCTAAACGCTCCCAAGCCGCCTTTGATTCAGATAATTCTTGCAATTCTTGTTTCAGATTATTGATTTTTTTGGATGACAATCCTATTTTCATAAACAGTAAGAGGACTACTATCCCAACAATAGGCAGGAACATGTCTTGGCTCAATCCACCTGATTCGAGTAGCTCTACCCATGATGCGCTTTCTTCGGTTTGTTCGCTATCACCGCTCACCGGTTTCGTATTTTCAGCATTGTTTTGATTTTGATCACCTTGACTTTTATCTGGGTCAGCAGGGTAGGCATCTGCATTATTGCCTACTCCGTCTCCATCAGAATCTATCCATTCGGTTATGTCATTAGGAAATGCATCTATCGCATCGTCATAACCGTCGCCATCCGAATCAACCAATAGGTCGCAGTAATCAGGTAATCCATCATTATCGGCATCAACCAAATCATCTCCGCCGGGGCAAATATCGGCATTTTCTCCAACATCTCCAGTCGAATCTACAGTTGTAGTATTCCAATTCCAACCATCATATTTTGTGTAGATCAAATCTCCGTTATCCTCATCATAATATGCGATATGTGGATTATTAGACCGTCGAGGTTTATTGTGGTGTATTTACCTGTGTCGCCGGCTTCTGCAATGTTTTTTGGCATATTTCCAATCGATGTCATCGACTCTTCAATTTCAGCATTTAGCTCTGAATTGAAAATAGTAAAATTGGTTGAAGAGATTAAAATTCCAACCAAGACAATCACTATTGCTTGACGCCTCATCTGCTATCCCGAGGATTTGCATGGAAATAACAGTCCACGCTGGAATTTGAAGTTACGATTCGTCCCAGCTTTTCCAAGACTCGTCAGTTGGCGGGTTTTCATGCGTGTATGAGCTGGCCTTGTTTATTGAACCGCCAGTTTTCTTAGGAACTTGACTTCTTACTCTTGTGTCAGCGTCACTAAATGGACTCGGAACATTTTCTTGTCTTTGTTCCATTTCGGGCACTTCACCTCGGACGAGTTTGTACAGTTGATCAGTAGTCAGGATTTCCTGGTTTGAGTTCATTTCTCTTTCCAACGGGTCCATTGCTGTGACCATCTGTTGCTGGGTAAGTTGGACTTTGGAATCTTTGCTTTTGTTTATTGAAACAAGTAACCAGCCAAGTGGGAAGAGAAGTCCTCCAATACAACACGTACCAAGTACAGCCCATAGTCCGAAGTCTCCGGCCATCTCAAACAATACATCTTCTGAATTTGTGAAATATAGCGGGTTTTGGCAACTATCCTCTTCTTCACAATCGATAATTACCAGAACTTGAGATGTCTTTTCGATGTCCAGGGTAGTGAGTTTAGAGAAATCAGCATCCCCACTAGATGCTTGGAAATCACTTCTACAATCCTCTGATACTTCGCCTGCTGCAGACCCACCCTCTACATATTGGAATGTGACATCATAATCAGAATCATCTCCTTCAACGTTTACAACCCAGCATCCTGAACTTAGATTCAGTACAGTATTTGTCTCCGAATCAGAGTCAACAGTATACTCAGACATTTCTCGAGGGTCATAATATTCCCTGAAGTCATCGAAGATAAATGAGAAACCGATTACCCCTATGAATCCCAATGCAAGACCCGCTATCATAATCCGTCTTGGCCACGGAGAATGCTCAACTGCGGGTTGCATGTTTGAGCCTAAACGGCTATCTAACTTCAACCAAGCGGCTTCACGCTAATCCCATTTCACCTAATTTTTCAGGGAGATAGGTGTCCGTTACGAAGTCTAAACCGTATTTTGCAAGAGACTGCTGTTCAGCCTTTTTACCGATTTCAAGCATCATGTTGATTTGGTCCTGCCACCAACCATCTGCAAATCTTGGGTCGGATAATTCAGCGTTGAGGGCTTCGATATCCTTCTTTGACAAATCGTCTGATGGTAAATCGTAGGCAACGATGTCGTCTGCAGTTATTCCGAGATAAGATGCAGACGGAGTTGCTAGGTATTCGGATATGTGAGCGGTCTTAATAGCTCCATATGCAATGGAAGCAAAGATTCTGAATGACCATGGGTCACCGTCCAGGAATACAATTACTGGCAAATCCCATTCTTCATTCATGCGTTTCATTATTCTGCGAGTAGAGCGAGCTGGCTGTCCTTTCAAATGAATTAATCCACACTTGTACTCCTCATCAAATCCGTTTTCGACCAATCTATCGAACATACCACCGGTCTCGATAGCCATCAAGAAGTTAACATCATGCTCTTTCAATCGTATCTTTTCTACTTCGACATTGTAAGGAACTCCATATCCTGAATCACCAACATCATCTCTTGCATTGATGGTCATCCATTGACCTCTTCTGTTCAGTTCCTCGATTGTGACGTCTCCAATCATTCTAGCACCGTCTTCTTCAGGTCTTAACTTGAAATCCTCTCTCAAGCAGGTTGTTACAACTTCCAAGTCCTCAGCCAAATTGTTTGATTCATTCTGGCTGCCGAATTTACCCAATCCCCAACTTTCTGAAATGTAGTACATTTCTCTGAGTGTAGAGGACTTACCTGCTTCAATCATTTCTTCTATGAACTCCACAACGTGCAAAGCTCTCAGCAGATTTTTTGCTGAACCAAGGCTTGTAGCATCACGGGTTGAACGCTTCTTTCCGTATTTGTAAACTCCAAGTTTATTATCGAATCCGATGTTATTCTTCGTACGTACAGGCAGAGTCATAGTAGGGGGCTCACCTTTCACTATTCTGTCATACATCTCTTCTACAACCAAGTGTAGGCGTGCCTTTGTTAGTTCAGGGTCATTTACTCTAGCCATCAGTTTTCACCTCCAAATAAAGTGGTTTGACCAGAGTCGCCAGCAACCACTCCCGGTTCGTAAGATGATTCGGAATCTGTTTGCGATGACTCCTTCTCAACTTGATTGAGAATTTGTTCTTGTTTTCTGATTTCATCAAGCATTTTCTCATCTAATTTAGTTGCGCCAATAACGTCCTGACTTCCTCTGAAGAATACCTCAGTTTCAGTCCAATCACCCTTCTCTAGATTGGAAAGAGAGTATTCTAGTAGTGCTCTTTGCCCTGGCTCGAGCGTTTCGATTTTCCAGCCCCAAATTCCCATGGCTTCCTTTCTACCACCACGTTCGTTACCGACCATTTCCGCATTTTCCTTTTCAGGCCAGTTGACTAGAAGTGAGTAACTACGCGCCCTAGACGTGTAATTGAATAGCGTTATTGATACGTCAACCTGCTTTGTTTCTTTATTCCAAGTTGTAGATTCGTTGCAGATAACGGCACTCATGATTTTCGTGATTGAGCCGGCAAGGTCCGGAACGGGACGCTCTAGAATACTCGCAGATTTCTCGGCGATGGCAGGTAAGATATCATTGATGAGCTCGAATTTTTCGCGGGTCTTCGCCATCTTTTTCTTCTTCTCAAGGTGCTTTCTCAGGCCCCTACCCATCTCTAGCATCGCCTTTCGGGTTTCTTCAAACACAAACTCGTTATCTGATAGGGCTTCTTTTGCCTCAGATGTAAACTGTACATTCGTGCTCGCAAGGTGAACAAGAATTGCAGCAGGCCCTTTGGGTACGCCCTTTCCACCAGCTTGGTCTAATCCATACTGCCTCCAGTCCACACTTTCTATCGCCTTGGTTAGCAAGCAACCACCTTGTTGGTACATTAGCGGTACTCTATTTGCAAATCTTAGAACTTCAACATGCTTATCTGCAGCCATATCTTCTCCGAAAATCAATCCAACTTCAACTTGGAATGGGTTTCCGTGACTCACTGTAGGAGCCCTTGTCATGGTTGAGACGAATTTTGAATCGATGGTCTTTGAAAGTCCCTTTTTGATTAGCATCTCTTCGATTGGGGAAAGACAATTCGTAGGTGGACTGAGCAACTTAATCCGCTTACCTTTGATCAGCCTCTCTCCTTGGAAGGCCTCAAGCAAGGCCCTAACGTCATCAGGTTTCATTGACTTAGGCTTAGTTGAAACTTCGAGTTCCGATGCTTCACACAATTCTTTTGCTGCTCGCATAGATACTCCTGAGAAATTCTGTCGCAGGAACACAGTCAGACGAGAATCAGTCGATTCTCTACACATTCTCTGCAATTGGCCCAATTCAATTCCATGCGGATGCGGCTTAATTGCATCGACTTTGGAAGGCAGTCTTTCAGTGACTCTTGGCCAATGGTAGGTTTCTCCATCGGGGTCTGTGAAGGTAATGTCGGCGTGTGGGTTGACGATACTCGTCATTCTGAGGTATTGGTAAACCGATTGTCTACCTCTCTGATATTTGCCTTTCATTCGTGTTGTTACCCTTAGACCGTGCTCTTTCAGCGTAAGGTCATCATTTTCCCAGATAATCCTAGTTTGGTCGCTCTTTACAGCTTTGTTCTTTCTTGTGTCAAGGCCAATGCTAACGCTTACGGCCGTTGGGTCATTTGCAACCTTGGAAAGAACGTGCGTCGGCTTACCTGTGGTCAATTGAGAATACATCACAACTCCAGTAATACCGATACCTTGCTGGCCACGACTTTGTCTAATCGCGTGGAATCTTGAACCAAATAGTAGCTGTCCGAAAACCTTCTCGATACTCTTCTGCGGAATTCCTGGACCGTTATCTTCTGTTTGTAATTCAATGATGTCTTTTTTGGGATCAACTTTGGTGATTTTCACTCTAATTTCTGGCAGTATTCTTGCTTCTTCACACGCGTCCAATGAGTTGTCTACAGCCTCCTTTACAGCTGTGATAATCGAACGTTGTAAGGAATCAAATCCAAGGAAGTGTTTGTTCTTTTCAAAGAATTCAGAAATCGCGATTTGTTTCTGATTGCTAGCCATTTTGTCTGCTATGCCTGCCATGTCAATCACCACTCAAAGGTCCTCCTCCGTCCTAATGACGTCGGGCCTTAAGCGACAATAGCCCAACGCCCGAGGTTCTTGAATAATGGCGTTCAATTTGTTTCTTCAAGGGCAATATTGGCCAGTGTTAACCTACGCAGATATGCAATAACCCAAATTGTCACAATTATTGACGCAATAATCGCAGTCCAATATGTCCAATCTCTTCCTTCATTCATTGCCACAGATAGGTCAGCAGCCTGTGAGCCCCAATATGCGTAAAGAGCACCGGGAACAAGCATCCCAACACTGCCTAGAAGGTAATCTCTCCATGTGACGTCCGTTAATCCAAAACCGTAGTTTAGAACCGGATACGGAATTACCAAACTTGTTCTAGTTAGGAATACACATCTCAAACCATCTTCGCTTACCGCCTTCTTCATTGCCCGTAAGGTCGGTCTGTTTTGCATCCTTTTTTCTACCCATCCGTGAATGTATTTCTTAGTGAGCCAGAATGGAAGAATTGCACCTAGACACGCTCCTACAAATGCAATTATCCACCCTCCCCAGAAGCCGAACAAAACACCGGAGACAAATTTATGGAAACTCGCTGGAGCAACTAGTAACGCTAGTATCACGTACAACAATAGCCATGCGGCAATGCCTAATGCGCCATTTTCAGGAAACCAGTGTGCTTTTTCGATAAGTGGAGCAAGCAAGGTTTGCGTGAGAAAAATTGTGAACGCTATACCGCCCACGACTCCAGCAACACTCAGGCTAGCCACTAGTTTCTTCGACATGGAATCACTAAGCAAAGGATCCTTCTTCCCAAGCGGTAATCGTTCCAGTAAACGCGCTTGCTGCAACGGTCAGGGGGCTTGCAAGGAACAGTTTACCGGGCCCTGAGCGGCCTTGGAAATTTCGATTGATTGCAGAAACAGTAACCTGTTCTGGAGTAATTGAGACTCCTGGCCCAGCACCAATACAAGCACCACAACCTGGGTCGATTAGTTTGACACCGACCTTGATGAACAAGTCATGCCATCCCTTTCTAACTGCCAGGTCCTTGACTTGTCCACTTCCATATTGAATGTAAAAGTCAACACCATCCTTGACGCGCATTCCTGCATCATCGGCAGCTTGACAGACCTCAGCGTAATATGCGACATCGTCTTCTTTCCCAGCGGTACATGATCCCCCGTATGCGATGTCGATTGAAACGCTTCCAATATCAGAGATGTTTGCACCGTTTGTAGGGTCTGAAGGAATCCCCTTGTCAGGGTCTCCTGGGTGGGCGACCATTGGAACGATTTTAGAGAGGTCAATAGTGTGAACTCCGCCGTGGTATTCGGCCCCTTCATCAGGCAATACCGCCAAAGATTTCATTCTTGAACGGTCGAGATTTTGCGCGTTTTCCATCCAATCATAAAGCGAATCATCCGCTTCACAAATTCCAGTTCTACCGCTACATTCAGTCGCCATATTACACAGAGTTGCTCTTTCATCAATCGATAGAGAAGAAAGACCAGGTCCTCCAAATTCCATCGAGCGGTTGAGTGTCAACTCCTCTCTTGCATGATCTGCTAAGATGTACAGAATTACATCCTTAGCAGTGCAACCATCATTCAATTTTCCAACCAATTCAAAGCGAATCGATTCTGGAACCTTGACGAATGTAAATCCAGAGTAGACCAAGCTAGCATACTCTGTTGCACCAACGCCATAGGTGAGGGCATTGGATGCACCACCCATACATGTGTGGGAGTCGGTTGCTTGTATGAAGTCACCAATTTCAATGAATTCTTCTCTAGCAACTTGATGGCAAATTCCTGGTGATACGCCGTCAACAGCCGAATAGTCTCTCACACCTGTATGTTTTTGGAATGCTACTTGCAAGTCTCTCAGAGTCTGTACTTTAGCCATGTGTGGAACGAACTTTGGATTGTGAGCTGCATACAGTAAATGGTCTTCGAAGACCGCGAATTTATCGGGGTTAGGTAGTTGGTAATCTTCTCCGTATTCCTCACTCAGGAAGGTGTGAACTTGGGCAGTAGTGAATTCGTGACTGTAGCCGCCTTGAACTTGTGCGATTACTGGGTCGTGTGGTTTTACACACTGGCCATCAGCATGGCCTACTAGATTTCTTGCGATAATTTTCTCAGCCATTGTCATTGGTTTCTTGCCGGTGTCGAGAGGCGGGAGCGAAATTTCCTGATTTGACAACTTCTCAGCAAATGGGAATAGGCCTCCATTTTCAATAATCAATTTAGTAACAGGATCATACTTTGATGTGAATTCTTCTAGGGCAATACTCTCTCCGTTTTGCAACCTTTCAAGAATGCCGTAATCTCCCATTAATTGTCCTAGATTGATGTTGTTTCTTTCATGAATTGGAGCGAAAGAAGAAGCTATAACAATTCTAATTCCTGCCCATCTCTCACACTGTGCAGCGGTTTCTCTAGATGATCCAGTACCCTTTCTTTGACCGGATACAATCACCTCAAAATTACCGTTGATTAGAGCCTTTTCTGAGAAAACCCTCATTCCATCTTGCATTAATCCAGCATAGGCATTCTTTGCAATTTCAGAGGGCTCATGGTCGAAGCAAACCCAAGCCGGAGTCATGACATCTGTATTGATATCATCGAGCAAATCTTCTGGTGAAATATCACTCATTTTCAAGTCTAGACCGTCATACAATTGGCGCTTGATAAGCCCCAAGTCTTTTGTGAGGAATAGCACTCTTTTCCCGGGTGTTAGGCTGATTTGCTCAGGCGGCCAACTCTCTGTCATACCTCTCACCAATTTCCTTCAGGTGGGCGTGGGGTATAACGGGTTCGGATATTGAGATTAAGGAGTATATTCTAATTATGTTAGAAACAAAATAAATTAAAATACATTTTTCAAATAAATAATTCACTCTCGTCGAGGTAATTTTGTGAAAATTGAAGATAAACTCGGTTTCATTAAAAACGCTGTACAGAGTAGAAACTGACATAGAAACGGTATTAACCGTGCCGCCGAATTATTTAAATAACCCTCGTTGGAGGGTTTTGATAATTATTCGGTAAGCATGTCTTTACCGAGGATGTGAGATTATGGCAGATAACCAACATGTAGAAGATATCGTAAAATGTCCTGAATGTGGAAGCCGCTCACTCACACGCGACGAAACCCGTGGTGAAGTCGTGTGTGATGATTGCGGTTTAGTTTTAGAAGACAATGTAATTGACCAAGGCGCAGAATGGAGAGTATTCTCTCCTGAACAAGGCGATCAGCGTGCGCGTACCGGTGCTCCAATGACGGTAATGCTGCACGACAAGGGATTGTCAACCGATATCGACTGGCAGAACAAGGATTACTCTGGAAAAACAATCAACTCCAGGTACCGCTCACAATTCTATCGAATGCGTAAGTGGCAAAAGAGATCTCGCGTATCCAACGCAACAGAGAGAAACCTTGCAATGGCTCTAGCAGAATTAGATAGGATGGCTAGCCGACTAGAACTTCCAAAGTCTGTAAGAGAGGCTGCAGCTGTTAACTACAAGAAGGCGGTAGAAAAGAGACTAATCCGCGGCCGCTCAATCGAAGGTGTTGCAGCAGCATCACTTTACGCGGCGTGCCGACAATGTGGTGTTCCAAGAACACTGGATGAAATTGGACAAGCTAGCAGAACCGGACGCAAAGAAATCGGTAGAACTTACAGATTCATGGTTCGTGAACTGAAGATGAAAATTATGCCTACAGGTCCAGAGGACTATATCTCAAGATTCTGTTCAGGACTGGGCCTAGATGCTGAAGTCGAAGCAAAAGCGCACGAACTCATCAAGGCTGCACAAGAGAAGGAACTTACTAGTGGCCGTGGACCAACCGGTATCGCAGCATCAATCATCTACATTGCAAGCGTTCTTTGCGGAAAGCGCAGAACACAGCGCGAAGTAGCAGAAGTTGCAGGTGTAACAGAAGTTACAATCCGTAACCGATACAAGGAACTTATTCAGAACCTGAATATTGAACTGGACATTTGAGGCAATCCTTAGGGATTGAAGCGCTTTTGGGAAGTGGCTTGAATGAAAAGTAGGAACAGAGTATCAGAGAGTGTTCTTGAGTCTCTTTGCGAGTCCTTAGCGGCATCCATTGAACTCGGTCTGAAATCATGGCCACTACCGTTTCCACCACTGAGTGACCCAGACTTCCCCACAGTTCATCCCAAAGACCAAGACAGGATTATCGAAATGGGTGTTGGTTTGCTTCAAGCAGACCGCGGAATGTTTGACCGTCATCTAGCAATAGTTGTCGATTTGATTGTTCCTCATCGCATGAATCTTTCAGACGATCCATTTGAGATACACGAAAAATGGTTGATGAAAAGATTGGACGTGCTTACAGAAAGATTGCAGTTCGCTATAGCAACCGAATGGCTCGCTCAAGCACTTGACCAATCAAGTCCAGATGCAGACAGGTGGTGGCTATCAGTCGCACTAATCAACGGGCTTTGCACAGAATCACATGGCCAGTCCGTTCACCAAGGATACCATCTTGTTGAATCAATAGCCCTAGCCGAAAGACCAGGCACATGGCATACTCAGCCGGATGTTACCAATGCTAGTCTGGATTGGAACCCGCATGGAATGGTTCCTAGAACCACCTCAGTTGTAGCACATGAAGCAGGAGCTGATGCTGCGAAGTGGATGATGGAGCAGTTGGAAAATAGCGGTGAAGAGCGCAGAAAACTTCTGATTGAATGGTGCAGATTATTGCTTGAAAGGAAGGAATTGCTTCAACCTCTTGGAATTCCACAGATTCTAATTCGCAGGGCTGCAGATCCATCTCAAGAGGTATCTAGCAGAGTGGTCCTCTGCCTAGCGAAACTCATTGAGGGTGACAAAGATTCAGCACTAGAATGCATACGAATTTTGCATGAAAGAGAAGATCTTCTCACTCGAAGGGCAATGGCCGATGTTCTAACTAGGCTCTTCAGAAGGATTACCACCGATGCAATACCGCTACTGA
>MDTD01108630.1_pt1 | contig 13376 bp, 15 predicted proteins | sample 811221 | NCBI WGS metagenome assembly MDTD01 (sample SAMN05326646, study PRJNA326480) | marine metagenome | isolation source: seawater | place: Pacific Ocean: South West | collected 2011
ATACCATTATGTCCAGCAATAAATATTTTTGATTTTTTATTAAGCATTTTTATGAATATTTAATTCATAAGTGATCATATCATTGATTAAAGAATGAATATTATGTTTTGGTTTCCAATTTAATAATCTTCTTGCTTTTGAAGAGTTACCAATCAAGGTATCTACTTCAGCAGGTCTAAAGTATTTTTGACTACATTCTATAATACAATTATTTTTTTCATCAAAAGCTTTTTCTTTTATTCCTTTTCCTCTCCATTTTATTTTCATTTTTAAAGCTTTGGATACCATATTAATAAATTGTTTAATACTATACTGTTTGCCAGTGCAAATCACAAAATCGTCAGGTTTTTTGTATTGTAAAATTCTCCACATAGCCTCTACATAATCTTCTGCATGGCCCCAATCTCTTTTTGCAGCTAAATTACCAATAAAAAGTTTTTTTTGTTTTTTTAATTTTATTTTGCATAAGGCTTTAACAACTTTTTTAGTAACAAAGGTTTCCCCCCTTAAAGGACTTTCGTGATTGAACAGAATTCCATTAGAGGCAAATATTTTATATGATTCTCTGTAATTAATAGTTATCCAATGGGAATAAACTTTTGCAACTCCATATGGGCTTCTTGGGTAGAATGGTGTTCTCTCTGTTTGTGGAGTTTCAACAACTTTTCCAAACATTTCAGAACTACCAGCTTGATAAAATTTAATTTTTTTATCTACTCTAACTATAGACTCCAGAATTCTTAATGTTCCTGAGGCATCTGCATTTGTTGTATATTCAGGTAAGGCAAAAGAAACGGCTACATGAGATTGAGCAGCTAAATTATAAATTTCATTTGGTTTAATTTTATCTATAATGTTAAAAACTGATAATGAGTCAGTTACGTCACCGTAATGAAGATAAAAGTTATTTTTTTTCACTAATGGGTCACTATAAATATCATCAATTCTAGAGGTGTTAATTGATGATGCTCTTCTTTTTACTCCATGAACAATATATTTTTTTTTTATTAAAAGTTTTGCGAGATACGCACCATCTTGTCCTGTTACACCAAAAATAAGAGCTTTTTTTTTCACAATAAAGATTTAATTATTAATTATATGCAATTTTTGACTAATTAAATCAAGCCTTACTTTATATTAAGAAAATGCATTCATTTCTACTCACCATTAAAATACAAGATACTTAATTTATAAATATCAATAAATTATTTACTGGTTGTAATCTGCATAATTGACAAATAAGTATGTATTTGTGAAAAAAAAAATTCTTCTTGTTACAGGTTCAAATGGCTTAATTGGCTCACAAATTGTTAAAAAATTATATAAGAACTATGATTTAGTCTATGGAATTGATAACAATGAAAGAGAAAAGTTTTTTGGCCAAGACGGAAGTACTTTAATAATCAAAAAAGATTTATTAAAAAATATTCAAAATTATAAACATTTGAATATTGATATAACAAAAAATAAAAAAATTTCCGACTTAATTGAAAAGTTAAAGCCAAAAGACATAGTGCATTGTGCAGCGCAGCCTAGCCATGATCATGCATCTCAAATTCCTTTGAGAGATTTTAGTGTTAATGCTTCGTCAACAATTAATCTTATGGAGGCTGTAAGAAATTTTTCAAAAAAATCATCGGTGGTATTTTTTTCTACAAACAAAGTTTATGGAGACAATCCTAATAAATTAAAATTGAATGAAAAAAAACTTAGATTTGATTTTAAAGAAAAAAAATACCAAAAAGGTATAAGTGAAAACTTTAATGTCGACAATTGTACACACTCCCTTTTTGGAGTTTCTAAATTATCGGCTGATTTAATTGTACAAGAATATGGTAAATATTTTGATATTAAAACATGTTGTTTACGTGGAGGTTGCTTAACTGGACCAAATCAGTCTGGTGTTGAGCTGCACGGTTTCCTTAATTACTTAATTAAATGTAATATAAAAAAAAAATTGTATACTGTATTTGGGTATAAAGGAAAACAGGTAAGAGACAATATTCATTCGAACGATGTAGCTTCTTTTGTTGAATTTTTTTTGGAAAAGCCAAGGGTTGCTGAAGTATATAATTTAGGTGGTGGTAAAGAAAATTCAATTTCAATTTTAGAGGCATTTAAATTGATTGAAAAAATAACATTTATACCAATGAAGTATAAATATGTTAAAACAAATCGAGTTGGAGATCATGTGTGTTATTATAGTAATTTGAAAAAAATAAGATCACACTATCCTAAATGGCATATAAAATATAATATTAACAAAACTTTTGAAGATATAGTTGAAAATATTAATCTTTGAAAATAAATGATAACTGTAAATATTAAAGATGGACTTGGAAATCAAATGTTTCAGTTTGCAACTGCTTATGCTTTAGCAAAGAAAAATAATACAAAAATAATTTGTGATTTAAGACATTTAGAGGAATATGGTGATAAAAATTCTAATCGTCCAGATGGTTATGTTGTTAGAGAGTTTTGTTTGGATATTTTCAATATTAACCCTTCAAAACTTAATTTTTTTGATAAATTAATAACTTTTCAATTTAACAAGAAATACACAACTCGTTTTTTTTTTTCAAAGATTTTAAATATAATTAGTCCCTTCAATTTTTTAGAGAGATCAAGAAAGATTAATAACAAATTAATCAAATCAAATTCTAAAGTTTTATATATTGATGGATACTGGCAATCTGAAGCTTATTTTAAAAATTATAGAGAGGACTTACTAAAAATATTTAATTTTGATGATTTAGTTGATGAAAAAAAAAACATAGACTTGATTAAAAAAATAGATTTTTCCCATGATGTTTGTATTAATATAAGGCGCACTGATCATTTAAATTCTAAAGAATTAAATGTGATTACTTTAGACTATTACAACAAAAGTATTAATCATTTTTTAAAAGAAAATAGTAACAGAAAATTTTATATTTTTTCAGATGATATAAAATGGAGTAAGAATCAATTTTCAAATAAAGAAAAATTCAAAATTATTGAACATAGTTACGCAGGAAAAAGTTTTAAAAATTACCTTTATCTAATGTCTAAATTTAAAAATTTTATAATTCCAAATAGTACTTTTGCGTGGTGGGGTGCATGGTTATCAAAACAAGATAATAAAATAGTTATCGTTCCAAAAAAATGGAGTGGTATTGATCCTGAAAGTGAAATAGATACTCCATTAGATGAATGGATCAAAATTGAGAATTGATGCTAATCGGATTTAATGTACCAATCATCATGTTTTGATAAATTTTGGTAAATTCTTTTATATCTTTTTGTGGTCAAAAGATTAAATATTTTTGATCTAGTCTCTGTATAATTATGCTCACAGGTAATAATTTTAATATTATACTTTTCAAAGTTTAAACTTTTAAGGACTTCATATTCACTACCTTCAGTATCAATTGATAAATAATCTATGTCCTTTGGTGCATTATATTTTTTTAATAAATCATTCAAAGATATCGTTGTTACCTCGTAAGTTTTGCCTTTATATCTCAAATCTTTGTGATGATCATTATCAGATAGATCTTTAATTGTTGAATATAAAGCTAATTCAGACTCTTTAAAAACTAACTTTATTCCTGACTCCTTCCATACACAATCTGTTTCAATATTACATTTTCTATTTTGTTTAAGTTCTTCATGCCAAAATCTTGCTGGTTCAGCAAGAATACCATCCCACATAAATTCTTTTTCTAACAAAAATGTATTAGAAAGTTTTAATCCATCACAAGAGCCAAACTCAACAAAATAGCCAAACTTTTTGAAATTAAGCTTAGTTAAAACAAAAAAATCCTGCTTTAATTCTGAATTTGACTTTTCGATTAACTCTAATTTTGTTTGATAATCTTTATCATTAATCTGACATAAAATTTTTAAATCATCTAACTCTTTTGTATTTTTTTTCAAGCTTTCATAAAAGTTATATTTTGTAAGTGATAAATTAAAAATTTTAAGAAAACTTTTTAATAAATTTTTAAAAATACTAAAAATCATAAAATTTTATTATTAAATTAAAATTCTTTTATATATTCTTTTAATCAAATAATTAATAAAAATAAAATTATTTAAGTTTGCAACATAATAGATATTATATCTTTTATTAAATTTATGAAAAAAAAACTTATCAAAATCTATGATATTCTTCTTGCAATAATTATATTTTTTTTTAAATGGATATTAATTAAATTTAGGAAAAGAGGAGCAGAAAATTTACCTATAACATCTAGGTTTTTAAAAATAAGTGGTTTGTATCCAATTATCAAACATTATTACGATCCAAAATTTGATTATTCAAAAGAAGATAAAAAAATATACTTAAGTAGAAACTTGAAAACGATTGAGCTTAATGAAAAAAATCAATTGCAATTACTTGAAAAATTAAATTTTAAAAATGAATTAGAAGAGCAAAATTTAGAGCAAGGGTCTAAAAATTTTAATTTTAAATTTGAAAATGGTTCTTTTGAAAAAGGTGATGCGGAAATTTATTATCAAATGATAAGGTATTTTAGACCCAAAAAAATTGTTGAAGTTGGAAGTGGTCATTCAACATTAATAGCAATGGAAGCAATAAAAAAAAATGAAGGTGAAAATATCAAAACTTCCATAAAATGTATTGAACCATATGAAAATTCTTGGTTAGAAAAGTTAAATCTAGAAATTTTAAGAGAACCTTTGGAAAAAACTAAATTAAATTGGGGTGAGGAACTTAGTGAAAACGATATATTTTTTTTAGATAGCTCTCATATAATTCGACCCGATGGAGATGTGTTAAAATTTTATTTAGAAATTTTACCTAAACTTAAAAGTGGAGTAATAATTCACATTCATGATGTTTTTACTCCCAAAAATTATTTACCAAACTGGACTTTTGATAAAATAAGGTTGTGGAATGAACAATATTTATTAGAGGGTATTTTAGCTAATTCTAATAGATATGAAATTTTGCTTGCTTTAAATTATTTAAAACACAATCATTATGAAACTTTTAAAAATAGTTCCCCCTATTTGGAAAATCAAACAGAACCTGGATCTATTTATTTACGGGTAAAATAATTTTAGCTTTTATTTTCTGAAACTGTTTTTCAAAATTAAATTCCTTTAAAAAAGCATTTTTAGAATTTTTTCTAAGTGATTTATATAATTTTTTACTTCTAAAAATTATATTAATATTTTTTGCAATCAATTTCGGATTTAAATAGGTCGAAACTCCACACTTATACTCGGCCAAAAAATTTTTATTATCTTTAGTATTAGAAACTAGAACAGGCAGGCATGCTGCTAAATATGCGTTAATTTTTTGAGATGCAGGAAACATAAATTTATGACTTAAAGATTTTGTTTCATACAGAGCAACACCTAATTGGGCGTCTATCATTTTTGACTTCCAGATAAAATCTTTAACATTCAATTTAATTGTTATCTTTTGATCTAAATTATTTTTTCTGATAAATCTATGTATTTTTAAGTAAAAATTAATATCAACTACCCATCCATAAATCTCTAAATTCAAATTATTATCCAAAAATTTTACTGATTTTATTAATTCAAACAGTCCATGGCCTGGACCAATTGATCCGAAATAAAATATTTTTTTTTTTTAATATTATCAATATTTTTTTTTTTATATTTTTTGTAAAAATCTTTTGGTAATGAATTATAAAATATTATAAATTTCTTTTTAATTTTTGTATCTTTAAAAAATTTTTTAGCTCTCATATTGTGTGAAAATATAAGAAGATCTAAATATTGTACTGATCTCAACTCAATTATTTTTATAATTTTTTGAAAAAATCCTTTAGTAATGGGCTCATAATCAAGATTGTGATAGATTATTTTCGTATTTAAAAAAAGTTTTATAAAAAAAGTTAATATTAAAGGATACTTATCGATAATATAAACATATTTGGGTTTGTTAAGTAGTATGTAAAAAAATGAAATTAATAGAAAATAAATAAGGCTTAATTGGTTGATAAATTTTCGATTTTCGAAGAATGGTACTTTTCTATGCTCGCAATATTTTGAGAAATTGCTGTCTTTTTTATCTAACAGCTCAATTCTTTTAGTGGAACTAGAGAATAAGTAAATTTTACTAATCTTTGAAAAGCTCCTAATGATTGGCAATATTACTTGGTGTGAACTTGGAGTTGCCCAGATTAAAAAAAATGTTTTATTCACATTATGCCTTGAATTTAGTTTATTAACAAATTCTCTATATTAAAATTTTTTGGAATTAAAAATAAATTTATACTATTTTTATCATATTTTTTATCAAAAATATGTCCATTAATTAATCTCTTAATCTTATAGTTTGAGAACGAATTAAAACAATCGTTATCAATATTGTAAGCATAACAATTATATTTTTTTTTAAGTTTATTCCATATAATTGAAAAATTAGATTTATTAAACTCAATTAGAAAAACAGGGCTGTTTTTTTCCAAAAATTTTTCCATACCTCTAATAACTAAATGGTCTAATCCTTCAACATCAATTTTGATAAAGCATATTTTTTTATTATATTTGATATCGTCAAATTTTTTTAACTGAAATTTCTTTTTTTTATATTTAAAGAGATTAAATTTATTAGGGTAATTACTTCTTATTTTTTGTAATATATATTCTTTACTAAAACTATTATTTAAATGAATAGGTAATTTTTTATATCTTGCTTGATACAGGTTCTTAAATTCATTTTTATCAGATAAGCCGAAAGGGAAAATTTTTATATTACTATAATAATTCAGGAGTTTTTTTAAATACCTATCAATTAGAAATTGATCTGGTTCAAAAATTAATATTTGATTTTTATTAAATCCCATTTCTCTGAAACTTGCAGTTGACAAACCAATATTTCCCCCAACATCTACAAAAGTTCTTTGCTCATTTTTATTAAATAAGATTTTTAATCCCAAGTAATCTTTATCTTGTGGTAAAAGAAATTTAAAAAAAAATAAATTATTATAAATGAACATCTGTAGATAAGGATTTTTTTCAAGAACCTTAACAAAACTATACTTTATGGACTGCAACATTTAAAAGAATCTATATTTTATTAATGTCCAAATAGCTTTCAATCCGTCAGAGGCTACAATTTTTTTTCCCTGATCGTATGTTCTGCCATTGTAATTAATTGGAAATTCAATAATATCTATGTTTAAAAGTGATATTTTTGTAGTAATTTCTGGACAAAACGAAAAACCTTTCTCCTGAAGATCAATTGATTTAAAAAGTTCACTATCAAAAACTTTATAACAAGTATGTGCATCGGTTAATTCTTGTCTGTTTAATAAGTTAGACAATTTTGTTAAAAAAATATTTCCTATAATTCTTAAACTGTGGCTGAAGTTTTGGGATTTTTTATTTTGTGGATTTTTAAGGACTCTAGATCCGTAAACAACCTTATGATTATTTTTTTCAATTTCATCTAATAAACTATAAAGATCCTCTGGGTCATACTCTAAATCAGCATCTTGAATTACAACATATTTTCCCTCTACAAATTTTTGAGCACTTTTGATAGCAGCACCTTTTCCTTTATTTTTATTATGAATTATAATTTTATCAACTTTATCAATATTTTTTTTAATTACCTCATTTGTTCCATCATTGGAATTGTCATCAATTAAAATAATTTGTTTATCTATTTTTAGATTAGAAATTTTGTTTATCAAATCTTGTATTGTATTTATTTCGTTGTAAGCAGGTATAATAATTGTTAACTTAGGTTTATCCATTTAAATTTATGCTTAATGTTATTCTACAGTCTTTTTTAATAACTATTCTTTTTACACCATATGGTTTATTTTTATCAAATGAAAATAGGAAAAATTTAGATTATTTTTCATCACAACTTTTGTATGGGTTAATTATATTAAGCTTTATTGGGCTTTTTTTGAATTTTTTTTTTCCATTAAATAAATATTTGAATACATTAATACTTATAATACCAATAATATTTCTATTAAAAAAAAAGAGTATTTATTTTACAAAACAGTTTTTTTTATTTTCAAGTATCTCTGCATTAATAATATTTATTTTAATATGTGAAAGTGATGTTTATAGACCCGATGCAGGATTGTATCATTTGCCTTATATTAAAATTTTAAATGAGGAGAAAATTATATTTGGTCTTTCAAATCTTCATTTTAGATATGCTCACATTTCTATCATCCAATATCTCTCTGCTGTATCAAATAACATAATATTTTCACAAAATGGTATTGTGTTTGCGCAAGCTTTGGTTGCTTCATCAATTATGATAAACTTTTTGAGTAAAATTTATAGATATAACAGGAATCAAAAATACAATTTTCATTTTTTTTTCTTAATTTCTGCCTCTATCTACATAGCCTATAAGATGAATAGATACAGTGAATATGGCAATGATGCACCATCTCATTTCATCTTTTTCTTTTTAATATCAGAATTATTAAATCTAGATAAAACTAAAATAGAAAATGTTGTAAACAATTTTATTCTTATTGCTTTTATAATTTTTAATAAAATTACTTTGTTACTTTGTGTTTTATTTAGTTTTATATTATTAAAAAATATTAAGCTCAAAAAAATTTTAAAACTAAAAAGAACTTATTTTATTTTTCTTTTTGTAATATCTTGGCTTTTAAAAAATATAATTATTTCAGGTTGTCTTCTATACCCTGTAAAATCTTTATGTAACTCCTCTTTATTTTGGACCGATATAAAAACAGTCAGAAGTGTTTCTATTGAAAATGAAGTTTGGACTAAAGGCTGGCCAGATTACACTCGCTCAATGATAAATAATGAGAGTCAGAGAATTTCTAAAGAGTCGTACCTTAAAAACTTTTTTTGGATTTCTTATTGGTCAAAAAACCATTTAATAAAAATTCTTAATATCTTATTACCTTATATAATTTTTATGGTTATTTTAAGTTTGATATTATTTAAAATAAAAAAAAAAAAAATAAAACATAAAATAAATAAGACATTTTTAACTTTAATAATTCTTATGTTTTTTTCCACATTGTTTTGGTTTTTAAAAGTTCCAGTTTTTAGATATGGATATTCATATATAATATCCTTAATTTGTTTTTTATTTGCTTATTTTGCTATACAATTTAAATTTAAAAAAAATATCAAGAATTTATTTAATATTATAATAATTTTTATTATAACAACTTTAATAACAAAAAATTTTTTAAGAATTGTAAACTCAAACAATGATTACAACAATTATCCATGGCCAAAATATTACTCTATGGACAATACTAATCAACTTACAGAATTTAAAAAGAATGTTTTAAATGATAAAATCATATTAAATCCAACTAATGGATATTGTATGTATAGTGAAAAAATTTGTACTAACTATGAATTAGACAAAAAATTGAAATTAAAAAATATTAATTCATATAATTTTTTTTATAAAAATAAATATGATAATTGAAATTAAATTTATAATTATAACTTTATTAATTTGTATTTCACAATTTTTTCAATTAGCAATATTAGGTTTTTTTTTCAAAAATATTGATCCTAAAATAAACTTCTTAATTACTGCTATAATATGTTATTTATTTATCATTTATTATGGAGTTTATTTTTTTAAAATAGAAATTACGTTTGTAATTGCATCTTTAATATTTTTAACATCTTCATTAATCGTTAATTTCACACTTTGGAGTATTTTCATATGGGGTTTCACTCTTTCTTTATTGGGAACCATAAAAAAAAAAGAAAAAGTTACTAAATCAAAATGGATTAAGAATTATACTGGAGGAAATAATTTAGAATTTTTCACTCATGATAGAATAAAACTTTTATCATTGATAAATTCAATAAAAAAACATAAAGAAAAAAACTCTATTCAAATTAATTGTAATGGGATTATAGTTTCAAAAATATACAAATTTTTAAAAAAAAATTTCTTTTATGCTTAAAATTTTAATAATCAATACTCCTTTGATTATATTTTTTTTCTATATTATGAAGAAAAATATTTTCCATATATATATTTCAATAATTCTAACTTATTTAATAATTTGCACTATCAATTTAATTATATTTTTTTATGTGTTGAGACTAGAATTTTATTTAATTTGGCTAAATTTTTCAATTATAACTTTTTTATTTACTTTATATGCATGGATACACGGAGTGATAACAAAATCTATTTCATTAAAAATATTACTTCACATATCAAAAAAAAATAAAGAATATAAGATTAATGAGATCACAAATAAAATAGTTAATAAAGAATTTCATAAAAGAATAGAAATTCTTAAAAAGAATAAATTAGTTTATTTTAAAAAAGGATTTTTTAAGCTAAGTGATAGTGGTATCAGTAAAAATAATTTTATTTTAAAATTAAGAAAACTTTATAGTATCAACACAAAAAACTTTTATTTTTAAGTACTAATGGCAAGAATATTAATTACAGGTGGTTGTGGTTTTCTAGGAAGTCATCTAGTTGAGAAACTTGTTAAACTCAAACACAATATTACAATTATTGATAATTTGTCTAATGGCAAGATTTCAAATATTAAAAAATGTGTAAATAAAATTAAATTTGTAAAAACTGATATTTCAAAAAATGGAAAATGGAAAAAGCATTTTAACAAGATAGATATTGTGATTCACCTAGCTGCGATTGCTGATATTGTGCCAAGTATAAATAATCCTTCTAATTATTTTGACGTAAATGTAAAAGGAACTTTAAATATTTTAGAAAACTCTCGTGAATACAAAGTTAAAAAAATTATTTATGCTGCCTCATCATCTTCTTATGGAATTCCTAAAAATTATCCAACTGATGAGTTTGAAAATCTCAACCCTGAGTATCCATACGCTTTAACAAAAAAATTAGGTGAAGATATAGTGATGAATTGGGGAAAAATTTATAATTTAAATGTCACTTCTCTGAGATTTTTTAATATTTATGGTGAGAGGGCTAGAACTTCTGGATCTTATGGTGCAATGTTTGGCATTTTTTTAGCTCAAAAAATAAATAAAAAACCGTATACAATTGTTGGTAATGGAAAACAAAAAAGAGATTTTACCTATGTAACTGATGTAGTTGATGCTTTGGTAAAATCTATGAAACTAAAAAAAAGAAATCAAATCATTAATATTGCTAGTGGAAAATGCTATAGTGTTAATTATATTGCAAAATTACTTGGTGGGAAAAAAGTTTATATTCCAAAAAGACCAGGTGAACCTGAAATTACATGGGGTAAAATACAAAAAGCTAAGAAATTGCTTAACTGGAAACCAAAAATAGGAATCGAACAGGGAGTTAAAAAACTTATAGATAATATCCATTTATGGAAAAATGCTCCAGTTTGGAATAAAAAGAAAATTAGAATAGCAACATCTGACTGGTTTAAGTATCTTAAATGATTAAATTTTTTTTTGAGAAAATAAAAATTAAACTGAATTTATATTTTCAATGAAAACATTAATTATCGGTGGAAGTGGTAAAATAGGGAAATTTTTTAGTAGATCAAATAAAAAATATCTTTTAACTTATAATAAAAATAAAATTCCTTACGGAATTAAGTTTAATTTATGTAAAGATAATATTTCTTCAATAATCAAAAAATATAATATAAATACAATAGTTTTATTAAGTGCAATAAGTGATCCCGACAAGTGTTTTAAACAAAAAAAAATATCTCACTTGGTAAATATAAAATATACAAAAAATTTAATTTCAAAGATAAAAAATAAAAAGATACATTTAATTTTTATTTCAACTGAATTTGTTTATTCAGGATTAAATGGCAATTATTCTGAAAACTCTACTACCAAACCAATAAATATTTATGGCAAACAAAAACTAACGATTGAAAATTATATCAAAAAAAATATTTTTAGCTACACAATCTTAAGAATTGCTAAAACTTATGGTGACGATTTACAAATAAGAGGACTTTTAACAGATTTTTTAAACGAAATATTAAGAGGTAAAAGAAATTTTTTAAGCGCTAACGATCAAATTTTTAACCCTTTGTATGTAAATGATTTAAAAAAAATAATTTTATTTTTTTTAAAAAAAAAAATAATCGGCACATTTAATGTTTGTGGACCTCAATCATATAGTAGGTATAAAATATATAATCTCGTTTATAAGCAACTTAAAAAAAGATTTCCCGATTTGAAATTAAAGATAAAAAAAATCAGTATCAATGACCTAAAATTTCTTGAAAAAAGACCAAAAAATCTAAGTTTAAAATCTTTTAAACTGAATAAATTGATAAATTTTAAGATTAATAATATAGAAGATATTATTTATAAATTAATTAAAAATCTTAAAAATGAAAAATTTGTTTGAAGATAAAAAAGCAAAATCAAAATCTTTTTTTTTAAAAGATAATTATAAATTTTTTGATCAAAAAATGATCAAATTTTTAGAGAAAAATTTTTTAAAAATTAAAAAAGATATCAGAATTTGTCTACATAAAAACTCATCTGATAAACATCACGATATGATAATTTTGCAACAAAAAGATAATTTTTACCTTCCTCATAAACATCTTAAAAAAGGAGAGACATACCATATTATTAAAGGATCAATGGCAAGTATACTTTTCAACGATAATGGAAAAATAAAAAAAATATATAAGTTGATGAAAGACAATATATTCAGAACACCAATAAATACATACCATACTATGATACCATTAACTAAATATGTAATTTATCATGAAAGTAAGATGGGGCCATTTCTGAAAAAAAATGATAGTATATTTCCAAAATGGAATAATAAGTTTAATAACAAAAATGAGATTACTAAATTTAAGAAAAAAGTATTAGGAATAATTAGATAAGACTTGTGAAAGATTTTTATAATTACTTAAATAGAAGAATAGATTTAAAATCTAGCTATGATGGATTGCTTGATTATCCAAAATACGTTGAAATAGAAACTGTTAATGCGTGCAATGCTAGATGTCCAATGTGTACGATTAATGATTGGGAAAGAAATTATCCAGTAATGAGAGATGATGTTTTTACAAAAATTAGTGATGACATAATTATGAATAAAGAAAAAATAAAAAGAGTTAGTCTCTATAGAGATGGTGAACCACTAATTGATAAAAAAATGCCTAATAGAATAAATAAATTCTTTGAAAATGGTATAACCAATACCTCAATTGCAACAAATGTGTCTTTACTAAATGAAAAAAAATCAATTGATTTATTAGAGGCAGGACTTGGTATGGTAATTATGTCAATTGATAGTCTTAAAAAAGATGTATTTGAAAAAATAAGAGTGAGACTTAATTTTGATGTAGTAAAAGATAACGCCATAAGATTTCTACAACTAAGAGATAAAATTAATCCAAAATGTAGAGTATGGATAAGAATGATTAGACAAGAGGGTA
>MDTD01025320.1_pt1 | contig 13375 bp, 9 predicted proteins | sample 811221 | NCBI WGS metagenome assembly MDTD01 (sample SAMN05326646, study PRJNA326480) | marine metagenome | isolation source: seawater | place: Pacific Ocean: South West | collected 2011
ACAATAATGTTTCTGGCCTTCCCCGAAGCTCCTTCCCGCAGAAACATTATCAGATCGCTCAAATTCGCCTCATCAAACTCTACCTTGGCGATTTTATCTGTTTCAGCATGCGCGGCATGCGCGCCCGCCAAGAGCATCGCGAGCAGGGCCGTCGCAACCCTCAGTTTGCTGATCAAACGCTTGTGCATGCCCGAACTTACCGAAGTTTTCGGGCACTTCAACCGGGGTTTCCACAGTCGCACCCCATCAACCTACTTCCCCCTGAGATCATAGCAAATCAACCTGGTTGCGAACGCATTCTGGTTGACGTAAAGCAGTCCTCGGCTGAGCGCGGGGACCCCCCAGGTTTCCGGCGCACGAAAAAGCTGTGTCTGAGCGAGAACTCGCGCCCCTTCAGGAGAGAGATCCAACCACAGCAGTGTGCCTTGTGCCCCGAGGCACAGAAAGGCTCCGTCAACCCGAAGCAAGCTCGCTCTTCCCAGCCGGGCACCGGCGAGGTCTATGCCATCCCTCCATCTTTCTTTTCCGCTCCTGATCTCATAACAAACGATCTCGGTGCCTGCCGTGCCACTTACCCCGTAAAGATGTCCCTCGTGGAACACCGGAGTGGTGAACTGGCTGCCGAATCGAGGCGCCTTCCATCGCAGGCGAAAATTCCCATCTTCTTCCACTCCAACGAGAGCCCCTCCCTCAGTGTAACTCTCAGTGACAAAGACATTGTTACCCACTACGGCAGGAGACGCCGCATTCACCGAGGCGAACATGCGGGCCCGCCATGGGAAGGCGTCATCGATCCTTCCATTGGCCGGGTCGATGCTCAGTAATCCTCCGGTTGGAGGGTCCACCATTCCCCCGGTGAATACCAGAACCCGCTCCTTGCCATGCAGAACCGCAGGAACCGGCGAGGCATAACTGGCATTCCATTCATGCTTGGTAGTCCAAAGCAGACGTCCTGTTCCCTTATCGAATCCCCCGACACAGATACTTCCGCCAATATTGACTATCAGTTGGTCACCATGAACGAGAGGACATCCACCCCGACCGAAAAAGAATGGAGCCGGACCATAGTCCTTTTCGAGATTTCTTTTCCAAATCACTTTTCCATTTTCGAGGCTCAGGCAGTGCAGATCTCCCCGGATCCCGACCACGAAAACTTGATCTCCATCGATCACCGGACCGGACCTTGGCGCATCCTCAATGCCATAGCTGGAACCCAGTCGGACCGGGTACTCATACTTCCAGTATCTGCGACCTGTCTCGGTATGCAGGCATTCAATGACCTCCTTCCCGTCAAGAACATGAAACATGACAAGCCGCTGATCGGAAATCACTGTGGGTGCATGTCCGGAGCCTCGCTTGACCTCCCAGACCTTTGCCAGCCCCTGCTCAGGAAAGACCTTCAGAAGACCGGTCTCCCTCGAGCACAGGTCATGCCTTGGACCGAGGAACCGGGGCCAATTCTCAGTTACCGCTCCCACAGGCAAGTCCTTGGGAGCCCCATGAAAGGTGAGACGGTCAAAGGTCGCCGGCTCTGGAGCAGCAAAGCCAAAAGGCACACATGCCAGCACGAGGAAGCCTCTGAAAAATGGATGAATCATGTCTGCGAGGTATTTGTCTCACAAATGGAGAATCTTCGACGAGGAGAAATGTTCACAGGCGCTCTTCTTCAGCATATCTCCCTCCTTCCTGAACATTTCGTTTTTCAAAGGATAATTACGACTCGCGTGTAAGAGAATACCATCCTTTTATGCGTAAGGACTCCTTCTTGCAGGAGAATCCCAGACTATGCCCGCTCCAGCATCGGCTCCTGATCCGGAACGCCTTCCCGGCTTTGTCCTGTGTCGTGGAGGACTGGAGGAGGTTGTCGAGGCAGAACTCAGGGACTTGAATATTGAGGTTGTCGGCAGGCACAAGAGAGCCGTCGAGATCATCACTAGCCTGTCAGGGTTCTACCGAGCCAACATGGGGTTGCGATCCGCGCTCAACGTCCTCCGTCCAATCCGGAGCTTCAATGCAAGAAATTATGACCTCCTCTACTACCAGTCCCGGAAAACGAACTGGCATAAGATTTTCCCCGTAGACGCGCGGCTCCGGATAGACATCAAGGGCCACTCCCCGAAAATCACTCATACCCGGTATGCGATCCACCGTGTCAAGGATGGTATTACGGATACGTTTCGCAAACTTTGTGGCGGTGTTCGCCCCTCAATTGAAAAAAGAGATCCGGACGTACACGTTGTCGTCTATCTTGAGAAACATCGTGCCACCCTCGCACTCGACATGTCAGGCACCCCCCTATTCAAACGGGGATATCGGATCGAGCATGGTGAGGCTCCCATGAAGGAAGATCTGGCCGCTGGTATTCTTTCTCTATCGGGGTGGGACCGGCGCTCTTCCCTGATGGACCCGATGTGTGGTTCGGGAACAATTCTCTTCGAGGCATGGATGATGGCAGCGGGAATAGCCCCCAATCTAAATCGCCGGTTTGGTTTTGAATCGCTTCTCGATTACGATCGTGATCTCCATGCTACCGAGAAAAAAAATCTGCAGAACCGCGAAAAAAAACCCGAGGGCCTGCGGTTGCTCGGAATAGAAATTGACCAGAGGACATCCTCGACCATGGAGAGGATCCTGAGGACACATTTCCCAGAATCTCCGATCGTTCTAAGACGCGGAAAATTCCAGAATGTCGACCCCGGAGCACAATTCGGAGCTCTTGTCTCTAATCCCCCCTACGGCCTTCGTAGCGGGACGGAAGCTGATATCACTCCCCTCTACACGGATCTAGGAGCCTTCCTTCGCAGGCATCTCAAGGAGGGAGTGGCGGGAATCTATACCGCCAACCATGCTGCCGCAGCCTGCTTCGGAGGCAGTGAGAAGAGCTCTCTCCCCCTCCTGAATGGCTCTCTCGAAGGAAGATTATACCGCATGGCCCCACACCAGACCGCCTAATCCTGTTGAAACCATTTTCTGGTTCCGCTGGGTCCTTTGGAACAGGGATGCTATCAAATCTCATTCGCCCAAGAGCTATTCCTCTGAGGAGGGACTTGAATCCCCCCTCAATTACCGTTTCATTGACGCAGAGGAATATATCAATCCCTTGAACTGTTTACAGGAAGAGCGGGTGAATCCCGGACTTGAAAGGCCTGAAGGAAATGGTCAGTGGCCCAAAAAATATCAGCCAGCCTCACAAGGAAATCCGTTTCACCCGGGGTGCCCAAGCAGCATCTTTTGCCATTCTCGCTGCGATCTCGGTCGGAGGATCGGTCTTCCTCCTTATCTTTTCCCTGGAGACCGACAATGACTCCCTCTCCTATCTATGGGCTCTCGCCCCGATCCCCTTCAGCCTCATTTTCTTCCGGCTCTCACTATGTTGCATACGCCATGCTTACCTGATCATGACTCCTCTCGGCATCGAGATCTTTCCCTTTTTCAGAGCCCGGAAAAACCTCCGGGTCGTTTACTGGTCCGAGATATCGCACGCAGAGATCGACGAATTAAACAGACTGGTCATCCACTTCTCAGGGGAACGATCCTCAGGAATCATAGCCTCGTTGAAGCCTCTTCTGCCTCGCCAACGCCACCTTCTCGCCAAGGCAATCGACGGTCGTATGAGCGAAGACCGCACAAAACAGAACTGAAACCAACCTACTCGGAAGAGAAAAGCAATTGATGCTTGCAGTTCCATCCTCAATAGAACTTCTGGGGAGAGAAACTTCTCAAGGCTAATGGAATCACCTCCTTCCCTGCAACTTCAGTCCGTGGCTCAGGCTTTTGGGCAGCAGGGATGGCACTGTGAACCTGTCGAAGGAAGGGAGGTTCTTGAGGCGCATTTCGAGGCTCATCACACCCACATTCAGCTCCACGCTCAGGCTTTCGCACAACTCAACGCCCTCTCGATCGTAGCTGAATGTCCCCTCAGCTGCGAACCAAGCCACCTGAAGACTGCCCTCGAACTGATGATGCGCGCCAACAAGCAGCTGACGCTGGGGAGTTTCGAATTCGATCTCGACCGCCAGCAACTGGTCTTCCGGATCACCAATCTTTTCGATCGAGAGCGCTTCGATGCCGATATCGTTTCATCGATGGTGCACTGCGCTATTGCTGAACTGGATCGGATCGTGCCGCTCCTGGGAGTTCTGATGAAGACCCCTTCCGACCTTCTTAGCGACCTCTCCCTGCCCCTCCTGCTCGAAAGGGAGGATCTTCTTCCGCCCGTTCCCGGGGAAGAGACACCAGATTCTCTGGAAGGAGAATGGGAGGAGGAACTTTAGGGATTCCGGGTCGGGTTTTCGTACCATATCACCCCGAGTCCCGCGACCTCCTCACAGGTCACGACGTCAAGGTCTCCATCCTTATCAAGGTCGATCAGCTCAATCAGATCGAACTTCGATCCCTTGAATCCACCGATGTCATGAGCGTTCCATTTGCGATCAAGAGGCGATCCAGTCCACGTTTGCCACGCCACGCATTTCGCGGGCTCCGCTCCCCGGTTCGTCGTCACAACATCCACTCTCCCATCGAGATTGATGTCACCTATTGCGAGTGATTTCCCCAGGGGCATCCCGAAGGGCAGTTCAAAGGAGTGCGCGTCCCACTCCACCTGTTCCCCAGCCCTCCTTCGGAACCAGTCCATGTGACCATTCCGATTTGTACAGAGCACGTCCTGAAGGCCATCCCCATCGAGATCCGCTAACTTGAGAAACATGACCTCCTTCCCTTTGGAACCGATCTGATGCTCCGTCCAGCGGCCCCCTTCCGCTGCAACAGACAAACCTGGATGCTCAAGCCATTTCACTCCAGCACCCCTTCCCGTGCGGTCCGAGATAACCACATCCATATCCCCATCACCGTCGAGATCATGAGCCACGATGGTCATGATCCATCCGGAATCATAGATCCGGTGAAACTTCCAGTCGGTCAGCACGCGGGGATTTCCCGGGGACTGCAACCAACCCACGGAAGCGTTGGACCCCTTTGATCCTACCAAAAGATCCGGGCCGTTCCTCCCGTCTACATCGAGAGCGCAGGCAAACATCCAGCTTTGCTTTTTTCTGGTTACGGGGAAGGGGACAGTGGTCCACTCCTGCATCTCAAGGTATCGATTCTTCTGTCGAGGCGCCCAATGAACAAATACGCTGCGGTTGGATCCCTCGCAGCAACTCACCACATCCACCGCGCCGTCCCTGTCGAGATCAACGAATACGGCGTCTTCGGGAGAAGCGACCTTCCCAACCGTCACTGATGGCCACCGCTCTCTCACCTTCGCGGGTCCGGGGTTCAACGTAACACGCACCACCCCACCCTCTTCCCAGCCAGTTGCGATATCAAGGAAGCCATCTCCATTGACATCATTAACCCGGACTCCATCAGCGCCCCTCGAGGAATCATCAATGACATGGCGCACCCATTGGGCCTCCGAGACCAACGAAATATGGCAAAAAATCGCCAAAAGCAGAGGGGTCACACGATTCATGGCAACCCCCTGCCCTAACCTCAGGGCCCGACGGAGCAACCAAAAACACTGCCAGAGCCCCTGAATGGCACATTTTATGGTTCACCCGTGCTATTGAGGAGTCTCCCTGATTAGGCTAGAAATCACCACCCGGATGTCCTCCCGCTGCCCATCACTCCCGTTCCTTCTGGCTTTCCAGCTCTTAATGCCGGCAAAGGCGGAACCCCTCGACTTCAATCTGGATGTGCGGCCTCTCCTGTCGGACCGCTGTTTCAAATGCCACGGTTTCGACGAAAATGCGAGGAAGGCTGGCTTGCGTCTCGATAATGCCGAAGGAGCCTTTGCTGAGCGAAAATCGGGACAGGCCATTATCCCGGGAAACCCAGAGGAATCCCTCATCTGGCAACGAATCATCAGTAGGGATCCGGATGAAGTGATGCCGCCGCCAAACTCCCATCTCAAACTCAACGACAAGGAGAAGCAACTCATTCACCAGTGGATCGTAGAAGGCGCGGAATACAAGGAGCACTGGGCTCTCATTGCTCCCCAGCGTCCCGAGGTTCCCGAGCCTCCTGACGCTACAGTTCATAATCCTATCGATGCCTTCGTCGCCCAACGCCTCCTCCGCGACGGCCTGAAACAATCACCCGCCGCTGAGAAAGCTACTCTCATCCGCCGCCTCTCCCTCGATCTCCGTGGTCTGCCTCCCACTCCGGAAGAGGTCACCGCTTTCCTCAATGACAGGACTCCCGACTCTTACGAGAAGCTTGTCGACCGCTTCCTGGCCGATCCCTCCTATGGTGAGCGCATGGCCTGGCCATGGCTCAACGCCGCTCGCTATGCTGACTCCAACGGCTATCAGGGTGATGGCGAACGTACAATGTGGCCGTGGCGGGACTGGGTTGTCGACGCCTTCAATCGCAACGTCGCGTGGGACGACCTCACCGTCTGGCAGCTTGCAGGCGACCTTCTGCCTAACGCTACCACGGAGCAACGCCTTGCCACCGGCTTCCTGCGTAACCACCCCATTAATGGTGAGGGTGGGCGCATCGCCGAGGAGAACCGTGTCGACTACGTCATGGATATGACCGAGACCACCGGCACAGTCTGGCTGGCCCTGACCTTCAATTGTTGCCGCTGCCACGACCACAAATATGACGCCCTCACACAGGAGGAATACTACAAGCTCTCCGCCTTCTTTAACCAGACCCCCGTTAATGGCAGCGGCAGAGACCCCCGCACTCCTCCCGTCCTCGCCGTCGCAACCGGTGAACGCAAAGCCAGGGAAGCTGCTCTGGAAAAAGAAATCGCGGCCCACCGCAAAGACCTAGCAAACCTCCACGAGGAACTCATACCCAGACAGGCAGCATGGGAGAAATCACGGCGCGACGAACAGTCGGACCATGGTTGGTCCATTCTGTCAGTCAATTCCGCCAGAGCCGAGAAACAGAAGCTCGATATCCTCCCAGACGGATCGATCCTGGGCAGTGGAGAAAACCCCAAGAACGACGTCTACAACCTCTCCACCGAAACCAAGCTCAAATCAATCGCGAGTATCCGCCTGGAGGCTATCCGTCACAAGAGTATGACCAACGGCTACCTCTCCCGCTCCGATAGCGGTAACTTTGTCCTCACCGACTTCAGGATCCGCGTTCAACCCCTCGGTGAGGACGGCATCCACCCGAAGTTCAAGTCCGCGATCGCCACCTACGAACAAGGTGAGCACAAGATTACCAGAACCTACGATGGAAAATCCGACACCGGATGGGCTGTCTACGAGAACAACCAGATCAGCCGCGACCACGAAGCGATATTTCACTTGGATAAGCCCGTCGAAATTCCCGAGCACGCATCAATCATCGTCACGATGCGTCATGATTCCCAGCACGCGAACCACAACCTCGGCCACTTCCGCCTCTCTGCCAGCGCCACTCCCGATGCCAAACTCTCCTCCGGTGAACGTCGCCTTCAGGATGCCCTTGCCGTAGAACCAGCCAAACGCAGCAAAGCCGAAAACGACCTCGTCGTCACTGCTCATCGCGACAGTGTCTCCCGCCACGCCGAGCTTAAAAAGCTCATCTCCGACAAGGAGAACAAGCTTAATTCCGACCGCAATGGCCTTCCCAAGGTCATGGTCATGCAAGACATGAGCAAGAAACGAAAGACCTACATTCTGGAAGTCGGCGTCTACGACAAGCGTAGCAAGGAAGTTGAAGCTGGCACCCCGGCCATCCTACCAGCTTTCTCCAAAAACCTCCCGCGAAACCGCCTCGGCCTCGCTCAGTGGCTCACAGACAAGGAGAACCCCCTCACAGCCAGGGTTACCGTAAATCGCTTCTGGCAGCAACTCTTCGGCATCGGCCTCATCAAATCACCAGAAAACTTCGGCGTCCAAAGCGAAGTGCCGATTCACCCACGCCTCCTCGATTGGCTCGCAGTCGAATTCCAGGAAAGTGGCTGGGACATCAAACAACTCATCCGTACTCTCGTCAACAGTCACACCTACCGGCAATCCTCCCGCCTCTCTGCAGCCCTCCTTGAGGCCGACCCCACCAACCGACTCCTCGCACGCGGTGCCCGCTACCGCATGCCCGCTTGGATGATTCGAGATCAGGCCCTCTCGGCCAGCGGACTCCTCGTCGACAAGAAGGGCGGCGCCCCGGTCAACAGCTACCAGCCAGAAGGAATCTGGGCCGAAGCCACCTTCGGCAAGAAACGCTACAGCCGCGGCAATGGCGATGACCTCTACCGCCGCAGCATCTACTCCTTCTGGCGCCGCATCGCCGCCCCGCCCATGTTCTTCGACAACCCCGGTCGTGAAACCTGCTCGGTAAAGATGGGCCTGACGAACACACCGCTTCACGCTCTCAGTACTCTGAATGACACCACCTATGTGGAAGCCGCCCGCGCCCTTGCAGGCCGCGCTGCCGCCTTGGCCGGTGCAAACAGCAAGCCGCCTGCTCAGATCGAGCGGGCCTTCCAGTTGGTTGTCGCCCGGAAACCAAGCAAACAAGAACAGGAAATCCTCGAGAACATTTACACCCGCGCCGAGGTCCGCTTCACTTCTGATCCCGGCGCAGCCGCGAACTTCCTCAGGAATGGAGAATCCTCCCGCAACTCCGAACTACCCGAACCCGAACACGCAGCCCTTGCCACCGTTTGCCTCGGTATTCTCAACTTAGACGAAGCGCTCACCAAGGAGTAGGTCCTACCCGATTCAACGACGATGAATCCGCTCACACAACACCAGCTCAACATCAACCGACGCCACTTTTTCGGCAAGAGCGCCACCGGCATAGGCACAGCCGCCCTCTCAACTCTCCTTGGTAAGGAGGGCCTCACAGCTGCACCTAGCGGGAGCAAAGAAATTCCCGACTACATCCGCCAGATCGCCCCCAAGGCCAAGCGAGTCATCTACCTCTTTCAAAACGGCGCCCCAACCCACTGCGACCTCTGGGACTACAAGCCCAAACTCAAGGAGCTCCACAACACTCCGGTGCCGGAAAGCTACGTCGGTGGTAAGCGCTTCAGCACAATGACTGGCAACGCTAACGGTAAGCTGCTCCTCGCTCCGGTTGAACCCTTCAAGCAATACGGCCAGAGCGGCGCATGGGTCAGCGACTTCATGCCACATATCGGAGCGATCTCGGACAAGGTATGCTTCGTTAAGAGCATGCATACCGACGCCGTTAACCATGCGCCGGGCATCTCCTTCTTCATGAGCGGGGCTCAATTACCCGGCCGACCGACCATGGGCGCCTGGCTCAGCTATGGCCTGGGAACCATGAACGACAATCTTCCATCTTTCGTGGTAATGACCTCGGTCAGCAAGGGAACCACCTGCGGACAGATTTTCTATGACTTCTACTGGGGATCCGGGTTCCTTCCTACGCGCCACCAAGGTGTTAAGTTTCGACCCGCCAGCGACCCTGTCCTCTACCTTTCGAATCCTGATGGGATGAGTAAGCCCATGCGCCGCGAGCTCCTCGACGATATTGGCCGCCTCAACGAGATGAAGCACCAGGATTACGGTGATCCTGAAATCGCCACCCGTATCGCGCAGTATGAAATGGCCTATCGTATGCAAACCAGTGTCCCCGAACTCGCCGACATCTCCGATGAGCCCAAGGAGGTCCTCGATCTCTACGGACCAGGGGTCCATGAGTCTGGCACCTTCGCCCGCAATTGTCTGCTCGCCCGTCGTCTCGCCGAACGCGGAACTCAATTCATCCAGCTCATGCACGCGGGCTGGGACCAGCACCGCTCCCTCACCACGGAACTCTACACCCAGTGCAAGGATACCGACCAACCCAGCGCAGGTCTCGTCCGCGATCTCGAGCAACGCGGCATGCTCGATGAAACCCTCGTCATCTGGGGCGGCGAATTTGGTCGTACTCCGTTTCTCCAGGGCAACATGAAGGACCGCAAAGGCTGGGGTCGTGACCATCACCCCTACGCCTTTACCACTTGGATGGCTGGAGGAGGCGTTAAACCCGGCATCACCCACGGAGCTTCCGATGATATCGGCTTTAATGCCGTTCACGACAAAGTCCACATCCACGACTTCCAAGCCACGGTCCTGCATCTGCTCGGAATTGACCATGAGCAGCTCACCTTTAAATTTCAGGGAAGGCATTTCCGCCTCACGGACGTCCACGGGAAGGTCGTCGAGAACATCGTATCCTAGTGGGTATATCCGGAAACCCTGCTCCCGGTGGCATTCCCAACCCCGCCTGATCATTTTTTACCGGCTTCCGGATTTTCACCCTCGCCAAATCGCGTCTGCGGGAGGAAAACCCAGTGGAGCAGATGCCATGGGAACCCTAGCCCCGCCTCCCAGGGCCTCAGAGCCATTAATTTCATCAGAATGAAGATCTCCGTTTGCCATGACTCCGGATGGCGTGCTGATCTTTCTGCCTGAAGCCCTCTAGCATTGTATGACTGAAGACGCATCCAACTCACCGACCAGCCCTCCGGAGTCGGGATCCTCGGAGTCCGAGCTCATTGCCATCCGCCGGGAGAAGCTTGATCGCATTCGCGAACTTGGAGTTGACCCTTTTGGTAGCCGCTTCGAGACCAGCACCACTGCCTCCGCACTCAAGGAGACTTTCGCCGATGACCTGCCAGTCAGGCTGGCAGGTCGGATCCTCGCAATTCGAGATATGGGCAAATCCGTCTTTTTCGTGATCGGTGATGTCCATGGGCGCATCCAGGGCTACCTGAACAAGAAAGGCGTATCGGAAAGAGACTGGGAAATCTGGCAATTACTCGATCGCGGGGACTGGGTAGGAATCGATGGGGTCACCTTCACAACTGGAAAAGGTGAGCCGACCGTCAAGGTAGCTTCTCTTGAAATCCTCTCGAAAGCACTCCGTCCAATGCCTGACAAATGGCATGGAGTTGCCGACCGTGAGATCAAGTATCGGAAACGGCATCTCGACCTCATGGCAAACGTGGACAGCGCTGACCTTTTTGTGCTCCGCTCCCGTATCCTTGCCGAAATCAGAAACTTCTTCCACGAGAGGGACTTTCTCGAGGTCGAAACCCCGATGCTTCAGGATGTGGCGGGGGGGGCTGCGGCTAGACCCTTCGAGACTCATCACAATGCTCTCAATATGCCGCTGACCCTGCGCATCGCCCCCGAGCTCTATCTCAAGAGACTTCTGGTGGGAGGTTTTCCCAAGGTATTTGAGTTAAATCGTAATTTTCGGAATGAGGGAATCTCTCGAAGGCACAACCCTGAATTCACCATGCTGGAAGCTTACTGGGCTTTCGCGGACTTTGAAAAGATGGCTGAGCTGGTCGAGGACCTCGTGTGCTCTCTTGCTGAGAAGTTTTTCGGCACTTTACAGATTGAACACAAGGACGAGGAAGGAGAGGTCGTAAGAACCATCGATCTCTCCCGTCCATGGAAACGTCGACCTTACCGCGAACTTGTCTGTGAAGCTGCTGGAGAGGACTGGTTTGATCTCACCCCCGACGAGCGAAGGGGGCGTGCCGAAAAGGACTTCAGCCTCGAAATTGGAGCAGACCTCGAGGATTACGAGGTCACCCAGCAGGTCTTTGAAAAGATGGTCGAGGAGCATACCTTCGACCCCTGCTACGTAACTCACGTCGACGCTCAGCTGATTCCTCTGGCCAAGCTCAACCAATCCGACCCCGGCACCATTGACGTTTACGAGCTCATTATTAACGGGCAGGAGATTTCCCCTGGATACTCGGAACTTAATGACCCCGACTCTCAGCGCACCCGTTTCGAGCAACAAAGTGGTGGTGAGACACAGGAAATCGACGAGGATTTTGTCGAAACACTGGAGCATGGGATGCCCCCGGCAGGAGGAATCGGTATCGGTATAGATCGACTGATCATGCTTCTCACGGGGGCCCCGACAATTCGGGACGTCATTCTCTTTCCCCAGCTGAAACGTAAGGACTGACTCTCCCCGACTCTTCCCGGGTGGCCGGCATTCACGGGGCATCTATTTGCCAACCTCTGACCCGCTCAACCGCCCGGTTCCAAAGTTTCCTGATCCCGGCAAAATCTCCATGGGAAGGGTCAAAGCACCGATCAATTTCCCAATGCTGAAGGAAATCATCTCGATCACTCCATACCCCGGTGGCAAGGCCGGCCAGGGCAGCGGCCCCAAAGGCGGTGGTTTCAACATGGCTGGGGCGCAGCACCTTGCGTTGCACGAAATCACTTTGAATCTGCATCAGGAGGTCACTTCTCGACGCGCCACCGTCCACCCGTAATTCAAGCAGCTTCATCCCCGCATCCCTTTCCATGCATTCGAGTAATTCCACACATTGAAGTGCCACTGCCTCCAGAGAAGCTCTGCAAAGCTGCGCCTGCGAAGTTCCCCTCGTGAGCCCGAATACCGCGCCCCGGGCATAAGGATCCCAGTGAGGAGCCCCTAACCCCGCAAACGCAGGAACCACGACACATCCACCACTATCCGGCACCGTCGCCGCCAGAGCATCAAGATCGCTCGCCTTGGCCGCTATCTTGAGCTCGTCCCGGAGCCATTGAAAGAGTGCTCCTGCGACAAATACGGAGCCCTCAAGCACGTAAGTTACTTCCGAGCCGATCCGCCAACCTATCGTGGTCAAAAGGCCGTTCTCTGAACGAACTGCCTCTTTCCCCGTATTCATGAGGAGAAAGCACCCGGTTCCATAGGTATTTTTGGCCATCCCCGGATCGAAGCACGCCTGACCAAAAAGGGCGGCCTGCTGATCACCCGCCATTCCTGCCAGCGGGATACCCTGCCAAGCTCCTACTACACCACTCGAGTCTACCACCTCTGGAAGAATCGCCCTCGGCACCCGGAACACCTCGAGAAGTTCTTCGTCCCACTCGAGGGTATGAATATTGAACAAGCTTGTCCGGGAGGCATTAGAAACATCTGTCACATGAACATCCCCCCCGCTCAACTTCCAGATGAGCCATGAATCGACTGTTCCAAAGCAGAGCTGACCCTTCTCCGCCCTCTCCCGCGCACCATCTACATGATCAAGGAGCCACTCTATCTTAGTGGCACTAAAATATGGATCGAGGCGTAGTCCTGTCCTCTGCGAAACCTCTTCCTCCCTGCCATCATTCTTCAGCTCACTACAGCGCTCCGCGGTCCGTCGATCCTGCCACACGATGGCATTGTAGACTGCCTCCCCCGTCTCAGCATCCCACACGACGGTAGTTTCGCGTTGATTGGAAATTCCCATCCCCGCGATGGATCCTCTCGCTGTGTCGGCGATCACTTCCTCGAGAGTCTCTCGCTGGGATGCCCAGATCTCCTCCGGATCATGCTCCACCCATCCAGACTGAGGATAATGTTGAGGAAACTCTCTTTGGGCAGAGCGCACCACCCTTCCCCTCTCGTCGAAAAGCAGGGTTCTTGAACTGGTGGTTCCCTGATCCAGAGC
>MDTD01058591.1_pt1 | contig 13375 bp, 14 predicted proteins | sample 811221 | NCBI WGS metagenome assembly MDTD01 (sample SAMN05326646, study PRJNA326480) | marine metagenome | isolation source: seawater | place: Pacific Ocean: South West | collected 2011
CATTCTAATAACATCGAATCGTGTCAAGTTCCCACATGCGTTACATCGGTACCGGTTGTTTGTGTTCATTTGAGAACAAGTTCCTGGGTGAAGGTTTGTAGTTCTTGGAGCTTTGATTTAGCTGCTCCGGAATCTATAGAAGAGCGGGCTCTTTCGATACCATCAACTAGATTTTCTGCTATTCCAGCCACAACTAAGCCTGCTGCAGCATTTAGAACGATAATGTCACTTTTAGGTCCGCTTTCTCCATTGAGTACTTGAATCGCAATCTGTGCATTGTCTTGTGGACTTCCTCCGTATATAAGTTCTGGATTAACTGTTGTAATTCCGAGATCACGGGGGTGGATTTCGGTTGTTTCGATCTTCTCTGGCGTAATAACATGAGCCAAGTTTGGTCCGGTTATTGAGAGTTCATCTAAGCCATTATGCCCGATCACTACCATTCCAAAGTCCGTGCCAGTGCTTTGCAAGACTTTCGCCATCATCTTTGCAGTCTCAACAGATGGGACACCAACAACTTGTCTTTTGAGAAAAGCAGGATGAGAAAGCGGACCAAGGATATTGAATATTGTAGGGACCCCTAGTTTGGCTCTTACTGGTCCCGCATATTTCATCGCTGGGTGAAAAGTTCTGGCGAAAGCGAAAGCGAGACCAACTTCGTTTACGCAACTTTCTACCTGATCAGGCGTGAGCGTTGATGAAATACCCAGTTCATCAAGCAAATCAAATGAACCTGAAGTTGATGAAGCCCTTTTGTTACCGTGCTTGCAGACGATAGCTCCGGCTCCTGTTGCGACGAAAGATGCTATTGTTGACACGTTTAGTGCTGCTTCCCTTCCCATTTGGGATCCTCCTGCACCAACTAAGTCGATTGTTTCTTCGGGGCAGTGCAACCTGATACAGGATTCTCTCATTGCCTTAACAAAACCAGTCACCTCTTGATGCGTAGCCCCTTTTTGATTCATAGAGAGCAGGAACGACTCCAAGTCTTTTTCCTCAACATCGCCTTGTAGTATTGACATGAGCCCAAGTTGGGCGATTTTGCTAGTTAAATTTTGACCTGCATCAATATTTTCAAGAATCTTGGCAAAATTGAATGGTTCACTTTCGAAGGGCATATGTCCTAATTTAGGCTAACGTCCTTCTTGCTTTGTGGATTCTTTATGCTCTCTTATGGTTAGTCAGAAACTTTTGTCAACGTGTTCGCGTCTGTGTGGTGAAGTAGGTCTTCCTGAATGGCCATTTTAAGAACTGAATCTTCTGCATAGGACCACTCGTCTTCACCAAGAGTGATGTCAACTTTGTATTCCACTGTTGAAGCATTTTGAGCGAGGTACTTGTTTTCAAGTATTCCATAATTCGTTGAACCCAGTTCTGCGGTCATCGTAAATGATGTAGCACCAGGTTCACATGTTCCTCCTGCGATTACAACTGTTCCTCTTGGCACCATGAAACATCTCATGATCTGCTTTTCGGCTGGGTCATATAGCCAATAGCCTACTTCTGTATGGAAGGGGTCTTGATCTAATTCATCGGATCGCCATGATGCCATTCGATAATCGAGTCCGTATAGGTGCTGGTTACCGTTATCTACAGGTCCAAAGGTTGAGAATGTTACTCTCTCAAAGTAGCTTGTCTGGCCGGTTTCTTGTTCCTCGTTGTGATATGAGAAGTCCATTCCTTTGTGGCCTTCCCAGGTGCCGACCATGGAAAGCAATGGTCCAAAATTTTCAACGGTTAAGTCTTCAGGTGCGGTCATGTATTTCTCCTATTGTCTGTGTATAACAAAGCCTTACTTAAAAATTAGCACTTTAAATGGAAAGATATAACTTGGGCGGCAACTTTCTTTTGTTTTTAAAGTGATCGCTTTCCTCACCGTAAGGTTGCGCTTTTGTGGTTTACCAGACAAACTAAAAAATGGTGAGTTGGCCGGATGGTCGCAGCGCAACTAGTTGTGTTGAGGAAGGTCGGGGCTCCTATGAACAAAACGCTGACGAGAGTCAGGATGGAGCAATCTATCGATAAGGGCAGCAGAAAGTAAACCGCCGATGGCCGTCATGGCACAGGTAAGGGTGAAACGGTGTGGTAAGAGCGCACCAGCATTTGAAGTGATTCAGATGGCTAGGCAACCTCCGTTTGGAGCAAGGTCAAGTGTGGAACATGGGTCGTTCATCCCAATTGCTAGAAATGGTAATGGTTTCCAGGTGGACCGCAAAGATGGATGATCGTCAAGGGAGTAATTGGAAACAATCTCCTGAACAGACCCCCGCCTATAGGCCAACTCACCTGATTTATAGTTTGTTACGAGTGTTGATTTAGGAAGTCAATAACTGCTGTGTTTGTGCCCTCTAGCATCTCTGGACTTTTCCATTTCTCAATTAGTGTTGCGTTTGAGGCAAGCTCAGCAATTTTTCTTGAGGTGGACTGTGGGTGGTAGAGGTCATCTCCCATGAAGATTAATAATGGGTTTTTAATGCTTGAAACTTCTTGTTCAGTTGCGGTTATGAGAAATTCACCATCCCACATATTGTGCTTGAACTTCGTCATAGTTTCAGTTGTGGGTCCGGATTTCTGATTGATTATTTCTCCAGCCCAATCATCGAACATATCGTAGAAAGCTTGTCTATTATGATCAATACCTACTGGTTGAAACATTACCGCTGATTGAAATCTTTCGGGATATGTCTTGAGTAGATTTGCAATGAACGGTCCTCCGATGCACATTCCGACAAGGTGGCACTTTTCTACCTGAAGGTGATCTAGTAAAGAAACTTGATCTTCTTTATAAGTGTCCCAGTTGTCATCTTTCGTAATGGGAGCAGTCGAGGTCCCTGCGTTGCGTTGATCCATACCAATCAGCTCAAATTGACCTTGAAGCTTTTCTCTTGGGTTCCATGGCATATTGTTCCAAAAGTTATTTGCCGAGCGCATTCCTCCGGGAGCGAGTAAAAGAATTGGGTATCCATCTCCTTCTCTTTCATACGATATTGACGTTTGCCCTCGTTTGTATGATTCCATTGACTTCTCCTTTGCTCGTATTTATTTCTTTTGCGATCATTGCTTAGCTAGCAGATATGCACTTGCTATTCCCAGTGAAGATGCGGCTACCACAGCTCCAGTGAATGAAATACTAATCAGTGGTAGCCAGATTATCGGCCAAAGCCCTACTCCAAGAAATCGGAATGAGAGAACAAAAGATAATCCTCCGCCTCTATTCTCAGGGATAACTGTGGCACCTAGAGCTTGTAAAGCCACTGACATGCAACCTACAACCCCTCCAGCTAAAGCCCAGAAGATTCCCAGAGTAATGGGTCCTGTGGAGAAAGCGATCAGGCTTGAAAATACTACAAGGATGGCTGTAACTAGAACGGAGGATTTTCGGAACCCAATTTTATCGATCTTGCTCCCCCAAATAGGGCTTAGAATAAAGTTCGAAAAAGCTCCCCCCATCAGAATTAACCCAGCATTTGAGCCTGATACGTTGAATTCGTCACGTGCAACGACGGCAACTAATACGTTCATCCCCATGGGTCCTGCTGCAACTATAAAAGTCGCGAATCCGATGAGGATCACTTTTCGCTCTAATAGGCTTTTGAATGACGGGATGCTTGAAACCTCACGGGGCTCCCCGTCAGGGGGAAAGATTGATAAAAGGATTGAGATGAATACTGTTCCCCAAAATGCTGCTCTCCATTCAGTATCTGCAGAGATACCGCCGATCAAGGGAGCCATTCCCATACCGAGCGCTTGGAAGCCAGCATATATTCCAACTTTGCTACCAAATTTTGATTCTGGATTCCGCTCCGCCAATCCCGAAAGCAAAAGCGGAGTGATGAATGCGTTAGCGATCCCTTGAAAGCTTCTTCCAAGAAGAAATATTTGTAGATTCGGAGCTAATGCACAGGTCATTGAGGAAAATGCATACAGCAAATACGTACCCCTTACGGTCCGTTTTCTTCCCCACTTCTCCCCTAACGTTCCAGAAATAAGGAGCAGGATTGCAAATGGCAGAAGGTAGGCAGTGAAAGTCCACCCAATCGTCTCGGTTGAAGTACGGAAACTTGTTCTTAGTTCTGGAAACATTGGCAACACTAGTGTGGCGCCAAACGGCCCCATAAACCCGCCAAGGTACAGTGGGAGGTTTCGCATTGTTTTAGGCATCTGGATTGTTGTTGGTTTTAGCCTGAAGATGTTCTGCAAACATCAACAACTAATCTTGGAGGGTTAGGAATTGATAGCACTCTAAAATCAACCTTTTCTTTGACCCCGAGGACCCAGTGCAAAACGCCTTCAAACTCTCCATCCCAAACTGCTTGCTTTAGGTTACCTGTTCGAGTTGGCGACAAACTTTGTGGGGCTTGGGATGGCTCTGCTAACTCATCACGGGAATAGCCATACCCTAAGACGAATACCTCGAGTGCGTTGTTCCCTGTTACAGATATAGGGTTGCCACTCCCCATAGATAAAGGGGTTCCATCGGCCCAAAAGACATGGAAGCTATCTGGAGACCCGTCAGGCTCACTTATGTCAGGTTCGAATTCCAGAACAAATCGATCGTAGTCAGCATGCACACCAGTTCGTGCATCATTTAGTAGGTAGGGTCCATAGATAGAGTTTTCAAATCCATCTCCGGAATCTGTTCCCCAGTGGAATTTTATTTCTTCTCTGGTCGTAGCACAGTTAAGCTCGTCTATGGCTCCTTCGTTACCCGGGGGGGTTGTTTGAGGGGCAGGTGTTGGTTGGATATAAACTGGTGCTTCTTCAACAGTTTCTGGAGTTGGTTGCTCAGATGGTTCAACGTCTTGAGTGCCTTGGTTTTCTATCGCTTCTTTGCTTGGTTCAAAAACCATATCTTCTGTGCTGCAGGCTACAAGCAGGAGTAAAAGTGAAATAGATGCTAGTGCTAGTCTTCCGTTAAGTGAGGGAGTGGTTCTATATTTCATGCTATTCCATAGCGGTATTGTCTATTTTTTTAGATTAGACGATCCCGTGACCCGAAACATGTCATTTGATTTTGCTCTAGTTTCTTTTCTCAGCAGTGTGGTTGAATTTAAGCAATACAGGGGTGTTTGAATCTATCTGTATTTGAGTGAATGAGGCAGTATCGAGTCTTGTTCGCCAGCCTACTGAATCGCTTACTCCCAAAGTCCAAGCTACAGCAGCTTTGATAGGTGATACATGTGTCACTATTAACAAATGGTGCTTTGAATTTTTCTGCACATTCTCCAGATAGAGCTTTACGCGATCTCCCAAATCTTTTAATGATTCTCCTTTGGGTGGCTTAAAATTCGGGTTATTTTTCCACTCGCTCCATGTTTCTTTTGAAATTGTGTTTAAGTAAGCACCATCCCAGTCCCCGTAATCTAGCTCGATCCAATTTTTATCTGTTTCTATTTCCATGTTGAATACTTCAGCTGTTTGAATCGCTCTTTGGAGTGGGCTGGAAATTATCTTGTCAACAGGTCCGATAGCTTCTGCAGCTCTTTTAGCTTGTTGAATTCCTATGTCATTTAGAGGATTATCAATTCTCCCTTGCAATCTTCCTTGTGCGTTGAAGTCTGTTTGACCGTGTCTGAGAAGCGTTATTTTGGTCATCGATAGCTAGTTCCCTTGCATCATTTGACGTTGTATTCGGCCGGTTCGCAAAAATAGTTTCAAGTTTTCTTTTTCATAGATTTTATATTTTATGACTCCATAACTTGCAGCTAGCAGACCAGTTACTTCCATAAAGATCAAGAGGGCTGGTTCTTCCCATGATGGGGCATCAGCCTTGTCTATTCGGAACCCAGATAGTGGCCACCAGAATAAATCAGCTTTTGTCCAGGCTCGGTCAAGGAAAAGGTAGAGAAACATTCCGATAGGAATACCTAACCATTTTCTTTGCTTTAATCGCTTTCCCTGAAAAGCGACCATCACAAATCCCATCACAAATACAGGTGCTAATAGTGAATGAAGCACCCAAGGTCCTTCAAGGACCATTTCTATGACAGGCACTAACGACCCAATTACGACTAATCTATAGTCAATCGCAGGGCTCGCAAAGACTGTTGCAACGATAACAAAAGAGAGACCAGCGAACCATAGCAGCATAGTTAACGAACCAGGATGCAACCGCATTCTTCGCAGTTGATAATGCTATCTTCCGAAAGTTTTTTTATTCTGTCTACTTCGACAGCGGATAGTTCTAAATTGCAACCATTGCATGTACGGTTAACTAATTTCGCTATACCCACATGACCAGGTCTTGAGCGCAAGCTTTCGTATTCGTTCACCAGTTCGTCAGGCAGGACTTTAGTGAGTTGTGTTATTTCTGCTTGTATCTTGGTTATTCTAGTTTCAATTTCTTTTATGGCTTCTTTTAGGGCCTCTGAGAGTATGGCTTCGTTTTTTACGTGACTCTCTTGCAGTTGAAGGAGGCTTTGGATTTCATTTTCTATGGGTTCGTTGAGTTCCATTACTTCAATAATTTGATCCTCAATTACTGTTTGGCGTTCCTTTAAGCTCTCAATGTCCATTTCTAGAGCTTGAAGTTCCTTGATTGCAATAACTTCGCCTCCATACAATTTCCCCTTTTGATTCTCGGTTCTCTCTTCAATCGTTGCTACCTCATCTTCAAGTCTCTTTTGAGTTCGGTTATTTTCGTGGACTTCAGACTCTTTTGCTTTGAGTACTTGTTTTAGTTCCTCTATGTCTTTTTGGGTGGCTTCAATTTCTCTTCGTTCAGGTAGTTCTTTAATCTCATGATTTGCTGCAAGTATTTGGCTGTCTTTTTCCTGTACCTGAAGTAATACTCGTAGATTTTCCGACGTTGCTATAGCCATAGGTTAGATCTTACTTAGGTTCGAACTACTTGTCCTCATTGATGCGGGCGCTATGCTTAGGCACCTTCGATTATTTCTTCCATTTGGTCATCTTCCGTTTGATTATCATCTAATTCGGAACCATCTTCGGATTCTTCCTCTTGCTCATTTTCTTCAGGTTCTTCGGGAGGAGGATCTCCGCAGTAAATCGTGACGCGAACGGCATCGATATCTAGATAGTCATATTCGTAGTCGCATTCTTCGAACCCTTCGGGAATTTCGTCTTCGCATACGTCAATCTCTTCGTCACTTAGATAATCAAGAGTTATCTGACCTGGGCAAGGATTTGTTCCTGCTTCAGGGTCATCAACTGTTCGTAGGTATTCTCCCCTTTGGGAGAATGGGTTGCAGTACGGAAATGCTCTTGTGGGGAGATTGGCATGATATTTGGCATTGAAAGCACCCCAGACCTCCGCTGGGAATGACCCACCTGTAACGTTCCCGTAGGGGTAAATTCCCCTCATCGAAACCTTTTCATTCGGATTGCCCATCCAAACAGCTGTGGATAGGTATGGGGTGTACCCTACGAACCACGCATCTTCAAAGTTCTCTGTAGTTCCTGTTTTCCCGGCCGCAGGTTGTGATCCCATAGGCCACCCTGCACGGACTCCAGTGCCTTGGCGCACATTTGCCCATAGCGCATCAGTCGCCCAGCATGAAACAGATTCAGTGAGGATGCGTTGCGGCTGATATCTGTCATCTTCGCTATGTTCATAGATAGAGACCCATTCATCATTCTGCAACCTTTCTATTCGTTCAATGAAATAAGGCTCTCTCCTAATACCCCCTGATGCCAGCGTGCCATAGGCATTCGCCATTTCCATTGGACTAACCTCTTCGACACCGAGCGGCAGGGATATGACAGGGTCCATTTCTGAGTCGATTCCCATCAGTCTTGCCGTCGAAATGATGTTGTTGAGCCCAGCGAGTTGGCCAAGTTTGAGGAAACCACAGTTGGAGGAGGACAGTAATAAATCTTTTATCTCCGCTATTTCGCCATCATCATTAGCGAAATTATTAGCCTCGTAGATCCCATCAGGTTCTGTCTCTTCAGGGAATTCACAAGGGCCTTCTCCGTTTACCTTGTCATTCGTTTGGATGCCTCTCTGTAATGCTGTTACGAGTACGAAGGTTTTGAATGAAGACCCTGGCTGCCTTCTTCCCTGCGTTGCTAGGTTGAATTGGCTTTCACTGTCAAAACTTTCACCTCCTATCATTGCTCGTACCGCACCGTTATCAGGATCCATTGCAGCGATAGAGACCGTGAAGAAAGGATCTACGCCCCATTTATCTCGAAGTATTTCGTCGCGGGCTTCTATTGCCATTTGCTGGGTTGCTGGGTTAAAGGTTGTGTAGACCCTAATTCCTCCGTTAATGCCGAGGAGATCCTCTGTTCGTGATTGGATCCCTCCTCCTAGGAAAGTCGGGTCTTCCAATAGACTTCTTCTGACCTCAGCAACAAAGAAATCATCAGCGGAAGGTAAAGACGGCTGGAATCGTTCGCTTGGAAGAGGTGTCTGGGCATATTCTTCTGCTTCGGCTGGTGAGAAGTATCCTAATTCCGCGAGTCTATCTAAAACGATTCGTCGCTGGTAAGTCGCTACTTGTGGGTTCACAGTAGGGTCGTTGACACTTGGATTTCTGATTAGTGACGCTAGGAGCGCCGCTTCGGGCCAGCCAAGCCCCTCATCAAGAGTTGCTTGGATTTCTGCAGGGTTTTTGTTAGCTAGATCTAGACCAAAGTACACTTCAGCGGCTGCCTTTATTCCATATGCTGAACCCCCGAAATACACGGTATTGAGATAAATCTCATATATTTCGTCTTTAGTAAGTTGATCTTCTAAACGAACAGCGAGTGCTGCCTCTTGCACTTTTCTTTCAACAGTTTGTTCCGGAGTCAATACTAGGTTTTTAATAAGTTGTTGTGTGATAGTTGAACCACCTTGACTTATACCCCCTGCGTCAACATTTTCAATTAAAGCCCTTGCTGTTGCTTTAAGATCAACACCTTGGTGACTGTAGAAATTGGCATCTTCAATTGCGAGTATTGCGTTGCGAACCTCTTGTGGAATGAGATCAAGTAATACGGGTGAACGGTTTTCATCAAAAAATGTCGCCATGAGTTCACCATTTTGATCATAGATAAGGGATCTCGTTCCTGTACTGGCAAGAGCTACTGGTGAGTGAGACCATTCCCCTGAGGTAGCGATTTCTTTTAGTTGGGGGCCTGTTAAAACTGTGATCATTCCGACTACTAGCCCTGTCAACGCAAGGGTGATTGCAAGGCGGAAAAGAACAGTAAAAGGTCTCACATCTACAAAAGTAGCGCCACATGAGGCAATACTGATGTCACTGCGTTGTTTAGTAGGTGCCTCCGAGTTTCTGGTGGTCCCATGAGACAACTTTTGTGGCTTTTACGACCACGGCTGTCCGTTTCACTGACATAGCTTTTGCAACTTCGTCTAATGCTTCGGACGGAATTTCGGGGTTATTACGTGCCATAACGCCTTTTGCCAATTGGTGAACTCGTTCAGGAGAATCTACTAGTTCGGCGATACCGTTGATTTGAACGCCTCTCAACTTTTCGTAAACAAGACCGTCCTCAAGAAGACAGCTAATTCGATTGTCTCTTTGAAGATTCTTGATCTTTTGTGATTTGGTGAATGTTTCAAATACGATTTCCCCATTGACTACGTCAAACCATAATGTTGATAGATGAGGGGTGCCATCTTTGTTAATTGTGGCAACTTGAAGGCTCTTTTGGGATTCTATGAATTGCGAAACCTCTTCCTCGGTCATGCGTATCATTTCTCTTCGATTGCTCATGTTTGTGAAACCTACACTCAAGTTTTGGTTAAGTCTAAATCAGTTGAAGGTCTTCATCATAAGATATGAGTCTTCAAAGTTTCTTCGGTTAATGTGTTGGGTATGGAGGCATCCAGTTTTTTTGAACTTTCGGAACAAATCAGTGACCAGATTATGATTAGGCTTAGTTCCCTTGAGGACTGGGGTAAGGCTGATGGTCACCCAGGTCAATACAAGCATGATGTCATTGCTGACGAGATAGCGACTCCTCAACTGATTGCTGCTGGTCTGGGTGTGGTAAGTGAGGAGTCAGGTCCCGTTGGGTTAGAAAAATCTTTTGTTGTAATTATTGATCCGATTGATGGCTCTACAAACGCAAACCTGGGTTTGCCTTGGTACGCTCTGAGCCTGTGCCTCGTGCACAGCGAAGAGGCTATTGCTTCATTTGTGAAGAATTTAGCTACTGGAGAGACGTTCTTGGCTGAAATTGGTTCAGGCGCTGAGAAGAATGGCAAAAAGGTTCTGGTTTCTGGTGTTAGAGATATTGAAGATGCCATAGTGGTTTTCAATGATCTCCCAACAAAGCATTTTGGGTGGAGGCAGTATCGTGCCATGGGCTCAGCTGCCTTGGATTTGTGTAAAGTCGCTGATGGGTCTTTTGATGCCTTCGTTGATGTTGGAGAGGGATTAGCTATCTGGGACTATGCGGGAGCAGCGTTAATATGCAAGGAAGCTGGAGCAAAACTTACAGATTTCAAAAGCAACCCTATTTCCTATGAATTAAGCGGGATGGGAAAAGCTCAACGGAGACAATTAGTTTGTGCAGGATCAGACGAACTACACAATACAATTCTCTCTCTTTTGAGCGTCTAGAGCTTTATTCGTTATTTTGCTTTTGTCGCCAGCCGTGGACCAGTGAGGGGAACCGGTTGTCGGGTTGCCATGGGATAACGTCACTTGTTTGCACTAGCCATTCAAGAATACTGTCCTTTAGGTCTTGAGCCAGTACTTGAATATTTGCATCATCTTTTTTTGATGTCGCTAAGATATTTATTTTTTCTTTCGGATCCTTCTCTCTGTCATAGAGTTCATCCTGTTCATGTTGCCTGCGTATGAAAGACCACTTCTGTGTTCTTACGCATTGTACTTTCCCTACTAGTTCTGGCATCTCATGTTGAATTTCTGATTTGTGTTTATAAATCCATCCAGCGACTTCAAACAGGTGATTGTCTTGTGGGTTGAAGCCACCTTCAGAGAAGACAGCATCTCGGTGTTCGATATCGGAATCGTTGAGTAGAGGGATCAGGCTTTTCCCAAAGTGTGTGTGGCTTGCTTCAGTTTCAGCGATTTCCAAACACGTAGGAAGCAAATCAATCATCTCAACGCCGGAGTGGGCTATGCCACCTTCAGCGACTTTGGGTCCGGTGACTATTAATGGATTTTGGACTAGGCAAGGGTCAAGACCTGAAGGCCACTTCTCAACGAGGCCATGGTCGCCTAAATATTCTCCGTGGTCGCTGAAGCAGAAGGTGTACGTGTTATTTGCATACCCATATTGATCAAGAGCCGATAATAAGCGTCCCAGTTGGTCGTCTACTCTGCTCACCATCCCGTAGTAAGTAGCGGTAATCTCAGCGTGGTCTTCAAGTGACAGTTCTGCCCAGCCATATCTTTTCCTCAATTCGTTCATGAACTGAGGTTTCCCGACTGTTTCTGACGGAGATACGGGTTTTGGCATAGAATCTCGGTTATGGAGTGAGAACCAAGGGTCTTCAACCATGAACGGCGGGTGAGGCGCTAACAAGGGAACCCACATAGCCCAAGGCTTGTCCGAAGTTCTTTCTCCAAGCCACTGGATTGCTGTCTGTATTGTTGCCTCATCGCCATCTATGCGAGGTTCGTTTCCTTGTTTACCGAACCAGAATGCGTTGTAAAGGAGGTCATTTTGGTCACCATTGAAGTTAATATCACTCCAATTCCATGAAGGTTTAACTAAGTTCCCACAGAAGTCTGTGCTTATTTCTGTGACGTCCTGTGCGAAAACATCTCCTCGGTTACCTGGAAGTGCGACCTCATATCCAGCATCCTTAAGGTATTTAAGGAGGTTTGGCTCCCATGGTTTAAGTAGGTTGTCTAGGGTGCGGTGGCCTGCTGTATGTGGGTACCATCCTGTCATTATTGAAATTCGGCTTGGCCCACACACTGAATGTTGCGACCATGCAGAATTAAATCTTGTTCCTTGCTTTGCTAAATTATCAAAATTAGGTGTTGAAACTTGCGTGTTTCCGAAGCACCCTAAAGCATCAGCTCGGAGTTGATCGGGAGTAAATAATAGGATGTTCGGTCGGCTAGATCTTTTCGAATTAGATTTCAACGGATTAGACGGCAACAACGAATCCATCACCGCATGTTAACGAACAAAACCAACCGATGCGAACCACAAGTACTGGTGTGGGCGCTGAGGGACTCGAACCCCCGACCCTCTCGGTGTAAACGAGATGCTCTAGCCAACTGAGCTAAGCGCCCTTTAGTAAATAGCACTCTAACGGGTAAAGCCTATCTTTTGCGATAGATGAGAAAGAAATGGTGAAGATTCAGTCCTAACCGAGACTGAGGAGAGTCGCATTAGTTTTACTTTCTTGCGATGGGCATGGACAAATTCTCCACGATATGTGTGTTTGGGAATCTGAGAAGATTGTCGGGCGCCAAATAAATTTTTGCGTTGCGTGAACCAGCCCCAATTATGACTTTTGGGGCTTCCATGACTAAATTGTCAATCCAGATAGGGAGATCATCTGGCAGGCCCACCGGGGTTACTCCCCCTATCTCCATTCCAGTAAGGGATTTAGTTACCTCAGCGCTCGCAAAGGATGCCTTTCGGGTACCCAGTCGCTTTCGAGCAACTTTGTTTACATTAATTCTTGTTGTCGCCAAAACCACACAGAGGGCATAAACCGGTGATTCAGCTTTACCTTCTAGCAAAATTGCATTTGCGGACTCATTCGGAGAGTAACCATAGTTGTTACAAAATTCGGCAGTATCAGCAAAAGACGGGTCACAATCAATGACTTCGAAGGTCGCTCCGACGTCTTTTAAAGACTCTAAAACTTTCATGTCCATACAATCACCTCTGCTTACACCATACACACCTTTTTTTTCTTACTAGATTGTGGTTGTTTAGTTTAGAGACTGAGGTCATATACTTGCCCAATGGCGCAAGTAGAGAATTGGGAGCAAGCGAAGAACGAACTACGTGACGCAGTGGAGAAGCTTTTTATTCCTATCAAGTTGATTGATGATAATGATGATCCGTCAATTCCAGCTATTTTTGCGATCGTTGGGTTTGGGCTTTTCGCAGCCTCTGCATATTTGTGGGATCAGCATTGGTCATTGCTTTTTGTTTTTTTAATTGTGGTTTATCTGCTAGCAACAAAGACGATTTTGGGCAAACTAGTTTTTTTCTTTTTTAAGTCCGTCATGTGGTTCCCGATCATAGCTGGGATGCTCTTTTACCATGTATGCATTGCTATTCCGCTCTTTAAGTTTCGCTCAAGGTCTTCAAGATAATCTGCTTTATTTGATCATCTGACTACTATTTTTGCTCGTAAGACGCCGAATAAAGGAAGGCCTTACAAGTAATGCGGTTAACGTTAAGAAAAGACTTGGGACGTTCCTAGGGGTGCGTTGGCAAGTGTCTTGGAGGAAGAGCG
>MDTD01000671.1_pt1 | contig 13374 bp, 12 predicted proteins | sample 811221 | NCBI WGS metagenome assembly MDTD01 (sample SAMN05326646, study PRJNA326480) | marine metagenome | isolation source: seawater | place: Pacific Ocean: South West | collected 2011
GATTGAACTTTTTTAATTAATTCCTCATCATTTAACATAACTATTTATATCATTTTGAGTTAATTTTGTAATCTCATTATTTGGGGTTTTGAGATTTTTAATTAATATATCAATGCTATCTTTTGTTTTTGGATGCTTCCAATCAGGATTAATTTCTTTTAATGGATAAAGTACAAAGTTTCTTTCAGTCATTTTTTGATGGGGTATGTTTAACTCAAAATTATCTATTTTTTTATTTATAATTTTTCCGTGGAAATCGATAATATCTATATCACAGGTTCTTGGATCGTTTTTTTTAAATCTCTTTCTACCTAATTTTTCTTCGACAGATAGTAAGCTTGTCATCAAATCTACAGGTTTAAGGGAAGTTTCTACTGAGATAACTATATTAACAAATTTTGGGTCACTCTTATTTGGATATGCAACTGACTCATAAAAACTTGATTTATTGACTAAATTAATATTTTTATCCTTTAAAAAACTAATTGCTAAATCAATATTCTTAAACCTATCTCCAAAATTTGATGCTAAATTTGAGCCTAACCCTAAAAAAACCATTATTTATTTTTACTTAGTATTCTTGCTTTTTCTCTGTTCCAATCTCTTTTTTTCTTAACTAATCTTTTGTCGTAGAGTTTTTTACCTTTTGCAATAGCTATTTCAACTTTTGCTTTGCCCTTTTTAAAATATAATTTAGTAGGGATAATTGTTAAACCTTCCCTATTAACTTTGCCAATTAATTTATTAATCTCTTTTTTGTTTAATAATAGTTTTCTTGAACCTCTGGGTTCATGATTATTATAACTTGACTCTTTATAAGATGGAATATGTGAATTTATCAAATATATCTCACCGTTATGGTCTGATGCGTAAGCGTCAGTAATATTTGCCTTTCCATCTCTCAATGATTTTACCTCGGAGCCCTTTAAAACTATTCCAGCTTCGATTAATTCATTGAAAAAATAATTAAACCTGGCTTTTCTATTGTTACAAACGATTTTAATTCCAGTATTTTTTTTTGCTTTCATTAAAGCAATTGTGCAAACTTCAAGGCTTTTTCTACTTCTTTTTTTGTTTTTTCTGTCAGTTTTACTAATGGAAGCCTTACATCATCAGAGGATAAATTTAACAAACTAGCAGCATATTTAACTGGACTTGGATTACTCTCAATAAACAAAGCTTTATGTAGGGGCATAAGTATATCATTAATTTCTGTTGTTTTTTTCTTCGCTTCTTTATCATTTTTTTTTAATGATAAATCTTGAAATTCAGAACACAGTTTTGCTGCTACATTTGCTGTAACACTTATGCATCCAACTCCTCCTCTTGCATTAAATTCCATTGCTGTTCCATCTTCGCCGGACAACTGTATAAACTCTGGTCCCATTTTCTTTAACTGCTGATCGACTCTATTAAGATCGGCTGTAGCATCCTTTACACCTACAATATTTTTTAATTCAAAAAGCCTTGCCATTGTATCAACGCCCATATCAACTACTGATCTTGGAGGAATATTATAAATAATAATTGGTATACCAACATTATCATTAATTGTTTTATAGTGTTGATAAAGACCTTCTTGGGTCGGTTTGTTATAGTAAGGAGTTACAATTAAAAGAGCATTTGCTCCGGCTTTCTCAGCATGCCTGGATAATTCGATCGCCTCTGAGGTTGAGTTAGATCCAGTTCCTGCAATAACGGGAATTTTACCGTTTGACTCCTTAATGGCAATTTCAATAACTTTTTTATGTTCATCATGGTCTAAAGTTGGGGATTCGCCAGTTGTACCAGCTGGAACCAAACCTTTTGTACCATTAGAAATATGATAATGAATTAAAGATGCATATCTATCCTCATCTATCTTATTATTCTTAAAAGGTGTTATTAAAGCTACGATTGAACCTTTGAACATAATTCTTTATATAGTTAATATCTTTATTTTTTAAACTTTATGCTTAAACATTTAATTAGTCTAGTTTTTTTATTTATTACACTGATATTCGTTAAGGCATATTCAGATACAAAGACCGTTATTTTACCAAAGTCCAAACCACAGAAAATATTTAAATCAGTAAATAATGTGGAATCTATAAATATTTTGCCTCTCAAAAAACCAGCAAAAGGAAAAGCGAAGCTGACTAAAGAGATTTTACCTAAAAACAAGCCTTTATTAAAAAAAGAAACAAAAGTTGAAAAAAAAGTTAAATTCGTTGAGAAAAAAAAATCAGTTCCTGATATTCAAATTAACAATCAGCCATCAAAAGATTTTTTATTACCAGAAAAAAAACCTATTACATATAAGAAGGTTGTTCTAAAAGAGGCGAAAGAATCAAAAGTTTTAGCTAAAAAAGATTACACCTATGCAAAAGAAGTGTTTTTGCTTATTAATGAAAAAAAATGGACCTCAGCGTTTAGAATTGCTAAAAAAGTAAAAGATAGGGATTTTAAAAATTTAGTACACTGGATTTATTTAAAAGAAAAAAGTAATAAAGCTAATTTTTCTGATTACATAAAGTTTATTGATAATAACCCTAATTATCCAAGAATTAATAGATTGAAATATTTAGCAGAACATAAAATTAATTTAAGTTCGAATAGTCCAAATACAGTGATTGGATGGTTTGACTCATCACCGCCGTTAAGTGGGTTTGGTAAAATAAAATTGGGAGAAGCTCATTTTATTAAAGGTGATTTTGCTAAAGCAGAAAAATTTATTAAAGAGGGATGGATTAATGCATCTTTGAGTTCCAAAGATTTAAGATATTTAAATAAAAAATATAAAAATTTTCTTAAAAGTTCCGATCATTTAAAAAGAGCTGAATATATGGCATGGGAATATAAATATTGGGATTTAAAAAGAATACTGAGATATCTCCCTAATGACTATAGAGCTTTATATAATGCTAGACAGATCTTGATGAGTAATTCTTATGGTGTTGATAATGCTATTTCCAAAGTTCCAAATAATTTAAAATCAGATATTGGTCTAAGGTATGATAGGTTGAAATGGAGAAGTAGAAGAGGAAGAATAGACTCATCACTAGAAATTATTGATCAAGCGCCCCTAAATAAAGATGAGTTAGTAAGAGCAGATTTGTGGTGGAAACAAAGAAATATTATTTCGAGATCTCTTATTTACAAAAAAAAATATAAAAAAGCATATGAAGTTGCAAAAAATCATGCTTTGGACGAAGGTCCTGAGTTTGCTGAGGCTGAGTGGATGGCTGGATGGATAGCAGTTAGTTTTTTGAATAATCCGAACTTAGCAGTAAATCATTTTAAAACATTTTATCAAAATGTTGGTTATCCTATAAGCTTAGCAAGAGGAGCGTACTGGATAGGTGTTTGTTATGAAAAATTAGGAAAAAATAAGTTGTCCCAAGATTATTTTAAAGAGGGATCAAAATACTTAACGACTTTTTATGGACAGTTATCTTTTAAGAAAATTAATCCCACTGGTCAATTTGAGTTAATAGATGAGTCAAATTATACTAAAGAATATGAGAAGGAATTCAGTAAAAATCCATTAGTTAAACATGTAATACTTTTAAAGGAACTTAATAAAACTAATTTTAGTAAAGATATAATTAAACATTTAGCTAATTTAAATATATCTAAGGGTAGTGAGGTTTTAGCAGCTAAATTAGCTACGGATGTAGGAAGATATGATTATGCTATACAAGTTTCAAAAAAAGCTTCATATGAAAAAAGATTTTTTAATAAGTATAATTATCCAATCATAGCAACCCCAAGAGTAATTAACGGTAAAAATATGCCCTCGCAAGAAATAATTCTAGCAATCGCTCGTCAAGAAAGTGAGTTTGATGCAAAAGCAAATAGTCGTGTTGGCGCTAAAGGTATGATGCAGCTCATGACGTATACAGCAAAGCTTGTTGCTAAGCAAATGGGAGTACCATACAGAAAAAGCAAACTGACTTCTGATCCTGAATATAATATTAGGTTAGGAACTTATTATTTTAACTCCCTTTTGAATGAATATGGTGAAACATATCCCTTTGCTATAGCTGCTTACAACGCTGGGCCAAAAAGGGTTAGATATTGGAGAAAAATAAATGGCGATCCGAAAAAAGGAAACATAGACTTCGTTAATTGGATAGAATTAATTAAATTTAAAGAAACAAGAAATTATGTTCAGCGAGTTTTGGAAAATGCAAGTGTATATCGCTACATGCTAAATGGCAAACCTGTGGAGCTTAATAATTACTTTAGATAGATCTGGCGGTGAGGGTGGGATTCGAACCCACGGTAGATTGTTACACCTACGGAAATTTAGCAAACTTCTGGTTTAAACCGCTCACCCACCTCACCAAAATTTATTTTTATATATCACGTTCAAAAAATAAAGAAAACTTTTTTCTCCTCATTGAAGGTTTTGATCATTATTGCTCGTGCAATTAAAAACATAATTAGACCAAAAACCCAATTCATAATCAATAAACCATAGAATATATCCTGAAAAAAACCATCCATTATATTTAAAATAAACCAGACTATAATGAAAGGCAAAATAACCATTCTAAACAAATTTGAATAAAATATTAAATAAGTTTTTTTTAAAGCAGTAAATAGTGCGTGAGAAATAAAAAATATTGGATAGATAGGTCCTATAAAAGCTGCTATTTGCAAATATGTTTTTCCGTATTTCAAAACTTCTAAATCTGAGGAAAAAATCCTCATAATAATTTCGGCAAAAATAAAAATTAAAACACCTGACATACACATTATTAAAAAGCCAACTAAAATTGCTTTAAAATAAACATCTTTAACTCTATCATATCTTCTTGCACCAAAGTTTTGACCAGCTATTGAAATAACTGCAGTATTTAATCCTATAACTGGTAATGAAAATAAATGTTCAAATCTTACAGCAGCACCATATCCTGCTATAGCTTGATCACCAAAAATACTCATAAAAGATAATAACAAATAACTACCTGTAGCAACAAGAAAAAGCGCCATTGTTATAGGCATACATTGATTAAAAATGTTCAATAAAAAGTTTCTTTTAATTAAAAAGTTTGAAAACTTAAATATTATTTTTAATGGAGTATTATTAACTTTAAAAAGAATAAAAACACATGCAACAGACTGTATCATAACTGTTGAAATGGCCAATCCTGCAACACCAAATGCAGGTATAAATAAAAAACCAAAAATAAAAATTGGATTTAAAATAATATTTGCAATAACACCAAAAAATAGAACATTTCTATAAGTCTTGGTATCACCCTGTGCGTATAAAATAGAATTTAGAGCTGTTAGTGTTAAAAAGATTATTGTTCCATAGAAAATTATATCAAGATATTGTTTTGATAAAATTATGCTTTGGTAAGAGCTGCCCATGATTTTAAGCAGATTATCTGCAAAAAAAGTTCCTATGAAAGTTATAAAAAATGATAATAAAATAGCATAAATTATAGAATGATAAGAATAAATTGAGGCTAGCAAACTATTTTTTATACCTATTGCATTAGCAATTAAAGAATTACAACCTGCAACAATACCAATTCCAGCTGCAATTATTAAAAAATATAATGGAAATGCTTTAGCCAATGCCGCTAAAGCTTCTGGTGAAATTTTTCCTGCGTAAAAGGTATCTACAATATTAAATAAAGTTTGAAATAAACTACCAGTCATTGATGGAATGGCAATTTTAATTAATAAGGATTTTATCGGACTTGATGTTAAATTTAAATTTTGTTTCAAATATGCCTCAATTAAATTCTTTTTGGAAAAAATATTTATTTCCTAATTTTTTTGCTCTTAAAATTTGTTTTTGTCTCATCGAAAATCTTTCTTTCTGTAAAACTGATAATTTATCATAACATCTTGGGCATGTTATTCCTTCATTATACTTCTTTGACTTCTTTTCTTTAAATGACACTGGCATTCTACACCCGCCACAAATTGAATAATTACCAATCTTTAGTTTATGCTTAACAGAAACTCTATTATCAAAAACGAAGCATTCTCCCTTCCACATGCTCTTGGACTTATCAATTTTATTTAAATAATTTAATATTCCTCCTTTTAATAAAAAAATATTTTTATATCCATTTCTTTTGAGGTATATTGATGCTTTCTCACATCTAATACCTCCAGTACAAAACATTGCTATTTTTGTTTTTTTTGGAATATTTTTAAGATATTTAGGAAAATCTCTAAAATTTTTTATATTTGGGTTTTCAGCTCCTTGAAAGGTTCCAACGTCATACTCAAAAGATTTTCTTGTATCAATTATCTTAGTATTTTTATCTTTTAGTAGCTTATTCCAGTTTTTTGGTTCTGTTTGTTTTTTTAATTTTTCCGCAGATGAAACTTTAAAACCAATAGGGACCACTTCTTCTTTTATTTTAATCTTTGCTTTTGGAAAAGGTTGAAATTTGTTTATTGCATAATTCTCAGAGTCAAATTTTTTTATTTTTAACGTAGATTTAATTTTTTTTTTTGTTTTAAATAAGTTAATTTGAGAGCCAGAAAGTGTTCCATTTAGGCCTTCTTTTGAGAAAATTATCGTACCTTTAATATTATTACTTATTAAAAACTTTAAAAAATCTTTTTTATATTTGCCTGGTTTAAAAATCTTGCAAAATTTATAAAAGCCAAAAATATAGAACATCAAATTTTCCTACAAATTGTTATACCATCCCCGAGAGGTAAAATTGTTTTATTTATTCTATCATCTTTTTTTAAATATGAATTAAAGTCTCTTATAATATTTGTAAATTTATCATTTTTATATGGATCTGCTACGTCTCCATGCCATAAAACATTGTCGATCAGTATAAAACCACTATTTTTAATGAGATTAAAACAAATATCGTAATAATTTTTATAATTTTCTTTGTCAGCATCAATAAATATCATATCAAAAAAAAGTTTTTGTTTTCTTATTTCATCAAGTGTTTTTAAGGCAGGCCCTATTTTAAATTCAATTAAATTTTCAACTTTTGCTTTTTTAAAAAAACCAATAGCTTTTTTAGAAGTTTCTTCATTTATATCCAAACATGTAATTTTTCCATTTTTAGGCAATGATAGAGCCATGGTTAAGGCGCTGTATCCTGTGAATGTTCCAATTTCTAAAATATTTTTTATATTATTAGTTTTGATTAAAAATTGAAAAAAATATGATTGAGTGATGGATACTTGCATTTTTTTTTGATTACCTAAAGTATTATTGTATTCAATAATATCTCTTTGTACTGGATGTAGATCGTAACTATTTTCTCTAATGTATTTTTCTAAATTTTCATCAATGTATAAATTTTTTACCATTTTATATGAGATGCTTATTTAACTTATAATTAAAAAAAGTTTTTTCATATTCGTATTTTAAATTTTTTAAAATATCATGATTATGAATGATTGAGTTGGAAGACTCTTGTAGTGAAATAGCTTTGATATTTCCAGAATTTGGAGAGATTATGGTATTGATTCCAACACCAATAATTAAAAATAATTTTTTTTCAATTTTTAATGTTTCTTGCAAGATTCCACATACTTTTTTGTTGTTTATTAATAAGTCGTTTGGTTTCTTTATTCTTATGTTTAAGCTTGTATATCTTGATAATAATTTTTTTAATATTAAAGGATTTAAAGATGAAAATTCGTCAAATTTTGGCATATTTTTTTTTAATTCAAAAAAGATTGTTATAAAAAAATTTCCGTTAAACGAAATCCATTTTTTTCCCATTGTGCCTCGTCCTTTTGTTTGGGAATATGAGTACACTATTCCAGCATTAATTTTTTTAGATTTTATTTTTTTGATAGCCTCATCATTTGTGCTGTTTACTTTACAAAATTTAATTAATTTTAGTTTCATCCAAAAATTGTAATTTTTGAGACAATGTCATTCAAAAAAGACGGGTATAGAAAAAATGAAATTAGTAAAATACAACTTACAATTATAGGTCCATGTATTCTATAGTCTGTGATCTTTTCAAAAGATTTTTTAGGGTCGTCAAAATACATTACTTTAATTATTCGTATATAATAAAATGCTGAAATCACTGTAGTAACCAAGCCAACAATTGCTAATGTAAACATATTACTCTCAATTACAGACATGAAAATATAAAATTTTGCAAAAAAACCTGCCAGTGGCGGGATCCCTGCTAATGAAAATAATATTACTAAAAATCCCAAAGACATTAATGGATGATTTTTTGAAATTCCTGAAAGCTCATTAATTTCCTCAATATATTTTCCGTCCCTCTTCATTAACAGTATGCATCCAAAAGCACCTATATTCATAACTAAATAAATTGAGATGTATACCAGAGTACTTTTAAAACCGTTTTCAGATCCAGAAGCAATTCCTGCAAGAGCATAACCCATGTGTCCAATTGAACTATATGCCATTAATCTTTTAATATTTTTCTGTGCCATTGCCCCTACTGCTCCCAAAATCATAGAAGCGATAGACATAAAAACCAAAATATATTGCCATTGGTCAAGTATCTCTCTAAATGGCACATACATGAATTTTATAAAAATTGTCATACCTGCAATTTTTGGTACCACTGAAAAGAAACTTGTTACAGATGTGGGTGATCCTTGATAAACATCTGGTGTCCACATATGAAATGGAACAACAGAAACCTTAAACGCTAATCCAACAAGTATAAAGACCATACCAAACACAATTCCAACATTAAATTCTTCTGTATTATTGGAAATAATTTCAAAATTAGTTGAACCTGCAAATCCGTAAATTAATGAACATCCATATAGTAGCAAACCTGAAGAAAGAGCACTTAGAACAAAATATTTTATGCCCGCTTCGGATGATTTTATATTATCCCTGTCTATTGAAGCTAAAATGTACAATGCTAAAGATTGCAATTCTAACCCTAAGTAGAAAACTATTAAATCGTTAGAACTAACCATTATAAACATTCCAAGTATAGATAATAATATTATGATTGGATACTCAAACTTGTTATTTTTGATATCGATAATGTATCTCTTTGAAATAAATAAAATAAAAAAAGTTGAAACTAAAATTAAAACTTTTGAATAAATTGAAAACATATCGATTGAAATACTCTCGTTAAAGATTTTCGAATACTCGTCTGTATTGCTAAATATAATTATAAGCAAGAAAAATATTATAAATTGAGAGAGTCTATAAATTATTTCAAAACTATTCTTAATAAATACTCCAATTAATACAAATAATAATATTGATGATGTTAAAAATAGTTCAGGAATTATAAAATTTAAATTACTCATTTATTTGTTTAGTGTTATATTTTGTTGAATATTACTGTTATAATTATTAATTAAGTTATCTACTGATACATTTACAGTTTGAAACAAAGGGTCTGGATAAAATCCAAAAAATAAAACAGCAGCACTTAATACTCCTAATACTACCGCCTCTGATAAATTTATGTCTTTTATTTTTTTTAATTGAATATTTTCCATTTTTCCAAATATTACCCTTTTATAGAGCCACAAAGTATATGCAGCTGCCAATACAACACCAATGCTTGCGAGAATAGCGACCAAATAATTTACTTTAAAAACACCTATTAAAACTAAAAATTCACCTACAAAACCACTCGTGCCGGGTAAACCTAGCGTTCCTAAAATAAAAATCATAAATAGAAATGAATATTTTGGCATTAAATTAACAATACCACCATAAGTTTTTATTAATCTTGAATGTGTTCTGTCATAAAGAACTCCAACACTTAAGAAAAGAGCAGCAGAAATCAAACCGTGACTGAACATTTGAACGATACTTCCTTCAATACCTAGTTTATTAAAAGTAAAAATTCCTATTGTTACATATCCCATATGTGCAACAGAGGAATATGCTATCAATTTTTTCATATCTTTTTGCATTAAAGCTATAAGTGACGTGTAAATTATGGCTATTACACTTAAGGAAAAAATTAGAGGTGTAAAATATTCTGAGGCTACTGGAAACATGCCTACTGAAAATCTAATAAAACCATATCCACCCATTTTTAGTAAAATTGCAGCTAATACCACTGACCCAGCTGTTGGTGCTTCGACATGAGCATCGGGTAACCAAGTATGAACTGGCCACATAGGTAATTTAACTGCAAATGAACTAAAAAATGCTAACCATAATAAATACTGATACTCTGAGGGTATGCCCATTTGATAAATCTCGGTTATATCAGTTGTGCCAGAAATCCAGTAAATTGCTATAATTGCGACCAACATTAAAACTGACCCCAGTAATGTAAATAAGAAAAACTTAAATGCTGAGTAGACCTTCCTTGGTCCCCCCCAGATACCGATAATTAAAAACATTGGAATTAGACCTGCTTCAAAAAAAAGATAAAAAATAACAAGATCTAATGAACAAAAAACGCCTATAATAAAAGTTTCTAGTACAAGAAGTGAAATTAGAAATTCCTTAAGACGAGTTTTAATACTATTAATGCATGAAAAAATACAAATTGGAATTATAAAAGCTGTTAATAAAATAAATAAAATTGATATCCCGTCTACACCAAATTTGAACTTTATAAAACCACTAATCCAATTGTATTCTTCAATAAATTGAAACTCAGAAGTCGTTTTGTCAATAGAATACCAAAGAAATAAAGTTATAAAAAAATTTACAACGCTAGTAAATACAGAAATATAAATCACACTAGGATTTTTTTCGTCGTTTTCATTTTTCGTTAAAAAAACGAATAATGAGCCTATTAGAGGAATAAAAGTTATGGCTGATAAAATTGGAAAGTTCATTTATAGAATATGAAAAAAGTTAAAAGCAAAGAGAGACCAATTAGCATTATAAATGCATAATCATAAATATAACCACTTTGGAATTTGCTTGATTTGTTAGATATAATTTTAATTATTTTTGAAATACCATCTGGACCTAAACGATCGATAATTTTAATATCGCCCTTTTCCCAAAAAAAGGATCCAATAAATTTTGTAGGCTTTATTATAAGCTGATTATACAATTCATCAAAATACCATTTATTTAAAAGGAAGTTATACAAAGATTTATATTTTGAAATAATTACATCCAAAACGTTTGTTTTTTTCATGTATAAATAAAAGGAAATGGGAATAAGAATTGTGACAAAAAGAGGGGTTATCACTAGAAGCCAAAGCGGAATATTTGAATGATCAAATTTTTCAATAATCAAAATGGAGTCCCTCCAAAAATTATTATAATCATGACCTATTAAAAAATCTTTAAATAAAACACCTGAAAAGATTGAACCAACTACTAGTAGTAAAAGTGGAATAGTAATAGTTAATCCTGACTCATGAATCTCTGATTTTGACAAATTATTATTATTAAATTTTCCATGAAAAGTTTTGAAAATTAATCTCCATGAGTATAATGCAGTTAAAACAGCAGTCACAATTCCAATTCCAGCTGCAAAATACCCAACATTAGTCCCTTTTAAAAAAGCGAATTCTATAATTGCATCTTTTGAGTAAAAACCTGAGAGAAAAGGGAAACCAGTTAAGGCCAGTGTTCCGATAATCATAGCAAACCAAGTAATTGGCATATTTTTCCAAAGGTCTCCCATATTTCTAATATCTTGCTCATCGTTTAATGAATGAATTACAGATCCTGATCCTAAAAACAACAAGGCTTTAAAAAAAGCATGGGTAAACAAATGAAAAGTTGCAACATGGTATGCTCCAACACCTGTCGCAAAAAACATATATCCAAGCTGACTGCAGGTAGAATATGCAATTATTTTTTTAATGTCATTTTGCACAATAGCAACAGATGCTGCAAAAAATGCCGTAATCATTCCAACAATAGCTACAACATTTAAAGCTACTTGAGAGTATTCAAAAATTGGTGAACATCTTACTACTAAAAAAACACCCGCGGTAACCATTGTTGCAGCATGAATTAAGGCTGATACTGGCGTAGGCCCTTCCATTGCATCTGGTAGCCATGTGTGTAAAAAAAATTGTGCCGATTTACCCATAGCACCAATGAAAAGAAATAAACAGGTAACAGTTATTAAATTAACATCTAGACCTAAAAAATTAATTTCTGTATTTGCAAAATTTGGAGCTAATGAAAAAACTTCCTGATAATTTAAAGTACCAAAAAATATAAATATTAAGAATATTCCGATAGCAAAACCAAAATCACCTATTCTATTTACTATAAATGCTTTAATAGCTGCATTGTTGGCTGAATTTTTTTTATGCCAAAATCCAATTAGAAGATATGAACATAGACCAACCCCTTCCCAACCAAAAAATAGTTGTAAAAAATTATCTGATACTACCAATGTAAACATTGCGAAAGTGAACAAAGACAAATAACACATGAATCGGGGTTTATCAGGATCATGGGACATATAGCCAATCGAGTAAATATGAACTAAAGCAGAAATAAGTGACACAACTACAAGCATTATACTTGAAAGAGGATCAATATTAATTGATGCGTTAACTACAAATTTTCCCGATGCTATCCACTGATAAATTTTGTAATTCCCGTAATCTTCATAAACAATGCCATTATAAAATAAAATTATTGAAAGAATTGCAGATCCTGAGACAAATAAAGTTGTGACAATCTCCGAGTAAATATCTCCAAACACTTTAATTAAATAACCTAATAAAGCTCCGATTAACGGTAAAAATAAAATTGCGTACTCCATTTAACCTTTCATCTCATCAATTTCTTCAACCCTGATTGAACCTTTGTTTCTATAGTAAGATACAATGATAGCTAAACCTATTGCAGCTTCTGCGGCTGCTACAGTTAGTATGAGCATTGTGAAAATCTGTCCTGTAATATCTTGAAGATAAATTGAAAAAGAAACTAGATTTATATTTACAGCTAAAAGAATTAGTTCTACTGACATTAAAATAACTATTACATTTTTTCTATTCAAGAATATGCCAAGGGTGCCTAATGAAAAAATTATAGCACCTAAAGTTAAATAATGTCCCAAACCAATTTCAATCATTAATTTTCACTCCTTTGTCAAATTCAACATCTTTAAGTTGCACAGAGTCCTCTCTCTCTCTTGAAATTTGTTTAATGTAGCTTTGGGTTTTAAGTCCCTCTCTTTTTCTATAGGTTAAAACAATTGCACCAATCATAGCTAATAAGAGTATTATTCCAGATATCTGAAACAAATGTATAAAATCTGTATACATTACATTTCCAATCATGTGGGTATTTGTAAATTCACTATTAAAGGATAAAAATTCAGTTTCAGAAAATGAGTCTCTATATTTCCAACCACCCACAATAACAATAAGTTCTAGTAGAATTACTGTTCCAATAATAAGTCCAACTGGTATGTGTCCTGTTTTTTTAGTTCCTCTAAACCAAGATAATTTTTGTTCGGTCACATTCATTAA
>MDTD01047410.1_pt1 | contig 13373 bp, 14 predicted proteins | sample 811221 | NCBI WGS metagenome assembly MDTD01 (sample SAMN05326646, study PRJNA326480) | marine metagenome | isolation source: seawater | place: Pacific Ocean: South West | collected 2011
ACGATTTTTCTTTATTAATAAAAGTTGAACATGCAATTAGTCCTTATGTTGCTTTTGGAATAATGCCTTTGTTTGCATTTGCAAATGCTGGTGTATCTTTAGAGGGATTAACATTTGGTTCATTACTAGATAAAGTTCCTCTTGGAATTGTAATGGGATTATTTGTTGGTAAACAATTAGGTGTATTTATTTTTTCATACGTATCTATTAAATTAAAGATTGCAAAAATGCCAAACAATTCAAATTGGTTTAATTTCTATGGAGTCGGTGTATTAACAGGAATTGGATTTACAATGAGTTTGTTCGTTGGTAACTTAGCTTTTGTAGATAATTTGCAATATATGGATGGGGTTAAAATTGGTGTTTTGACTGGGTCATTATTATCCACACTTTTTGGATACTTTTTGATATTACTCACACCTAATAAATAACATCATTCCATGAAAAAAATAATTTTAACTAATGTTTTAATTTTTATGTTTTTTTTTAAAAGTTTAGCACAATCAAATTATGAAAAAATATTTTATGATTTTAAAATAAATGATATTTCCGGTAAAGAAATAGATCTTAAAATATATGAAAATAAAGTAGTTCTTTTAGTTAATACAGCTAGCTACTGTGGTTTTACAAAACAATATTCTGATTTACAAGATTTATGGGATGAATATAGATCTAGTGGATTAATAGTTATAGGGGTACCGTCAAATTCGTTTAATCAAGAAAAAAAAATGAACAAAGATGTAAAAAAATTTTGTGAGGTAAATTTTAATATTAATTTTCCATTAACCGAAATTACTTCGGTAAAAGGAAAAGATGCACATGATATTTTCAAATGGGCAGAAAAAAATTATGGAAATTCAGCTTCACCTAAGTGGAATTTTCACAAAATTTTAATAAATAAAGAAGGTAAAATTGAAAAAACTTTTTCTTCATTTACTAATCCAACGTCAAATAAAATTATCTCAAATATCGAGAAATTATTATAATTTTATTTCTAAACCATCATATGCAGGTAAAATATTTTTTGGTAGTCTTTTTTTTAATTGATCATAGTCTAAATCGGAGTGTAAATTAGTTAATATAGCTTTTTTTGGTTTGAATTCTTTAATCAAATTAAGACATTTCTCTAAATTAAGATGTGAGGGATGATATTTTATCCATAAACAATCAATAACTAAAAACTTTAAATTTTTAAAATATTTAAAATCTTTTCTCTTAATTTCACTTACATCACTTATATAGGCTAATTTTTGATCTATTATATAACAAATGCTATCTACATTACCGTGCTTAACTTTTACGGGTTTTATTTTTATTATTTTTTTACCATCTTTAATAGAAAGATTGTTTTTAATAGTAAAGATTTTTAATATTGCTGGATATTCTTTACTATTATTTACAAAGCAATATCTAAACGTATTAATTAAATATTTTTTAGTATGTATATCTGCATAAACGGGTATTGTATTTTTTTTTCTTATATAAAAAACCCTCAAATCATTAATACCATGAGTTTGATCTGCATGCATATGAGAATAAAAAACTTTATCAATATCATGAATTTTATTATCTATTAATTGTTTTCTTAAATCAGGTGATGTATCGAAAAGTACGGTTTGATTTTTTGTTTTAAGTGCGGCTGAGCAACGTGTTCTAATATTTTTTTTATTTGAAGGATCACAATTACCAAAATTTCCATCGGCTCTTGGTACTCCCATTGAACTTCCGCACCCTAGAATTATAAATTTCATAAATTAGCAAAATAATCTATTAAAATTTAAAGATGTAATTTTTTTTAGGTCTTCATAAGATATTTCTTTTAAATTTGCCAATTTTTCAGCTGTATGTTGTATGAAAGAGGGTTCGTTTTTCTTACCTCTTAACGGCTCTGGAGCTAAATAAGGGCTATCAGTTTCAATGAGCAATCTATCTGCAGGTATTGTTTTAAATGTTTCTCTAAGTTCACATGATTTTTTAAAGGTAATTATTCCACTAGCAGAAAAAAAAACATCAAAATTTAACAATTTTTTTGCTAATTCAGCAGAACCTGTATAACAATGCATCAAAATCTTAAGGTCATAGTTTTTATATTTGTTAAAAATATCCATTATTTCATTTTCTGCATTTCTTGAATGAATAATTACTGGAATCTTAAGTTCAATAGCTGCTATTATATGTTGTTCTAAACTTAATATCTGACATTCTTTTTCACTATGATTGTAATAAAAATCTAAACCCGTTTCACCAACTCCTATAATCTTTTTATTTTTTTTTATTTCATCAATGATAATTTGTGAGTTGACTTTATTATTTTTAGTTTCATGGGGATGAATTCCATAAGTTCCAAAAATAATTTTATCATATTTTACAATTTCTTTTATTTTATCAAAACTATCTAACGTAGTGCAAATTGTTAAAATTTTTTCCAATCCTACAGCTTTAGATCTATTAATAACTTCTTCTAAATTACTGTGTAATGGCTCTTGATCTAAGTGACAATGTGAGTCAATCATTATTTTTTTCAAATTTTTTAAAGAGAATATCAATTTTATTTATCTCTGTATTGCCTTTTAGAAAGTTATGATTTTCAATGGTTAATAACTTTATGTCATTTTCATTAATGTTAAAAATTTTTAAAGCTTTTAATGAAGATTGAGGTATTATTGGATAAAGCATAAAACTTATTTTTCTTACTATTTCTAATGTTGTATAAACTATTGTATTGAGTCTTACCAGATCTTCCTTTTTTTTCCATGGTTCTTGATCATTAAAATATTTATTTGTCTCAAATAGTGAGTTTACAATAAAATTAATATAAAAATTTATATCTTGATTATCAATTTTCTGTCTTATTAAGTCTAAGTTATTTTTAAATTTATCAAGAATTTTTAGATCTTCTTTCTTAAATTTTATTTTATTTGGAATTTTTCCATTACAATTTTTAATCGTAAATGATGTAACTCTCTGACATAAATTTCCAAAATTATTCGCTAAATCACTATTGATACAATCCTCTAATCTATCTTGTGAAATATTTCCATCATTTCCAAAAGAAACTTCTTTAATTAAATAATATCTTAATGGATCTAAACCATATAGATTTACAATTTCTATTGGATCTAATATATTACCTTTTGATTTAGACATTTTTTCCTCACCAGACAATATCCATCCATGTCCATAGACTTTTTTTGGTAAAGGTAATTTAGCAGCAAGTAAAAAAGCTGGCCAATATACTGCATGAAATCGTAAGATATCTTTACCTATTAAGTGAAGATTTGCTGGCCAAAATTTTTTATATGATGAATTTTTTGTATCAGGGTAATTTAAGGCACTGAGATAGTTTGTTAAAGCATCTAACCAAACATAAATTACATGTGAATCATTTCCTGGAACTTTTATACCCCATGAAAAACTTTTTCTACTAACAGAAAGATCTTTTAATCCGTTTTTAACAAAACTTACAACTTCATTTTTTCGTGACTGAGGTGAAATAAATTCTGAATTATTTTGATAGTAATCCAATAAAGGTTTTTCCCATTTAGATAATCTAAAAAAATAAGACTCTTCATCAAGCCATTCAACTGTTGATTTTGAAGATATCGCACGTTTAGTACCATCTATATCCTCTATTTCTTCTTCTGAATAAAAAGCTTCATCTGAAACAGAGTACCAGCCAGAATATTTTGAGAGATATATATCTCCGTTTTGTTCTAACCTTTTCCACAAATTTTGAACAGAAACTTTATGTCTTTCCTCAGTTGTTCTAATGAAATCTGTATTTGTTAGATTAAGTGTTTTAGATAAATCTCTGAAAGTTTTACTTATTTCATCACAAAATTTTAATGTATCTATTCCTTTTTTTTCTGCTGCTCTTTGTATCTTTAAACCATGTTCATCTGTACCAGTTAAAAAACTGACTTCATAACCATCAATTCTCTTAAATCTTGCAAAAAAGTCAGCTATTATACTTGAATAAGCATGTCCCATATGTGGTTTTGCTGATGGGTAATATATAGGTGTTGTTATATAAAAATTTTTAGACATTCAAAATTTTTGATTGAAATTCAATAAATAAAGATTCTTGATCTAAGTTAAATTTTTTAACATTATCAATTTTTTTTAAAAATGAATTAAAAGATTTTGAATTATCTTTAATAATTTTTTTGGTTAAAAAAAGCTCAAAAAAGTCATAAAACATATATCTAATTGGTGAATCTTTTTTGTAATAATTATTTTCAATAAGAAAAGTTAAGAAATTTTTAAGTGGTAAATCTTTTAAATCTAAATCATTTTCATTAGAAAATTTCACTAAATTATAAATATTACCTGGTGTTGTGTAATAACTTAATAATTCATCATTTACTAATTTATTCAGTTTATTATCTAAAAGTTTATTAGCTATTGATATACTTTTATCATTTTCAAGGTGAATTTTAAAATTTATACACCTTGATTTTAACGTATCTAATATTTTCTTATTATTGTTTATTAATATAAAATGAATATTTGTATTTGGTTCTTCTAACACTTTTAATAAAGCATTTACTGAATTAATATTTAAAAATTCAATATTATCAATTAAGACAAATCTTGGACTTTGATTAAATGATGATTTGTTAACATATGAGATAAGTTCTCTAATTTGTGAAATATCTATATTTTTTTTTTCATTTCCTAAATCTATAAGATAAAAATTTGTATGAGTAGTATTTAATATTAACTTATAAGATTTATTGTCAGAATTTATCTTTAGATTCTCAGTATCATAGCAAGAAACCTCATTTTTAGATAATACGAAATTTATAAAATGATATGCTAAAGTAGATTTTCCAATCCCTTTTTGTCCAGTTAGTAATATCTTATTAGGAAGTTTTTCTTTAGTATAAAGATATTTGAGTTCTAGAAAATATTTTTCTAAACCATATAAATTTGTCTGATTTTTAGGTAATAAATTCATCTTATTAGTTTTTCAATTCTTTTGATTATCAATTTTTTATTAAAATTTATATCTAAATTAGAATTTATTATTTGATATTTTTTTGAGTTTTTTTTGAAAATTTCTAAATAACCTCTTTGTACTTTTTCGTAAAAATTTGTATTAAAATTATCATATCTATTTAATTTATTTCTTTGTTTGAGTCTTTTTATCAAATTCTTCTTATTTACTATATTAATAAAAGTAAAGCTTACTTTAAAATTTTTTAATAGATGATAATTAATATTGTTTATGAATTGCAGGCTTTCACCTTGACCGTAATGCTGATAAGCAATCGTAGAGTCGGTAAATCTATCAATTAATATTATCTTTTTTCTATAGTTTTTTTTCAATACTTTTACATTTTCTGATCTTGCGGCAGAATATAATAAAAGATCTGTTGTTTTATTAAAATTAGATCTTTTATCTAAGATTAATTTTCTTATTTTTTCAGAATTAAGGTTTCCACCAGGTTCTCTTAATTTTAAGTGTGATATTTTTCTTTTTAACAAATACTTTGAAACAAAATTAATATATAAAGATTTACCGCTACCCTCTATTCCTTCAAAAACAATTACTGGTTTTTTAGACATCGCCCCAGATCAAATAATTCAAAGATTTAATTAACCTTGAAAATACATTAACTCTTTTAATATCTTTGGCTGCTAGAAGATTATATTCCCCAACAAGTTCTTCATCATAAATTACTCTCAACTTGCCAAGAACTTGATTTTTTTTGATTGGTGCCTCTACAGGTCCTTCATAAAGCATTTTGACACGAAGAAGTTTTTTTTTTGCTTTTTTTATTGTCTTGTAAATATTTTCTTTTGTGTAAACATCAACTGAATTCTCTTTTCCTAACCATACATCAATTTTACTAAAAATTTCCTCATCTTTTGTTATTTCAACTAAATCAAAATTTGTAACACCATAAGTTAATAGTTTTGAACTCTCTCTAGATCTTGAATTTTTTGTTTCAAAACCACTTCCTACTGCAATTAGTCTTCTTCCATTTCTTTCAATAGAGGATGCTAATGAATATTTTTCAACTGCTAAATAGCCAGTTTTTATTCCATCAGCTCCTAAATTTTTATATAGGAGTGGATTTCTGTTACCTTGTGTAATTGGATCACCGCCAGTTCTATCCCAAGTAAATTCTTTTTCACTAAACCATTTATAATACTCAGGATGTTGATTTATCAAATAACTTGACATAATCATTATGTCTCTAACAGTTGAATAATTGTCAGGATCATTAATTCCTGAAGAATTTGCAAAATTGGTATTATTCATTCCTAATTCCTTAGCTTTTGATGTCATTAAAATAGCAAATTCTTCCTCAGTTCCTGCAATACCTTCAGCCAATGCAATACAAGCATCATTTCCTGAGGCAACAATTATACCCTTTAGTAAATCTTCAACTGAAACTTCATCACCAACCATTATAAACATAGATGAGTATCCCGCAGTTGAAAGTCTCCAAGCTTTCTCTGAAATTATAAATTTATCATTTAGATCTAAATCACCAGATTTAAGCAAATCGAAAGCTATAATACTTGTCATAATTTTTGTCATTGAGGCTGGATATATGGATCTGTCTGGTTCCTTTTCGTATAAAATTTCTCCTGAGAGAAAATCTTGAAGTATTGCAGTACGAGCCTTAATATCAATATTTGCTTTTGCAAAATTGATAAATAAAAAAATTAAAAGATTTAAAATAAATATTTTTTTAAACATTTTTTAAGATTTCCAAATTTTCAAATTCTAATGAATTCATTTTTTCAAATGAGTCTTTAATACTTTTTATATCATTAAAAGGACCTATTAATACCCTATATTTTGTTTTTGATAATTCTATAATCTTTATGTTTTTAAGAGAAGTCTCATGATTAATTCTTTTTAACATCATTTTTGCTGAATCTTTGTAATAAAAATCAGCTATTTTAATTGAGTAAGAAAATTTTTCTTTCTTTAATTTTGTCTTTTTAGAAGTTTTTTTATTCAAATCATTTATTAGAATTCCATCAACAGGAGCTTTCTCTGCAACTTTTTTTTCTTCCTCAAACATTTTGGATTTTTTTGCAACAAATGTACTATCTTTAGAAACTAAAATTATTTCTACATAGGGTTCTTTTAGATCTAAATCTAAAGTTTTAGCAATTCTTGTGCTTAGAATAGAGTTATAAAAGTTAGAAAATTCAACCCGATTAGATTTTACCTCAGCAATTAAAGAATTTCCATTTTTTGGGTTTGTAATTTTTACTATAGATTTTTTTTTTAAAAATCTATGATAAATATTTAAAGATCTATTTTCCAATTTTTTAATATTTTTTAGATTGTCATTGTAAATAAGTGCAAATCCAATATTTCTATATTTCTCTGAAACTTTAATATTTATTTTTTTTGAACTAGATTGAATAGATTGGTTGCATGAAAACAGAAATAAACTAAAAAAAAATAATAATATAATTTTATAATTCATTTTTAATCTTATCCTTTAATGTACAAACAGCTAATGCAAACCTAAGTGATCTATTCCATTGTAAAATAATTTCATAATTCTCAAACACTATATATGCTGGATATAAAGTTTCAGCACCAGGTATTATATCCTTATCTGGAGTTATTATTGCTACTTTCATGTTATCATTAAATTTATCCAATTCATTAGTATTAATAATAAATTTTTTGAAATATTTAAGTTTCCTCTTATTAACAATTTTTTTTGCAGAAACATTTAGATATTTTTTTGAAATTTTATCGTCTAAATTTATTTTATAAAAACATGGTGAATTCTTTTTCCACCCCATATTATTTAAATAGTTTGCAGCAGACGCATAAGAATCAATTGGGTTTTTTAAGTCAATAAAGTTATCATTGTTATAATCTATCGCATGATTTTGAATCGTAGAGGGCATAAATTGAAAAAAACCGAAAGCACCAGCCCAAGAACCATAAAGAGTATTATAATCAATACTATTTTTTTCAATTAATTTCAAAAGTATCAACAATTCCTTTGTAAAAAATTCTGATCTTCTTTGATCATAACTTAAAGTTGCAAGAGATGAGAGAATGTCCATTTTACCGACGTATTTTCCGTAATTAGTCTCAATACCCATTAATGCTAACAAAAGTTCTTTTTCAATTTCAAAATTTTTTTCAACATCTTTAATTAACGAGGACTCATTTTTAAAAAAATCTAGCCCATTTTTAACTTTATTTTTTGAAGTTCTTTTAGAAACGTAAGTTTTTGTATCTTCGTAAAATTCTGGTTGAAATCTGTCATATTCTATTACTTTAGGTAAAAAACTAACATTTGACATCACCATATTGAATGTTTTTTCTGAAATATTATTTTCCAGGGCCCTTTTTTTGAATTTTTTTTTCCAATCATCAAATCCAGAATCATTTGCTAGTACTGATGAAAAGAAAAGATTTAGAATTAAAAAAAAAATACTAATTTGTTTCATAAAGATCTTTTAAGTATATGATTACAGCAATCCAAATAATAATAAAACTTACAAATTTTACTAAAGAAAATTCCTCATTATAATAAAAATATCCCAATATAAACTGTAAAGTAGGAGTTATGTAAAAGATCATACCGGTTGGACCTAAACCAATTAATTCAACACCCCTTACATACAAGAAAAGAGGAATCACCGTCATAGGACCTGCCAACATCAAAAAGAAAGCAAGACTAGGATTAGAAAAAGTAAAATCGTTATAGCCATTTTTGGAGATTATAAAAAAAGCTACTAATGCAAATGGAAAAATATATAAACTTTCAATTAAAAGACCTACATCAGTATCAATATTTATTTTTTTTCTAACTAAATTATAAAATGCCCAACTTAATGCAACGATTATACCTACCCATGGTAAGGTTTTTAGGTTAACAAAAATCATAATCATAATGGATATAAAAACAAGGGTAATTGAAAATATTCTCTTTGTGTTAAGATTTTCTTTAAAAAAGATATACCCCAATAGTACACTTATTATTGGCATAATAAAATATCCAAAGCTTGCATCAATTATTCTTTCTGTAGCAACAGCATAAATCCAGACAGCCCAATTTGTGAAAATAAGAAAGCCAGAAATAAATAAAGCTATCAAATTTTTTTTATTACTCCATATCTTTAAAAAAACCTTCCATTTAGAAAGGAATGAAGTTGTGATAATTAACATTACTGCTGTCCACAAACATCTATGAACAACTAATTCTGCATGCCCTATGTAAGAAATATATTCAAAGTATATTACTCCAATAAAGCCCCACCAGAAAGAGCCCAAAGATGTGAGTATAATTCCTTTATTAAAATCTTTTTTCATTTTTAAATTTTTTTCTTTCATAAAAAATATCAGAATATTGAAAAAAAATATTTTCACGATCAACGATATTTGAAAAATTTATTCTTTTATCGGTCAAATTTTTTTTACAAAAAATTTTTTTATACTTATGTTTTTCAATTAAATTATTTAAATAATTCTTATTAAAAAAATAACAATAATTTATTTGAGGCCAAACATTTACCTGTTTGCTAATAAAGAATTTTGATTTACCTTTAAATAAAGTAATAGCTGAGATTAATATGTGTTTTGGCTTATTTTTATTTAAAAAATCTAGAACTTTTTTATAATCGTGGATATATTGTAAAACACTTCCAAAATTTAAAAAATCTATTCTCTTATTTTTCATTTCATATATATTATTGATTACTTTAAAATTCTGAATTTTTTTTTCTACAACAAATTTTTTAATTATTTTGTTGTTAAATTTATTATCCAAATAAAAGTAACTGATTTTTGGGAAATTTTTTTTTAAATACAAAAAATTATCAATATACTGTCCCCCGTAATCTAAGAAGACGAATCTTTTATTCTTATATGTCTTTTTTAGTAATTGTCGCATTTTCGGAAAAGTAGATATTGGCTTTGATAGTGGTCTTTTTTTATATTTTTCAAAGAAAAAATCTAGCTCGTTTCTATTTATTTTGAACGGGTAATTTTCTTTAGGGAGATTTGTTCTATTTGTTTTAACAAAATAAATTCTTTTTTTTTTTATTATTTTCTTTAACAATTTTGTTGGCAAAATTGACGCATATTTTGAAAGTAAAAATTTATTTATCATCTTAATTGACGCTTAAGTTTTATTACTATAATTAGTAGATATGAAATTTAAAGATACAACTTTTTTACGAGAAAAAAATAAATTATTATTATTTTATCCATATATATCAAAAAAATCTAATAAAAATATAGTCGATACCATTAAATCTAGATGGGTTGGACAAGGACCAAAAGTGGATTTATTTGAAAAAAAATTTTCAAAAATGATTGTAAATAATAATTATTGTTTAGCCACGGGATCAGGAACAGACTCACTACATTTAGCTTATGTATTGTCAAACATAAAAAAAGATGATGAAGTAATTGTTCCTGTTTTTACATGCACAGCTACAAATATTCCTCTTCTCTATTTAGGAGCAAAAATTAAATTTGCTGATATTGATGCTGAGACAATGAATATTTCTGTAAAATCCGTTGAAAAACTTATCACAAAGAAGACTAAAGCAATAGTCTGCGTCCATTACGGCGGTCTTCCTTGTGACATGGATGGCTTAACACGATTGGCAAAAAAACATAATTTATTTTTAATTGAAGATGCTGCACAAGCCATGGGAGCAAAATATAATGAGAGATTAATTGGAACAATTGGTGATTTTTCAGCCTTTAGTTTTCAAGCAATAAAGCATATCACCACTGGAGATGGAGGTATGTTAAGTCTTAAAAAAAAATCTGATTATATTAAAGGAAAAAGAATTAGGTGGTTTGGTATAGATAGAGAGAAAAAATACGCAGGGACATGGGCGAATGATATTTATGAAATTGGTTATAAATATCAGATGACTGATATTTCAGCAACTCTAGGTATTGATGGGCTTAATGAATTTAAGAAAATACTCAATCACAGAAGAAAAATTTATTATCTTTACTTAGATCTTTTATCTAAGAATAAAAAAATTCAATGTATTCATGATTATGATAAAAAAAAATATCATTCAGCATGGTTATTTACTATTGCTCTTAAACAAAAAGATTATCTACAAAAAAAGCTAAAAATTAGAAATATAGAAACTAATCAAGTTCATTTTAGAAATGATAAATATTCGATCTTTAAAAAATTTACTAAAAATAAAAGTTTTCCAAATATGGATACTATAGAGGATAATTATTTAGTTTTACCTTTACACCATAAGATTTCTACATCCGACGTAAGATATATATGTAATTTAATAAATAAAATTATATAAATTAATATTTTTTGTGAGAAAAGAAATATTTTTTAAATTTTCCGAAAAAGTAAAGTTTTAATTTCTTTATTTTATTATATCTCATTAACTTATTATTTGTTCCAATATATCCGTAAATATCTGGATATGTTGATAACTGTCCATATGAAAAACCGTTATTAATTGCCTCTAAAGTTGCCTTTGCTACACAATGTTCAAAAAAAATATTCTTAGTATCATTTGTATTTTTAACATGTTCTAACAAGATATTTTTAAAAAATTCTTTTTTTCCAGAATATAAATTTGTATCTGCAAATGTTAAATTATCTTTAAGACAAATCTTAATATCTTTTTGATCTTGTTGTATTTCATCTATTATAGTTTTTATATTTTTTACATAATGTCTTCCTGATACAGCTACGATATAATCATGATCATTAATAACTTTAGATTTATTAAAAATTTCTTTTAAAGAAAGATATTCACCATAACCTTTACCTAAATCTCTTGGGAAGTTATTATTAATATTTGAAGATATAACTTCGATTTTTTTATGTGTAACTTTTTCTTTAATTTTGAAAAATTCGTCCAAATCAAATCCAGAGTTTTCTAAAAAAATAATATTATTTATATGAGGATTATCACACCAAGATCTAAATGATGTTATATAATCATTATATCTATCTTTAATATTTGATCTCGCCAAAAAAGTCATACCTTTTGGATCAATAGTTGCAGTTAAAATCAAACAAATATTTTTTTTCATTTGGATTATAAATAATATTGTATATTTTAATCTATATTATGAATGAAAATTGGTTTAAAGAAAAATCATTATGGTCTAGATTTAAGAATGCTTATTTAAAGGATGCAAACTTTAAAAAATATTGGAAAAATTTAAAGATTAAAAATATTGATAAAGAACTAGCTGAAATATTGGATTTTTATACAAATTCTAAAAGCTATGATTCATCATCTAGATTCTGGCATATTTTAAACATAAGAAATATTAATCAAATAAACGAATTAGGTATAAAAAATTTTGCTAGCACAGTAGCTCTAAATTATTTTACTTTTACAGATTTTAATGATGAGAGGATCGGAAATGTAGTTTCAGAGCTAGATGGAGGAAATCATGAAGTAAGTAACTATGATATTTTTAAAAAATATAAAAATTTAAATTATACTCAATCAATAAATCATAATATCATTTTAAATTTACTCTACTCATATTATAAAAAATATTATGACATAAATTCTCTCAGTGTTTATAAAGATAAAGACTATTTAATTGAGGAAACTCCTCATATTAATATTGAAGGTCAAATAATTACACAAGATAGAATTAATTCTGCTTTAGAATATCATACAATCAAAAAAGTAATTGATATATATCAAAACAAAATTAATCTATTAGAAATAGGTGCTGGTTCAGGAAGGACAACAGAAACAATTTTAGCTTTTGAAAAAAATAAAATTTCTAAATATTTTGTTGTTGATTTACCACCTGCCTTATATCTTAATTTTATAAGATTGAAGACAAATTTTCCTGATAAAAAAATAGGTGTAGCAAACAATATTAATACAGAAGATGAAATAAAAGAGTTTATATCAAATCATGATGTTGTATTTCTACTTCCGCATCAATTGGATCTTTTAAAAAAAAATAATATTAATATACAAATTTTTTTAGCTATAGACTGCTTACATGAAATGGATAAAAAAAGTATAAAATACTATATGAATTATGCTAATGAATTAGCTGAATACTTTTACTTTAAAATATGGAACGAAACACATGTTCCATATGCTTTTAACAATTATCTTTCTGCGTCAGATGAAAATTCTTACCATATAAATCCAAATTGGATAAAAGAATTTAAAAATGAATGTATTTTTCCAGCTAATTATTTTGATTTTTGCTTTAAAATAAAAAATTAAAATTTAAATTAATAGATAATTTACATTATTTTTTTTTGTTGAATTTTAATTTGATACTAATAAAACCTTGCTAACGGAGAGATGGCTGAGCGGTTGAAAGCACCGGTCTTGAAAACCGGCAAAGGGGCAACTCTTTCCTGGGTTCGAATCCCAGTCTC
>MDTD01179096.1_pt1 | contig 13373 bp, 13 predicted proteins | sample 811221 | NCBI WGS metagenome assembly MDTD01 (sample SAMN05326646, study PRJNA326480) | marine metagenome | isolation source: seawater | place: Pacific Ocean: South West | collected 2011
CGCCAGGGCAACGCTGGTAGGTTTCCTGCTCCCTTTGTCCAAGACCGAAGAAGACATAGGCGTCTCCGCGCATGGGTGCAGAGTCCTTTCCGCTGGTGACTCCAGGTGGTCTGCTGCTGATCTGACCTCTTGAGAATGCGGTCGAGGGGCGGACACCGATGGCTTGAGAAGGACTGCTGATGCGAGGTGCAATACCCGACCCCATGCTGCTGGTCAGAGCACTGCTTCCGCCCCGAGCGCTGTCACTGCCTGCAAAGCTCTTTTGCAGAGCAGCCAGCATCGGAAATGCGGATGTCGCCAGGTCTGCGGGTGAACTCCAGGCACGTGCGTAAGGAACAACATCGCTGCCGAACACTTCAAGGTATTCAGCGGAATCGATGATGCTGTCGATCAGAGCATCATGGCCATGTTCTGCCTGAAGAGAAATTTTCTGAGAGACCTCAGCTTGAGAGTGTGGTGCACGACCGAGCAAATGCTTGAAGTTCAGCTCAATTCCACGTTGTGGGGCTACTGAACTGAAGAAGCGGGATTTGTAGAAGCTCGACTTCGCCAACCCACGCACAAAATCTCTGACATTCAGATCTCCATTGCGGAGCTGGGCCTCCAGCTCGTTGCAGCGCTCGAAGTCCATCACGTGGGCGTTACCGAACACTTGTCGGTAAGCAGCTGCGATCACTTCGTTGAGTGAATTGTCATCGTCGGGGCTGTAGCACTCCGAGGTCACACGATGCGGACAGTCCTCATGGTTACGAGGGCCCACCCCGATCGCCATCTGGTCGCAGGATTGCTTGAGAAATTCACCAATGGTGAGTGCAGGTTTTGCAGCGCCCTGACCCTTCCTCTGGAAACTGACTGGGCTGTTCCACTTGCTCTCAGCGCCGAATCCGTTGGAGGTTTGATTGGTTGCCATGGTGTTGATCAGTGAATTGGTTGGACTTGTGGGCTTCGTCGAATGACTTTTCTGAATTGGATCAGGTCACCGGAGTGATGCTTGCGATCTTTCCTCCTTCGCGGTGAATTCTGATGAATTGCTCAGAAAGCTTGTCGAAGGGAACGTAAAAGACGCGGTTACTACGGGTGTAGCGGGAGATCCGGCGCAGATTGTTGGCGCTGTATCCAGTCACTTCCACCCGATAGGTCATGCCTTCCTGGCCTGCACCCGCTCCCAGGCGTGTGGGTGCATCCTGCAGATTGTCCGAAGGACGGAAACTCCAGCCCTTGGTCTCATTGGAGGAAGGTGGAACAACGGCAATCGGGAGGTTCTGGTAGGCAGCTCCACCAAGCTTGCTTTTGTTGCCAGCCAGATCACCCTTCAAGCTGCTGCTGCTGTTGCCTCGCAACAGCTGGAAGCTCCAGGTGAATTCCTGAAGTGTGGTGCAGCATTCGGTTTTCCAGCCGCGTTGATAGGGAACGACCCACTCTCCGAAGGCGTTCTGATAGTCGGATGAGTCGAGAAAACTATCGATATCAGCCTCATAGCCTTTGCTGTCAAGGCGTTCAGCATGACCGCGCATTTCTTCGAAATCTTCCGGTGCCCGGCCGAGAAGATGACGGAATGCCAGTTCGATGTAGCGATAACGCGCGCAGGTGTCGAAAAAGCGGCTGCGATAAAGCTCGCTTTTCGCGATGCGGCGGACTAATTCTCTGACGCTGATTTCACCGAGCTTGAACTGTGATTCAGCGATGATCTGGCGCTCGCTTTCCATGACGTAAGCGTTGCCAAGCACCTGCTGATACACCCGTCGGATGATCTGTTCCTTCTTGGCGTCATCGTCGCCGGGAAGAAGCTCGAGGGGTGCTTCACTCTCGTCCGAGAAGCGTTCGACCCCCAAAAGCGAGGCAGGACCGAAGGGCATGAAGGTTCTCGCGTTATTCGCCCGCCTATCGTCAGTCAGAAGTGCTCAGACCGAGCGGGTTCTTTATAAACCTCAATCAAGTGTGTCTAAGTATTGCGTGACGTGACAATTCCGTGCTGCGGGAAGGGGTCTCGAGCAGAGAAGCGAGTCGCTTGACCCCACCTTTTCAGCCTCGCAGCGACTCCAGGCTCTTTCGTGCCGTACTGCGTGTGAACGGGTTCCAGTGGTCGAGTTCCATGGCGTCACGGTTGAGCAACGTGTCCAGTTGCTGTTCCAGGCCCTGGCAAAGACTGAAGTCCGTGCCCTTGATCGATTCCACATTCTCGAGAGCGGCGTTTTCCAGATCCGCGCCTCGGAAATCGGCCATGTCGAGCTGACTGGTTCCAAAGCGCGTTTGCCTGCACATCGCACCGCGCAATTTGGCATGTCTGAGGTCTGCTCCAGCCAGTGAAGTGCCGTCGAGGATGGCTCCGCTCAGATCGGCTCCGCTGAGGTAGGCACCCATCAAGATGGCACCGCGCAGATCAATGCCTCTCAGATCAGCATTGTTCAGGAATGCTCCGTTCAGCTTTGCCCCTGGACCGACCGCGCCACTGGTCTCAATTGAGAAATCGTCTGGAAGTCGTGTCGCTGAGTCGTACATCGCCAAACGCAGGTCCGCACCATCCAGATTGCATTCGCTCAGATTGGTGCCACGCAGATCACATCTGCACAGCAAGGCGCCACTTAGATCTCGTTGGCCGACGTCATGCTCACGCCAGTTTGCTCCTCTTGCATCGAATGCTGGCCCCTGGGCATCTTCAGGTTTTTGCGTTTCTGGGGCAATCCATCCTTGCAGGTCCACAAATTGAGAAGTCAAAATCCGAAGGGCAAGTCATCTTTTCTGAAGATATTACTCTCCAATCACTTCCTTAGGTGATTGATCCATGGTGAGGTCTGATTGTTGATGATCAAACTCTCTTGTTACAGATAAGTGAATTATGTAATGTCTTGATTCTTTAATTCTCTCGCTGAGGAAGAATTGCCATATAAAAAGCACTGATTTCCATGGAAACCAGTGCTTTGTATTGCTTGGAATAGGCTGTAGTCAGTGCAGCATCAATCGTTTTGCTGGGCCCAGGTTTTTGCTGTTTTTGATTGGTACATTCTTTGGAAGGCACCGCAGTAGGGGTCCTTAACGGCTTTCGAATAAACGAATCCGCTGACATCGTAACCAGCACCAGACTGTGAGATTCTTCGGGCGTTGGTGAATTCCATCACCAGCTGGCTGCGCGATTCGATTGTCGTATCGGATGCCGCGTTGGCAGGAGTCACCTTCGCAAGGTTGGTGAAGCTGGAGCAATAAGCACCTGCTTCCGAGGTCCAGGCACGCGGATAAGGCACTGTATCGGTGCCGAACACTTCCAAATACTCGCCGGAATGGGTGATCTTCTCGATCAGGGCATTAAATCCCTGTTCGGCAATCAAGGTGATTGCCGCACTGACTTCGGCCTGATTGACAGGTGGTCTGCCAAGCAGATGCTTGTAATTCAGTTCGATGCCCCGAATCGGGGAAACGCTATGGAAATACTTGGCTTTATACAGATCTGACTTGGCAAGACCGGCAACAAAATCTCTAACGCTGATCTCACCGTTGCTGAGTTGCGATTCCAGTTCTGTGCAGCGTTGGTTGCCCATCGGGCCAAGATTTCCCAGCACCTGCTTGTAAATGGCGGAAATCGTTGTGGTAAGAGCCTCACTTCCCGATGATGCGAAGACGTCGTTGACGCTGCTGAAGGGGCACTCGCTATGAACTCTTGGGCCAATGCCGATGCCCATTACAGAGCAAAGATTTTCCTTGTATTCGTAAACCGTTGACGCTGCTTTGCCTTGCCGAGGAACAAATCCACCCTTTTCAGCTTCCTTTCGGTAGAGATTAGTCGCGGTGTTCGGCTTTTGTTTGACAGATTTGCCTCCTGCGTAAGAGACCCGGTACAGGTTTGTGAAATCGCGTGTCGGCTTGATGGCGACCATTGCTGATCTCTGGAGGAACTTCTGTGCTGACCTTAAACCGGTTCTCTAGTGAACTCCGTCGACCCATCAGCCTTGCAACAAAATGTTTTCTGTTGTTTCTTCGATTTTCTTAATGCTGCGCGCTTGATGTTGAGCTGCTGCACTTCTGCGCAAGCTTTTGCAGGCTTGTGTGTCGATGTCGTGCAAGCTTATGTGTCGAAGACCGGTAACAATTTTATCTTCTGAAACGTGGTTTCAGGGTGCCAAAGCTCCCGCCTCCTCAAGCCCTTGAAGTTGTTTTTCGGCAATGAGTTAGTTCACTTCTGCCATCTGTTATGTCTTGGGGGATGTTTTAGCGGGTGCCGTACATCTCTCCGGCAACAATCAAGAGAACTCTGATCACTTCGAACGCTCCAATTGCGGCCAGGCCAAGCCAGGCCTTCTTGGCCCATTCCGGTGTCTTGATGTAAGCAGATGCCAAAATGTCGTCTTCAGTTCGTGTCTGAAGTTTCTGATTCCATTGTTGATCTCTCCAGTCACTTCCATAGCGCGGGAACTGCTGATAGATGGGCATCACTCCCGTTGAGGCTCCAGGAATCACCCTCGAGCGCTGGTTCGGAACATCGTCGTAGCCAAACGCGTTGAGATATTCGTCGCTATCCAGTACTGCATCCACAAAACTCGCGAATCCCTTTTCAGCAATCAGGATGGACCAGCTGATTCGTTCGCTCTGACCATGGACCTCCCGGCCGAGCGCGCGGCCCACGACCTGGTCGACCAGTCGGTAATTCGTGCTGCAGGAGACATATCCTTCCTGGAAGCGTCTTGAGAGCAGCAGTCCACGAATGAAATCCCGGGTCGTGATGCTGCCATCGCGAAACTGAGACTCAAGGTTCACGTCACGATCGCACTTCATGGCGTGAAAGAAAATCTGCCGATAGGCCTGCTCGATTTGTGCGGCTCGGTCTTCGCGGCCAGGGTACGTGGCGCGATTCAGTTCAGACGACAGCCCTCCTTGATCGCCGACGCGGTTGTTCTGGCTTGTGAGCGGGTAGTCGAGCAGCTGAAGCGCCATCCGTAGAAATGCTCAGTCTTTGAATTCATCTTATGGGTGTTTCGCGGTTTTCTCGGTCTTTGGCGTCGTGTCTCTTCATCTCCTTGCGAATCATGTTGCCGAGATGCGTCAGCGCCTCATTGAGTTCCTTGGCATTTGATTCAGCGCCTAGCAGGCGGTAAGCGGCCACTGAATGCTCCCGCAGGCGCTCCAGTGCCAGGAGCAGTGCCGGCACTGGTACGTCAAGTAGTGCATAAAGCTCCGCCAGGGACTGGATGCCGTTGGGGTCTGTGATTTCAGTTCGCCGCAACGCGGCCCCGTAAATGCTGACCCTTAGAAAATGGAAGCAGTCCCGCCAGCAGGCTTCGGCCCGATCCGCGGGAAACAGCTTTCCACCGGGTTGTACCAACTCCGGCTGTTCCTTCAGAAGATCTGCGCGTGCCTCGTCGACGAGGTCCGAGACCTGTCTCTGAAGTGCGATCAGAGGAGCTGTTTCCAAGCCTGACCAGTTGCAGCACAGGCCGATCTCGTCGTCACTGAGTAGGCGTTTGTTTTGGTCGGCGTTGTCGATCAGATCACGGAGATTCTCAGGCAGGCTGTCGTCTTCGCTGAGTCCACACACCTTGGAGTGCAGGGCAAGCTCTTTGATTCGTTTGGTGAAAGCGGAGTTCACGGATGAACAGCGTTGTTGGTCGACGTCACAGGGAGAATCGGGCAAGCGGTCAGCCAGCCATGGCGTTCCAGATAGAACGCCCAAGCAATCTCGCTGCCCACTCCGGGACAGTGACAAGGGATGGCATCAGCGATTGGATCACTGACCCCAAGTTGTTTCAGCAGCGTTCCCACGTCGGATGCAGAGCTGACTGCGGTACTGCGGATGGCGGCTCCGACCACCCAGGTGAGTCTGGTTGACTCCAAAGGGCAGGCGTCGCTTTCGCAGGCCAGGAGCACATTCCCTGGTTCCGTCATTGCTTTGAAAGTGTCCTGCCAGAGTTGGAGGTCATCAGGTTTCAGATTGAGTCGCAGAATCTGATCCCCAACGGAATGGAGTTGCTCGTTTTCCTCTCCGACGCCCTCGATCAATGAGATGAGGCTGGCCTGTTGTGATCCATCCATCGCTCAAATCCGGCCTTGGGAACTGTATCTGTACTGTTCGGCATCCTTGGTGTCGTTCGTGAGGGATGTCATCAGAAGACTTGCTGAATGCAGGGCCTCGGTTCCAGTGATCTTGGGCTTCGGAGGTCGCTGTCTTTCCTTCGGCACTGCTGGACAACCCACCCACGATCGATACGATCGGGCCGCCACTGCTTGTGTCCCATGGCTGCTGCTGAATCCAACTCGGTCATGGTCCAGCAGCTCAGTCGCCAGTTGCATGCCATCAGCGAGATCGCTGAGTCACTCACGCTGCGTTTGCTTGCACTTGAGGAGCGCTTCGAGCAGTTTCAGCAATATTCCCTGGCTGATGCATCTGACTCTGAGCCGGATGAAGCCAGCCGCCAGCTGCTCGATGACAGCGGTGATCGTCTCAGGCATCTGCAGGGGCTGCTTGAAGAGGACGCACCCAGAGCTGTGATGGAACTCGTCACTTCCACAGACGATGAGGTTGAGGCTGCCTCCGATGCTGAAGCCCCCTCATCTGGTGATGATGAACCTGGGGAGTCGCTGAATGAAACGGTCTACGTTGATGACCCCCAGATCGATCCTGCCAGCGATGAAATCGATCATCAGCAAGAAGACGATCAGATCGATCTCCTGAGTGCCTGATTCACTCGCAATCAGGCCCCCCGCGACGGGTTAAAGATCGAGAAGTCGAACTCTGAACTGAGCAACCTGACGTGCCTGTTCAGGTTCGGACTGCACAAAAGGGTGTTCGCTGAGCTGCTCGATGACAGTTTCGATTTTTTCATCCAGAGATTGATCAGCAAATTCTGCTGATTTCCGACACTCTTTCCATGCCGGATCAAAGACCATTGCGAAGCCGTCGGCGTTATTGAATTGTCGATCGTCGTTGATTGGTATTGGCGTCAATGAGCGAAGATGCAAACTGCCAGGATCCAGTTTTGAGCTGGAGGCGGTGCGACGATTGGCCCCCTAAAACGCTCAAATTGTTGTAGCAGCACTCAAGAAGAACCTTGCTGAGGGCCTCTTGTCTTGCTGCTCCCATACCGCTCTCCTAGGTTTGGGTGTGGTTAGCGGCAGGCCTTCGCCCTCCTGATGGTGAGCGTTGGTATGGAAACTCTATGTCTCGCTCCCTTCCTCAGGGCTGGATCGACGGCACCTTGCACACCCTCAATGTGGTGCGTGATCTAGGGGGACAAGGTTCGCTGGTCCACGCCTCTCTTTCAGTCTTCCGCCAGAAGCCAAGCGCGCACAGCAGGAAGACCAGGAATCTTCAGTGGCGCTTCCTCCCTGAACAGTCTGAGGATCCGCGCCCTTTTGCGGGTAGAACCAAGCGAGGGCAAGGCAAGCGTCTTTACATCGAGGGCACCTGCGGGACCACTGACCCCTGGGAGGCGGCCAACATTGCCATTCATGCTTCCCACCAGAGGTGGATGGATCTTCACAAACAATTCGAGGCGCAGCAGGTGGAGAAAAAACAGGCGCTTTCGGTGTATTGGGAGCGCTGGTATGCCCGTGAAGAGCAGCAGCCTCGGAACAATCGCAGCCGCTGGTTGAGTTGCCAGCGGTCCTTATGGCATGGAACCACTGGTCTTGGCTTTCAGCCCTGGGCGACCACCAAAAGTGTTGAGCGGATTACCGGCAACGACTTCCTGGAGTTCTTCCTGATCGTTCGCAGGCAGTGTGAAGCGCAGGGCAGCGCTGGGGAAGCAACCAGGCGGCAATACAAGACCCTGATCCGCCATCTTTTTCAGGAGGCAAGAGCGGATTTTCCTGCGCTCATCTGCCCGGACTTCCCTGAGATCAAGAGACCGATCAAACCAAAGCACCAGGGCTTCTGAACCCAGTGATCAGTTGCAGAACCGTTGGACTGTCAAGATCTCGTCGTCATCGGCAAAGGATCCGGCTTGTCGCTCCGTCGCTTCTGAGCGGGTAACCGCCTGCTTGGTCTCGGTTGTCCTGCTTCTTGTTGCGATGCCTCAGCGGGAGCGTGGAGAAGCGAGTCATCGAGAGAAGGGGCCTCCGAAGCGTGGGAGCTTCAGGGGTCTTTTTGTGACCGATTGAACTTTCTTGTTGAACTGTGCTTTTGACGACTTTGTGTATCAATCTGATACACAAAACTAGGCGTGTCCAAATGAAGGGGGTGCTGCAGGATCGGGGAAGACGCGAATAGGGGGAACGGGGTGGACCGGGAAACCACCCCGTTTTTTGTGTTCGCGTGTAGAGCGCTGGGGCCGTTGATCACTCTCTGCCGATGCTCTGGATTCTCCAGCTGCTGTCGTGATCATGGGGTTGATGGCCGCTCAGTGAGTCAGGCACTAAAAAAGCACCGAATGGTGCCATTCCAGGACCATTCGATGCTTATTCGGCGCTTAAGAAAGGTGCCAGGACCCAGATTTGAACTGGGGACACGGCGATTTTCAGTCGCCTGCTCTACCAACTGAGCTATCCCGGCGCGTGTTCAACGCGACCTTGGAATCTTAAATCACAGGGTGGAGCCCCGAGGTGTTCTGGCGAGGCAGAGCACACCCTTGGCAGTGATCCCCCAAGCCTTAAGAGTTTGGCGTGCGGCCAGAACGGTGGCCCCAGTCGTGAGGATGTCATCCACCAGCCAGACCTGCGCCTGTTGCGACAGGCGCTTCCAGTGATGCGCTTCCTCCTGCTCCTCCATCAATGTCAGGTGCAAGCTGAAGCTGCCGCTCTGATTGCTCACTCTCTGTCTGCGATTCAGTCGGTGCTGGCCAACGGTGGGTCTGCAGCGCCTCAGCAGCTGGAGTGTCGGTCTCTCCAGGCAGCGGCACATCAGTTCAGGAAGTGGGTTCGACCGCTTTTTCGCCTTCCATCCAGGAATTGGTACCAGCAGACTTTGCTGTGCCAGATCACGTTGAAGACTTGTGCAGATCGCCTGCAGTGAGCGGAAGTCGCGCTCAGTGCGTATGGACAGAATCCACTGGCGCATTCCAGGGGTGTACCAAGCGGCTGCACGCCAGGGCAACGGGCTGATGCCTTGGATCGCATTCTCTGCAAGCCCCAGGCGTTGTTGGCAGGGGTTGCAGAGAACTGGCAGATCTGTCATCGCGGCGTTGATCGGTTGCTTGCAGAGTGCACAGCTCGGCTCGATCAACAGCTGCTTAAGACAGCTCTTGATGGAAGTCAGCAAGGCAGAGCTCTGCGGCTGACTTCAGGATTCCCCTTGATCAGCTGCGGCAGGCATGGACCGCAGCATTGCCACGAGTGTGCGATGGGCATCCTCGCTATCGGTGAGGGTGTGGTCGAAGGGAATGCTGACGGCCTCCCCGTTGACCTCCAGAGTCATCGCCTCAGCGGTGACGCCCGTCATCGTCGCCGCCGTTGCGGATGTCAGGCCTCCGTAGTGGTGGGCATAACGCAGCACGGCATCACTGTGGTCGTCATTCATGTGACGACAGATGCGTTCGCTGATGGCTGGAGTGAGCGGATCGGCGGCCATGGAAAAGATGCAGGAATGGAAAGAACGAAATCAGCTGAAGCGCTGCCAGAGCAGGAGGGCCAGTCGAAAACCACTGAACCCCACGTATCCGGCCAACACGATGAACAGCCCGATGGCGAGCGCGTCACGAATTCGGTTTGCCAAAGGCTCATGGAAGCTCAGCTGATTCTCTCTCGGAAAAGCTGTTTTGATCGTGCTTCTGTTGCAGAGCGGTGAGAGCGAGTCGCGCCACCCCTGCAGCAGGTGGGCTGTCACAACTGCGGATGGGAATGCCGAGCAACCGTTGCCTCAAGCGTCGCCATTGAGGGTTTCTGGCACCACCCCCGAGAGTCACCAGTCGTTTCGGTGCAGGTGCGCCGAGCTCAGTGAGCCTTTGCCAACCTCGGCACTCGATCTGGCTGAGGCCCTCCAGCAAACCATGCAGATACAGCGCGTCACTGACGGGGCGGGGAGTCAAAACCGGTTCAAGATCCGGGTCATCAACCGGAAAACGCTCTCCTTTGCCGATCAGGGGCAGCAGTTTCAGGCCGCTCTCCTGATCAGGGTCGATCTGCCGGCTCAGTTCGTCGAGGTCAATGCCTGGAAAACACTCGCGCAGAACGGCACCGCCACCGTTGGAGGCTCCACCGCCAAGCCATCGGCCGCCCACCCTGTGGGTGGACGTTCCTGCCCCATGTTGCAAAGGCATGTCTGTGAAGCGTTTCAACACGAGAGTGCTCCCCAGAACGGTGATGCCCTCATCGTCGCCGGCATCGGCGGTGAGCACAGCCGCATTGGCATCGGTGGTGCCTGCAATGACGAGAATGTCACTGGACAGTCCAAGCTGATGGGCTCTGGTGCGGTCCAAGGTCCCGAGGACTGACCCGCTCGGCCGGATCTCCGGCAGTGCCTCACGCCAGGTTTGATCTTCAAACGACCTGGGCCATTGCTGATCGGTCAGCGACCATCCCAGACGGAGGTTGTTGCCTTCCTCGCCCAGCTGCCAGTTGCTCAGCAGCCAGCCCGTGATCCAGTCCGCCTGGTGACGAAGGATCAGGGGCTGCGCGTGCTGTTGAAGCAGTCTGAAAGCGCGGGCCAAACTGCCGCTGGCGCTTGCGGCAGGTTGGCCTGGCTGCACCAGTGCAAGCACCTGATCCAGTTGTTCTGGACAGCCAGCGTTGTACGGCAATGCCTTGCCCAGAGGTGTGCCCTCTCGGTCGCAGGCCAGCAGTGTTCCCGAGGTGCCATCAACGGCGAGAGCTCTGAGCCTGGTGCGCAGCTCATCAGGAATGGCTGCGATCAGCTGGATGCAGCCTTTCTGCCAATCCTCTGGATAGGTCAGATTTCGCTCGTAGCTGGTGGCCGCTGTGTACAGCAGATCACGTTGTCCATTAAGGACAGCCACCCGTACACCACTGGTGCCCAGATCGATGCCGAGCGCCAGTGAATCGTGCATGAACGGATCAGGCTTTGCGCAGTTCTTCCGCCTTGGCGTCGACGTTTTCCCAGGGAGCCTTCAGGTCATTGCGGCCGAAGTGTCCGTAGGCCGCTGTGTCCTGGTAGAACCGTCCGCCGCGTTCCTGGGGCAGATTGCGCAGTCCGAAGCTTTCAATGATGGCCCCGGGTCGCAGGTCGAAGTGCTCCTGAACCAGTGCGGTCAGGGCATCGTTGGCCAGCTGGCTTGTCCCGAAGGATTCGACAAGGATCGACACCGGCTTGGCAACCCCGATCGCGTAACTTAGCTGCACCTCAGCGCGTTCAGCCAGGCCTGCTGCCACAAGGCATTTCGCCACATAACGTGCTGCGTAGGCTGCCGAGCGGTCGACTTTGGTGGGGTCCTTTCCTGAGAAGGCTCCGCCGCCGTGACGTGCGTATCCGCCGTAGGTATCCACAATGATCTTGCGACCGGTCAGTCCGGCATCACCCTGAGGACCACCCACCACGAATTTGCCGGTGGGATTGACCAGATATTTCGTCGCTTCGCGGCTTGGTTTCAGCGCCAGATCAGCTGTTGCAGGTTCCACAACGTGGGTCCAGAGGTCTTCTGTGATGCGCTCACGAATTCCCTGCTCGTCACTGATGCCACCCACTTCTGCTGTGTGCTGGGTGGAAATCAGGATCGTGTCGATCGCCACCGGTTTGTCGTTGTCATAGACAACGCTCACTTGCGTTTTCCCGTCGGGCAAGAGGTAATCGAGCGTGCCGTTATGGCGCACTTCCGCCAGCCTTCTGGCCAGGCGGTGCGCCAGGCTGATGGGCAGGGGCATCAGCTCGGGTGTCTCGTTGCATGCATAACCAAACATGATCCCCTGGTCGCCGGCACCAACCAGATCCAGAGGATCACCGGCGTGGTCATCGGCTTCATTCACACCCTGGGCAATGTCGGGGGATTGCTGGTCGAGGGCCACCAACACAGCACAGCTGTTGGCGTCAAACCCACCGGCTCTGGCTCCGCTGTAGCCGATCTCCTTGATCACGTTGCGGACAAGGTGGATGAAGTCAACCTGCGCTTTGGATGTCACCTCGCCCGTGATCATGCAGAGGCCAGTGTTGACAACTGTTTCGCAGGCCACGCGGCTGGAGGGATCCTGAGCCAGAAGGGCGTCGAGTACGGCATCACTGACCTGATCACAGATCTTGTCCGGATGCCCCTCCGTAACGGATTCGGAGGTGAAGACGTATCGACTCATGACCATCGGTAATTGCGGGCGACTGTAAGAGGTCGGCGATTCAGGTCTCTGACATTTCGTGCGTGGTCGCGGTGAGTTCGCACCAATGGCTGATCAGAAGCTCATGAGCGGTGAGAGCTGGCTCGCGGTGCCAACCCGCCACATAGCCGAGAGTCAGCCCGATGCCTGCCTGCCGGGCCATGGTCAGATCCGTGTCGGCATCACCGATCAGCGCGCAATGGTCCACTGCAAGGTTCAACTGACCGCAGAGCCCTCGAACGGCACCGGGGTCAGGTTTGGCGGGAAGGTGATCGGCACTCCACAGCCCGCTGATGCAGTCGTTCAGTTGGTGCTGGTTGAGAAATGCCTCAATGCCAGCAGTGGTGTCGTTGCTGATCACCGCACAGAGGATTCCTGCACCGGCAAGCTCCCTCAGAAGCCTTGCCGCATCGGGCAACAAGTCGATCGGGTGCCCTCCTGGATGAAGCGATTGCTGACACGCATCGACATGATCAAACACCTCTTCAGCAAGCAGCAGTGATTGGGGCCAGCTGAGATTCATCTGGCAGAACACGGTTGCGGTGCTCAGCAGATTGTGATGTCTTGAAGCCACGGCCAGTGTGCCGTCGGGGATGATTCCCTCCCTGCAGCGGCCGTAGGTTCTTGCCAGCAGATCTTCAAGCTCCCGAAGCACTGTGCTGGAGGCGCTTCGCAATCGGAATCGGCGCAAGGCTTCGTTGATTCGGGCGTCAGCCAGTTCGATCAGGCGTGGCTCGCTATGGGAAAGGGTGCCGTCCTTGTCGAACAGCACCCCCTGAAATGAACCGAGATCTCGGTCTTTGAGCTTGAGATGAGCCATCGGCTCAGTTACCTCAGATCATCATTGAACCCAGGGGCTCTTCACCTTCCTCGGCTTGCTCAAGCAACATCTGCTTGTAGCGGGCGGCCATCTCTTCAGCCTTGTCGAACACCTTCTGGGGATCGGTGAGCATGTCACCCGGCTCCGGTTCAAGAGCCTTGGTGGACAGGGAGATCCGACCCCGTTCGGCATCAAGGTCGATGATCATCACCTTCATCTGATCATTCACGTTCAGCACCGAGTGCGGAGTCTCGATGTGCTCGTGGCTGATTTCCGAGATGTGCAGCAGACCGCTGACACCACCGATATCGATGAAGGCGCCGTACGGCTTGATGCCGCGAACAGTACCCACGACCACCTCTCCAACTTCGAGGCG
>MDTD01058872.1_pt1 | contig 13370 bp, 11 predicted proteins | sample 811221 | NCBI WGS metagenome assembly MDTD01 (sample SAMN05326646, study PRJNA326480) | marine metagenome | isolation source: seawater | place: Pacific Ocean: South West | collected 2011
TTCAAAGTAATTTTAGGGATTGTGAGCATTCTTATTTTTACACTAGTTCCCTTCGGTCTTTTTCAAATTCAAGACCAAGAAAAGCTTCTCATGGAAGCACTTAGAAATAAGTCAACCACAATTGTAAAAAGTGTTTCTTCTAATTCCCCAGAAGCGATTGAGAATTTTGATGATTTAACTCTTCAAAATCTTGTATTCAAAGCGGAAAGTGACAAGGAAGTTGCTTATATCAATATTTTAAATACTGATCAAGAACTCATCGTGGAAGATGATTTCACACAAGATGGGAATGTCGTAAAAAAGAAGAAAAAAATTGAAGCTGATAATGTCTTATCCATCAAGACAGATATCGTTAAAACAGTACAAGAAGGTGAGGAGCCTGAGGTTTTAGGACATGTAGAAGGTGGTTTTTATAAAGATACCGTTATTGAAAAAATTACCCAAAAGAAAATTATATTTTCAATAACATTACTAATAATAAGCCTATCTATTGTTATTGTCATGTATCTCTTTTTATCTAGGAGTTATGTTACCCCCGTCTTGAAATTATCTGCGGCAGCCTCTAATTTAGAAAATGAAAAACTTGAGATTGAAACTAAAAAAAGTGATGAGCTTGGCAACCTAGGTCATATTTTCAAAGAAATGAGATCAACAGTTAACAATCAAAAAATCATTCTGGAAAAACAAGTTGCAGAAAGAACTATTGAGTTAAATAAAGAAAAAGATAATGTAACTAAACTTTTGAATAATATGGCACAGGCTGTCTTTAAGGTTAATAAGAATAAAGAAATATTGGCCCCAATCTCAGCTTATGCTAAAAATTTATTCGGTGATGATATAGAAGGAAAGAATATATTTCAAATTTTATACACATCTATAGATCACCATAGTGTCCAATTTTCACAAATGAATTCTGCTTACTCAATCCTTTTTGGAGCTGATGAAATACAGTGGTTTGCATCCGATGGTCTCCTTCCTGAAAAGGTTGAAATAGAGATAAAAGGCGATTCTAAAATCTTAAAAGTCTTGCATGAGCCTATATACGACGATGCTGATGAAGTTGAATTTATTCTTTACGTTATTGAAGACATCACTGAAAGAGTTAAATCAGAAAAAAAGCTTGCTCAAAAGAATGAACAGATGAAAATTGTTCATGAGGAGCTTAGTTTTGGATCAAGAAAGGATTTGACAACTGTTCTATTGGATTTTTTAGATCTTTTACAAAAGTCTTTTGATATTATTTACAGACTAAAAGAAAGCAAATCTCCAAAGCAAGAACTTAATGAATTATTCCGCTACCTTCATACAATAAAGGGCGGCTCTGCAGCCCTTAAAGGTATCGGTGGTAAGGCCCACGATGTTGAAAGTATTGTGACTACATTAGTTAAAGGAGAGCTTCCTCTTGATAGTGAATTAATAAAGGACTTGCTGAAAAGTTCCCATGAACTTAAAGGACTTATGTTAAAATATATTAAAGTTGCTATACAGGAATTGAAGATAAATATTCAACTTACAGATAATATTTTTGGAAATTTAGGTAACATTAATTCAAGCTTAGAAAGTATTATTTTAAACTTTAAAAAAGAGATTAAGGAATCAAGCCGCCTAATTGAAAAGCTTGCCTCTATTTCTTACATCTTTTCTTCAGTTGATGAAATAAATATTTCAAACCAACTTAATGACCTTATAAAAAGAGTTCAGACAAATAAAGAAGAAGGAAGTCTTTACAGTGATAAGGTAAAAGCAGATATTCTTGATAAAGTTAGCTCTATTAGGAATAAAGCTAATCCCGTTATCGAAAGCCTCAAAAAACTCAAAGAAAGTGGTTTTAGTATAGAAGAATCTTCCATTCCAACAGAAAATATTCATTGTTTGAGAAATGAAATTTTAAATCTTATTCAAAGCAAAAAAATATCACCTGAGGATATTGACAATATTTTTAACAAAGTAGAAGAGGGGGAGTCCATTTTAAAATTAATTAGATCTTTTGATAAAGTGGTCCAGGATACTTCTCAAAAACTAGGAAAAAAAGTTCAAATGGGTGTGGAAGGTAATGATTTACTGATAAAACCTGGAACAGCGAAATGTCTTAGAGAGTCCTTAATCCATATTGTGAGAAATTCTGTCGATCATGGTATAGAAGTTCCGGAAGTAAGAAGTTCTCATGGCAAAAAAGAAATAGGGTCACTTAAAATATCTTTTCAAAACCATGATGAAGAAATTACTTTAAATATTGAAGATGATGGTGGAGGAATTGATGGGCAAAAACTATTTTCCAAAGCCATTGAAACAGGGTCTATACAAAACAAAGTTATGAGCGAAGAAGAAAAGTTAGACCTTCTCTTTCTCCCCTCATTAAGTACCAAAGAAGATATTACTGACGTCAGTGGCAGAGGTGTTGGAATGGACGCAGTTAGATCAGGTTTAAACAACATGGGTGGAAAAATTTCTGTAAAGTCCAAAATTAAAGAAGGAACTACATTTACAATCACTCTTCCAAATAAATAAAGGGAGCCTTAAAATGGAAAAAGTTTTACTTATTGATGACACTAAATCTTATAGAGATAAAATGGGGGGGGTTTTAAGAGAAAATGGTCTAGAGGTAGTCGAAGCCTCTTCAGGTGAAGAAGCCTTGGAAAAGCTGGCCAAAGAAGGTGATTCTTTTAATTTGATTGTAAGTGACCTTCATATGGAAAAACTTAGTGGCCTCGACCTTGCTAAAATCATTAAAAAAGATGGGATTACTGAAGTACCTATTATGATGGTTACTACTGAAACAGATGATAAATTGAGAGAAGAAGGTGTGCAAGCGGGAGTTAGGATTTGGCTTATAAAACCTGTTGGAGATCAGAAGTTTTTAAAAACCGTTCAAATGTTACTTAAGGCCTCAGAGAAAAAAGGTTAAGGTTTCTAGTTAATTATAGTCTAACTTAATTTTTTCTATTCTCTCTATAACTTATTCTATAAAGGACATGCCTACTTAAAGGGCTTTTCCTCTCAACATTAGGGTGATCAAAGTCTCCATTTTTATCTCTTTGCATACCAATTTTTTCCATTAATCCTATTGATGGACCATTTATTTTTGAGGTAAAGGAAACAACCTCTTTAAGCATTAAGGAGTAAAAAGCATAGTCTAAAATTGATATAGCCCCTTCAAACCCTAGCCCCTGACGCCAAAAATTATTGTCTAACCGCCAACCTATTTCAACTGCAGGGGTAAAATGTTCTTTAAAATTAACGTTATTCACCCCCATTGTTCCCACGAACTTAGAGTTTTCTTTTAATTCTAGTGCCCAAAAAGAGTAGCCCTTTTTGTCGATTTGAGCCGAAGCTTTTTCAACAAAACTATCGCTTTCTTCCCTTGACAATAATTTTGGAAAATACTTCATAACTTCAGGGTTAGAGTTCATCCTAAAAAAATAATTTAGGTCTTCTTTCAACCACTGCCTTATAATAAGCCTTTCAGTTTCTATATAGACTTTGGGTTTCAAATAAACCTCAAAAAAAGATTGACCAAATTTAAGTCATTTTAAGTTCTGACGAAAAGGTTTTTCTTAGGTTATTTTATTTTTAACTAAAAGGATACAGGGTTTAAGATGTTTATTTTATGTATAATTTTTCCACCTCTTCGCTGCTCTTATAGCCGGAGGTCTCATGTCTGGAATTTTAAATTTCATCCTAACATTGCTTGGATGGATTCCAGGTATGATTCATGCCTTCATGGTTGTTAATAACAATAATGCCGAAAAAAGAAACCAAGAGCAGATTCAAGCAATAAAGGAACAAACAGCAGCTCTAAAACAGCGAGACCAAAGTAAAACCAAGGAGTTTCCTGACAAAAGTGAGTAAAATAGGGTTTTGCTATAGAATTTAGGATGCGTTTGAACCTATAAACATTTATAAGTAGGAGAACACAAAAAACTTCGCTTGTTATCATGGTGCTCGGGACTGGACTTGAACCAGCACAGCCTAAAGGCCACATGGCCCTCAACCATGCGTGTCTACCAATTTCACCACCCGAGCGGAATGATAAATAACGTAGAAAATTATGTACGAGGTTTCTATCAGTTTTTTAAAAAGCTGTCTATATAGTTTTTAAAATGCATAGCGCAAAATTCATCACATCAGGATAGTCCGAGAAAAGATTCAAGCTCCCTTATATAGTATTTTAACCTTTTTTCGCTTTCTTCTAAACTTTCAAGAGAAGACTCAATTTCTAGTTCATAAATTGAAGAATCCTTCTCTTCGGAGCTCCTTCCATTATCCGAGTCAGGCGAAGCTTTATTTTTTTCAATTGTTGTTTGTGCCAGAATATTCACCTCTTTTTTTTCAGAAGGCCTCGTGCCCTCAGGGAAAAGTAAGATTTTAACACCATCTACTGAAGCTGTTTTAAAACTTTGAGGTGCTTTACTCTTCTTAGATTCTTTGCCTATTGATCGTTTCATAGGTTTTTATTGTCTCAATTTCATGTTCATTGGCCTTCAAAAGCCAAGTTCAACTACTATTCATTTACCCTACCGGATCGTCAGAATGAACTTACGTCTAAAATTATTTTTTTATCCCTAACAACAATAAAAATTGAACATAAAAAAAATATGTCTTATTTGGCCATTAATTTCCCTGTTATAATGTCGATATTCTATGGAGTAGGAGGTTATCCCAATGGCCACTGACAAACCTGTAAAGTGTCTCAAATGTAAGTATTACTACAATACTTGGAATCCACAAAAACCTAGGGGTTGTAGGGTATTCGGATTTGAATCAGCAAGCATTCCCAGCTATGCCGTTAAAAGAGAGACAGGTAAAGAATGCGAAGCCTATAAGGAAAGGGAATCTAAACAAAAATCTTCTGGTTATTAGGGTTACTAGGGAGCTATATTTTTTTGAAGGCCTTCTTCTTCCCTTCCTTCCAAATGTAAAGACTTGCCCAGATCTAGATAACTTGGCCCTGGACACTCAATAATGGCCCCTCCCAAACAGACATCATCTTTATAAAAAACAATGCTTTGCCGAGGCGTTACCGCCCTTTGAGGCTCCTTAAAACTAATATGTAGGACACCATTTTCATTAATTTTATCAATCCTACACTCTTGGTCTTTTTGCCTATATCTTACTTTGGCCTTACAACTAAATGGAAGATCAAAAGGCTTTTCCCCAGTCACCCACGATGCTTCAGAAGCTGTCAAAGTGTCTGTATAGAGAGCGGGGTGTTTTTCACCACGGCCCACATAGACAATATTTTTTTCAACATCTTTTTTAAGGACAAACCAAGGTTCTCCCGGTCCACCGAGGCCTAAACCTTTTCGTTGTCCAATTGTATAGTAAGATGAACCTGTATGCTCACCTACAACTTCTCCATCAAGAGTTTTAAAAGGGCCTTTTGTAAAGTGAATGTACTGACCTAAAAAGTTCTTGAAATTTCTCTCACCAATAAAGCAAATACCTGTACTATCCTTTTTATCTTTTGTAGAGAGGTCGTATTTTTTAGCAATCTCTCTAACTTCCCTCTTCTCTAAATCACCTATTGGAAATAAGACCTTCTCAAGAATAGAGCTTTTAATCGTATATAAAAAGTAACTCTGATCTTTTGAATTATCCCTTCCCTTTACAAGACGATTACTTTTATTCTGGCAATAATGTCCCGTAGCCAAAAAGTCTGCCCCCATTTCATTAATTGCCTTTTCCAAAAAAACTTTAAACTTTATTTCTCGGTTACAAAGTATATCGGGATTTGGTGTATATCCATTTTCATACTCTTTAACGAAATCTTCGAAAACATTCTTTCTGTATTCTTCAATAAACTCAACGCTATAATAAGGAATGCCTATTTTTTCACAAACAGAAACAACATCTTTGTAGTCCTTGGATGCCTGACAATTACCGTTTTCATCTTTCTCATCCCAATTCTTCATAAAAAGGCCTATAACATTATAGCCTTGTTCTTTCAGGACAAGCGCGCTCACAGAGGAATCAACACCTCCAGACATTCCTACTACCACAGTCTTGGTAGCATTTTCTTCTTTTTCCTTCTCAGTAAACTGTCTCATAGGCCCTTTTTAACAAGTCTTTGACTTCATGGCAAAAAGGGAGGAACTTTTTAGAAAAAGTTTATAGGCTCCGGACCTGAAAAAGCACCCTTTTCGAACAAATAAAGGAGATGGGCTCCTGAAGCATTAAATAAATTTTATTGAAATAAAGACTGGTTGCGAGGAATGGAATCACAAATTTCTAGACCCTTCTCTAGCCGCTCCAGATATTGGGCAAAAACAATAGAAAAAGTTTCCATAAGAGGGGCCAATACTTCCTTCATCCAAGAAGGCGCTTTTTGAAGAGTCAATTTTCTCTTGAGCTCTATGTTTTCAATAAAAAAAGAAAAAGTTTCATTTTCATCTTTTTCCCAGCCAAACCTATACAAGCTTAAAGAGTAATTTCTTGGGCCGACGGTCGGAGGAGTCTTCCTTCCAGCTTTCTCAAAAAGCTCCAAAAGGCTCAAAGAGAAAGGAATCTCTATTTGTGAATGCCGAAAGATCCTCTCCCAATAGAGGATTTCTCTGTTTAATTTATCATTTTTTAAAAAAACACCCTGATTATTAGTGTCACTAATAATGGCATCAACTTTTTCTAATAGGTCCTTTGGAAAGCCCATTTTGTGTCCTTATTAAAAAGTAACATCCTTCTCTTTTCGAGGGATTTTTAAAGACAGATCAAGCTCCACTTCACCTTGACCATATATTTCCTCTTCGATTTCTTCTGGGTCTGGAAGGGTACGGAACTTACCATTTTTGTCAAAGAAACCAAAGGAACTCAGCGTTCCGTTTCCAATAATTTTTGCCCCTGCTCCTAATCCATTATAAATAGCAACGTGAGTTCCTTTAACCAAAAGTCCGATGACTTCCTCCTGAAACCTCAAAACGACCGTATCATTGTTTTTAAAATAGAGGAAGCAAGGTCTCCTCTTTTCTAATTGAGCAAACTGAATAAAGACCTTAATTGGAGAAGATATATCATTGTCAGGGTCCTGCTTATAATTAACTACCTCACATATTGAATAACGGACGTTTTTAGTTTTACTAATATAAACATTTTTGGTCTTTCTATCTATTTCAACGACCCTAGCATCTTCATCAATTTTTACTTCATCTAATGCTTCCACTTTATCTTGCCCTACGTAAAAATTATGTACTCCATTATGATCACCAATAGGTGCACCATCTTCAAAAATAAAAATTCCACCATTGTTAAGCATTCCGGGAGGAGCATTCTTTTCTATATAATAGGAAAAGTTTTTTTCCTTCATAAAACAAAGGCGGTTTCTCTCGCCCTTTTTAACAAAAGGTATCCCTAGAGATTTGGCAATTTGTTCAACCTCGCTCCTTCTTATGTCGGCACAAGGCAAAAGCAAATTCTCGAGGTGCTTGCGTTCTAAGCCTGATAAGTAGTAAGACTGGTCCTGCTCCTTATCATTAGCTGAAATTAGTTGAAACTTCCCAGTTTTTATATTCTTTACAACTTTTGCATAATGCCCTGTCGCTATAAAGTCCGCTCCTAGCTTTTTCGACTTTTCAACAAGCAAATCAAACTTCAAAAGATTACAGTAGACACAAGGAGAAAAAGCTGTCCCTCCCAACCTTGCAGTCAAAACTCTATCAAGCACTTTTTCCTTAAAAAGATGAGAGGCATTGACTCCATAATATGGTATTTCAAGCTTTTCGCAGACCTCCTGAATACTAGAAAGGCTTTTAGTCTGGCATGTCCCTAAGCATTCTTCCTCGGCCTTTTGAACTGTTACCTCTTTATAAAAATTAAATGTGACGCCAATTGGCTCTAACCCTTGCTTTTTTAATAAATAAGCTGCAACAGTAGAGTCCACGCCTCCAGTCATCCCAACTACAACTTTTTTTCTATCTTTCCCTTTATTTACCATGAGGGATACTCCTTAAGCCTCTTATAAAGTTGAGTTCTACCTTATAGTTTAAAAACTGGTTCAGGATTTGTTTCGCTACGAAAAATTATAACTTTTCCTTTTACGACAAACAAGATTGGCCTTGCTCGCCTAAAATGATTGACATGACTCGTCTGTTAAAAAGATAATGTCGTCTTGTTAAAAATTATTTGGGTCACTTGATGAGTAAGAGAGCAACACAACAAAAAGCAAAAAAGGAAAAATTAAACTTCTTGGATATTTTCTCAGGAGCAGGCGGACTTTCCTGTGGCTTAGAAATGGCTGGAATGAATTGTATTTTAGGCATTGAGTGCGATAAAAATGCAATAAAAACCTTCGATCATAACCACAAAAATGCAACTACCTTTTGTGGCGACATACAAAATCTAACAAAGCCTGTTCTAAAAGAACTCATAGGAGGTCAAAAGGTCCATGCTGTTGTTGGTGGACCCCCATGCCAGGGCTTTTCTACTGCAGGAGCTGGCGACCCCTTTGATCAAAGGAACTCTCTCTTCCTACAATTTGTTAAAATTGTTAGATACACACTCCCTAATTTTATTGTCATTGAAAATGTAACGGGACTTCTTGCCAAAAAAAATGAAAAAACATTGAAAGCCATTTTTTCTAAGTTTATCCCTTTAGGCTATAAAATGGGTGTGCAAGTACTCTCATCCCAACACTACGGAGTTCCAGAAAGACGCCGGCGCACAATTATTATTGGAACAAAGGTTAATGAAGCTCCCCTCTTTCCACTTCCGACTCATGATATAGAGAAAAATGGCCGCTACATTCCTCCCATTACAGTTGGAGAAGCTCTTTCTGACCTAAAAACCAGAAAGGGAGAAACCTTAAACCATGATCTTGGCTTAGCAACAATAACAAAGCCACTAGATAAAAAGAGGATAAAATGCATTCCTGAAGGGAAAGGAATCCGCTACAAAAAAGATGAAATGAAATACCTAAAACCCAGCCTTAGAATGGGTGTAGACTGGGATCAACTAAGAGAAAAAAGGTTCCGCCAAACCCGTTTACAAAGGCTGGATAGATCCTTGCCAAGCCCAACGATAATGACCCATCGTCATAGCTATTATCATCCAACAGAAGACCGGTTTCTTACACAACGAGAGGCTGCAAAATTTCAAAGCTTTCCTAATGATTTCCTCTTTTTTGGTCCACTAACATCCCAGTGGCGCCAAATAGGAAATGCAGTGCCACCACTAATGGGCAAAGCCATCGGCAAAACTCTTTTAAAGATGCACCAAAGCCAAATAAAAGAAGAAACAAATTTACACTCAAAAGCCTCCTTTTCCCAAAAAGGCGATAGTAAAAAGGCCATAAGTGATAGTATTACTCAGTTTAGAAAGAGGGCATTCATCTACAAGAAGAAGAAGAAGAAGTAAAAATTCTTTCCCTTGAAAACTTTTTGGATGGGCCTTAAACTGAAAATATGAAACACAAAGTCCTAGTCGTAGATGACGAAGAATACATAAGACAAATTATCAAAGAGATCCTTACGGATGATTTATCACTAGAAGTAGAAGTTGCACATAATGGCATGGATGGCCTTGTGTATGCTTCGGAGACAACCTACTCAATTATAATTACTGACATTAGAATGCCTAGGATGACAGGCCTAGAGTTTGTGAGAACTCTTAGATCTCGTGAGATCCCAAATAAAAATACGCCGGTTATAATACTTTCCGCTTATTCAGACTCAATGAAGAAAGAAGTTGAGAGTATCCCTAATACAATTATAGCCGAAAAGCCCCTAGCAATTAGAAGTATTCTTGATACAGTTGAATCAATAATCAAAAAAGCAAATCAGCAAGGATAGTGTCCTCGCTGATCATAGAAAACCAACAATTATTCCAAGAAAAGCTCTCTAAGTTGCCGCTGAACACTTTTTACTCAAAAGCGTAGTCTACCTTTGGAACAGAAAACTGATCATCCTTAACAGTCTGAGAAAGGTTACTTCTATTTTGCGGAAATAAAGCCATAAGGTCTTCACTCCCTTCACCACGAACAAGACTTAGATTCACGGCTTTCCCAGCAGGAACCTCAATGGTCTCTGGCATACCTCTATAGCTCATTGCTTGAATTGAAGGATCTATCTCATACCACTTTGTTTTATGGTCAGACAGATAATCATCCATTTCTACAGCGCTCCTACTCTCGTGAAGTGCCGATATTTTAATGGCCAATTTGCCCTGGTCATTTCTTTTTAAAAGAGAAAGATCTACCTCAACAATTCCAACAGTGGACTGCTCATAGAACTTCATCATTGAAATTCCCTCTAAGGCCTGCTGGTAGTTTTGGGATGTTTTAGGCTTTTTATCAGCGATATCTCTTTCAAACACCGCTCTTAGCTCCCTCGCTTTATTTGCATTAAGTAAAATCGAATAAAAACCATTAGGAATTTTTGAAAACCCAGGCACATACATGTTCCTGGTTCCTACGAGCTCCTGATCAGCTTTATTGTCTCCGTTAGAGTCAATCTGAACATTTAGCTCACAATGATGCCAAGTTGTAAGAGGTCTATAAAGCTTAAAACCTACCTGAAGGAACTCTTTATCCTGCCCAGAAGAATTTCTTCTTACAATACGGTACCCAGCAGCTTGCAAATCACAAATATCACTTTTAGAAAGGCGGTTCCTATCTTTGATCGGCTTCCTCTCATCTTTGCCAAGGAGGTTAAAAATTAGGGCTTCACCTTTATTTTTTCCGCTATTCTTTAAAGTCAGGTTTGCCATTGCCTCTTGAGAGTCAGCTTCAGAGGTTGATTGAATTAAAATATTTTCAACACCTATTCTTGAAACTCGTTGAGATATACCCAAAAACGGAACTCTTGAAACCTCAACTTTCGTTTCACTATCAATGAGGAAGATAAAACCACTAAGTTCTTCGAAGTCAGAATCACCTTTAGGAGCCTCATAAACAAACTGAACCATAACTTTTTTCGTTTCACCTGGGTTTAAAGAAACACTTTCTGGCAAAACCAATTTAAGTCCTGTAGGAGTCTCAGATCCGAACTTAATTGTTTTAACTTTTTCACTAATATTTTTTACTTCTAAGGTTTTCACACCAACTTTTTTAGACTCAACTAAAATGTTCCCTAAAGAAAGGCCGTAAGGAAGGACAACAAGAGGAGTCGTTGCTGCTTTGTAGGTTTGAACTCTACCAGCACCCTGCATAGAAACAGGATAAACTTTCTTGTCCTTACTTGCTAAAGTTTTAGCAGTATTCATAAGAATACCTTTTAACTCTTTAGGTGAAAGATCTCCTCTATACTGTTTTAAAAGTGCCATAACCCCTGCAATATGAGGACCTGACATAGAAGTTCCACTAAAGGCAACTCCTAAATCTCCTTTACCAACAAAAGCTGAAACAATCGCTTCACCTGGAGCCGTAATTTCAGGCTTTATGAGTGAGTCAATGGATCTAGGGCCTCTTGAAGAAAAGTTAGTTAAAGTATCAATTAACTCACTTTTGATTATTTTTTTATCTGATCTAAATTTCAAAGTCACCGGACCTTTTTCCATTTCACCTTTAAGGATATCGCCCTGAGACTGAGAAATCATAATTGCCGGAAAGTCTACTTTGCCCTCTCCCCCCATCATTATTGGAGCTCCAGGCTTATTATTAACAACCAAAGCTCCATTCGCTCCAGCTTTAAAGGCCCTCTTAAGCTTGTCAACAAAGGATACCTTTCCTCTATCAATAACAGCAACTTTTCCCTTCAATTGAGAAGACTCTTCTTCCGTAAAGTCCCGAGCTGCGTCTGCATTGTCTTTAATATAAACTAATTCAAGAGGGCTAGAATCACTGCTTCTTATTGGTCTAGAAATACTCCCTTGTACAACTTCAACAAGAAGTGAGAAACCTTCAACTCCTGCAAAAGAGGAGGCTTCAAACTCTATGTTATGAGTCATGTTGTCCACTGAGGCAGCAACGCTAATCGCTTCATCGGAAGTACTTGGAGAGCCAACGATATAGGGTGAGTGACCAGCATTTCCTGCAGAGGCAACAACAACTGTCCCTCCTTCAACTAAGTTTTTAACGGCTTCACGATATAAGCTATGCGGTTCCCCAAAGCCGCCACCCAAAGAGAGGTTAACAACATCAAGCTGATCATCTAAATTCAAATCTCCGTTAGGGTCAGCCGCATACTCAAGCCCAGCTATAACAACTGTGTCACCTGTTGAGCCATTTTTACCAAAGACCTTTATCGCGTGCAACGAAGCATCTGGTGCAACCCCAGAATATGTTTTTGTCCCATCTCCAATTCCTGCAACAGTTCCAGCTACATGGGTACCATGACCACTTTCGTCAATTGGATTTTTATCCGGCTTAGGGATTCGATCTTGTGGATTTGGAGAAGACAAATTGTATGAGCTTCCAACTAGATCAATACCGCCAACAACTTTCTGATTTGGAAATTGGTCACTAGGCAAACTTGGATCAACCTCTTTATAAGCTTCAACCGTTCCCACTCCGCCAAGCATAGAGTGTGTATAATCAATACCACTATCGATTACACCTACCGACATTCCACGACCTCTAACAGCACTTTCTTCACCGTCAGAAGAAGTTACCTTTAAATTTTCATGGACCTTATGAGCATTTATGAATCTTACTGAATTCTTTTCCTTAAGGTTCAAGAATTTATTCTCTGAATTATCTCCGTCTTTTGGGTCTACGGTTTTATTAATATACGCTCTAGCAAATCGCCCCTCTTTCTCTAAACTCTTTATATGTGGCAACTTAGAGAGCTTAGACTGTGTATCTGGGTCAACAAGTAAAGCGAAAGCGTTCAAAACCATTCTATACTTGTAAATTACTTTGATATCTGGAGAGATTTCCTTAACTGCTTTTAAAAACGCTTCTTGCTCTTTCAAAAGAGCTTCTTTCGACCTCTCATCAACTTTAGTTACACCATTAACCCTTTTAGCGACAGTAAGAAGGGGAGGTGAAGTCAGTTTAAAAAGCTGAACTGACGCTGACCGTTTTTGAGGCCTAATTGAAATGACGTCACCTGGAGTAAAAGTCGCATCGTCTTGAACTTGTTGAGGATTCCCACAAGAGTAGCCCAATACAAGACAGGATAGTAGTAAAGAAACTTTAAAAAACTTTTTAAAATGAAATATTGTCAACATCACTTATAGGCTCCTTCGTCCTCTTAAGAATTTAAAGCGAAACTCTTATAAAGGAATCGATCTCTTCAGTGGATAAACTCGTCCGGGCCTTAAACCAAGATACTTACTTCCACGAAACAAGGTAACTTAACTCAAGGAGTAAGATTTTGAAAGTCCCGCTGAATCAAAGCACAACAAAATGCAGACAGTCACAAGAAGTTCTTCTAGTAAAATCAGATAATTATACTTTTGTCTGCCAATCTATGATTTTTTAACACTGTTTAAATGATAAAAAA
>MDTD01012985.1_pt1 | contig 13369 bp, 12 predicted proteins | sample 811221 | NCBI WGS metagenome assembly MDTD01 (sample SAMN05326646, study PRJNA326480) | marine metagenome | isolation source: seawater | place: Pacific Ocean: South West | collected 2011
CAGGCCGGCATCGGCCCCTGGCCCGCCATAAACAAACGAGCCGGTAGGGTTAATATACACATTGGTTTCCGCTGTTACCCAACCCGTTGGCAAAACCTCATCCAGCACGGCAAAAATAACACCCTTCAAATCCTCGTGGGTCGTTTCAGCGGTATGCTGGTGGGATACAACAACCGTTTCCACACCGATTGGCTGGTCTTCTTCATATTTTACTGTCAACTGACACTTGGCATCCGGGCGCAGACGCGTATCACCGGCCTTTCGACGTTTCGCCAACGCTTCCATAATCCGGTGGCTGTAATAGATAGGGGCCGGCATAAGTACATCTGTTTCATTGCAGGCATAGCCGAACATTAACCCCTGATCACCGGCGCCTTCCTCCTTGTCATCGCCGGCATCTACCCCTTGAGCAATTTCGGCTGACTGGGTATGCACCTTGTTTGTGACTTCAAGCGTATCCGCATCAAAATCTTCAATCATGCCGTTTTTGTAACCAATATCACGGACCGTCTCACGCACCACTTTTTCATAGTCCGGCGTAAAATCGCTGCGGGTTTCCCCGGCAATAACTACTGTGTTTTTGGTCACCAGAGTTTCCACCGCCACCCGGGCGGTTGGGTCCTGGCCCAAAAACGCATCTAAGATGTTATCAGAAATATAATCACAAACTTTATCCGGATGCCCTTCAGACACGGATTCACTGGTAAATAAAAAATTTTTTAAGTGCATAGGTTGTTCAGTATTTAATTAAATTCCACAAATTTTAGCTTTTTAAAAGTTCTGACTCAATATCTTCTCTTGCGATCTGCGCAATTAAACAGGTTTCCTTCTGTAAAATCATTTGTCTATCTTATGATTGTTTTGGCCTGAAGCGTAATTCAGTCCTGCCGTTGCAGATGTCGTGTTTTTATTTACAATTGCCCAAAAATGTGGCAACAATCAAATTTGGATGTTTGGTTTTAACTATGTAGCAAAATGTATGAGTGCGTCTGAGCCTGAGGACCCGTCACAGAGGCCTCCCTTCCATTTAGAAATTTTATCCGCGCCTTTGGAAAAATCCAGAGTACAAGTTGCTGTAACTGATGCTGTGGAAGCTTTACGCCAAACATTATGCCCAACCAAAGCCCGTCAGGCCGCTTACACATTTTCTTTGAAATTTTCGACCAATGAAGAAGTGCAAGCACTCAACCATACCTACCGCGGCCAGAACAAGCCCACAAATGTGCTGTCTTTTGAAGATGATGAGCCACACCACAACACGCCGCCTTATATGGGTGATATAATTATTGCTGACGAGGTCACGCGCATTGAAGCCGCGGAAAACAATATTCCCGTGGAGCACCACATAAGCCATTTGGTGGTTCACGGTATTCTCCATTTGTTTGGTTTTGACCACATGGAGGAAGATGAAGCCTGCCAGATGGAGGATTTAGAAGGCAGGATTTTAAACCAACTGGGTATTGCCAACCCCTATAAGTTAACAGGAGTTCAATAACAGAACATGGACAACAGCGGTTCATCTATGGCCATAGGGTCGAATACGATAGAAACAAAAAGCAATATACAGCAATCACAGCCAGTACAAAGCGCACCGGAAACTACGGAGCGTGATGAGACTAATGGTCGCGGTGTTTTGCATTGGTTAAAAGAGCACCTACCGTTTAAAAATGGTGAGTCCGACATTAGTGAAGAAATCCAAACCTTAATTGAAGACCGGGAAGAGGCCGAAGAGCCTTTGACTGATGATGAAAAAGCCCTCATCGCAGCGGTGTTACGCTTCCATGATTTGGAAGCCGAAGATATTATGGTCCCTCGTTCCAGCATGGTGACCGTTCGCCGGGATGATACATTTACTAATATTTTAAAAGCATTTGTGGACTCTCGTCACTCGCGCCTGCCTGTTGTGGGCGAAGACAAAGACGAAGTCATCGGCTTTATTACCCTAAAAGATTTAATTGGCTATGTAGGCAAAGAAGATAAATTCAGCATGAGCTCCGCCTGCCGCCCCTGCACGTTTGTGCCGGACACCATGTCCATTGCCACCGCGTTGCAAATGATGCAGCGTGACCGCATGCAAATGGCGATTGTAGTGGACGAATATGGCGGCACTGCCGGGCTTATCAGTGTCAAAGACATTATTGAAAAATTGGTCGGAGATATTGAAGACGAACACGAAGATGAAGACCCGGTAATGTTCCTGCCGCTGGGTGACGGTTATTACCACGTTAACCCGCGTATGCGAATTGAGGAATTTGAAGAAGAGCTCGGTATCAGCTTTTTAGATGAACAGGAAGATGAACACACGTTTGATACCGTTGCCGGCCTTCTATTAAAACTCGCCGGGCGTGTTCCAGAAAAAGGCGAGAGTTTTACACTTGCCAATGGCGATATCTTAACCGTAAGCGAAGTCAATGACCGCGCCATTGAACGTTTGGAACTCAAACGTTCTGAAAGTAGCGGCCAAGGCGCCTTACCACTTGATGAATAAGGCCACCCTTATACAGCTTTTTTCACAGCGCCCCCATTGGGGGGCGTTGCTTCTGGGTGGGATTTATACCCTTGGCTTTGCGCCACTGTTTTGGTGGCCGGTCGCTTTAATTGCTATCGGTGGTTTATTCTGGCTTATTCAAGATGTCACCCCCAAACAAGCTTTCCAACGTGGCTGGCTGTTTGGGCTGGCCCACCACCTAAGCGCTCTTTATTGGGTTGTTAACGCTTTTTACGCCGAAAGTGAATCCTGGGCTTTTGCTCTTGGGGTAGGCGGGCTTAGTTTAACAGCCTTAAGTGCGTTTTTAGCCTTATATATTGGAGCAGCGGCGGCTTTGTTTGCTTTTGTTAAGAAAAAAACGCCTGTAGCGCCGCTTATTTTTGCTGCTTTGTGGCTACTTTTGGAGCTTCTGCGCAGTACCTTCCCTTTTGGCGGCTTCCCTTGGAATTTAAGCGGGTATATTTTTGCCAATGACATCTATATTATGCAGCTGGCCGCACCTTTAAAAATATGGGGCTTGTCGTTCGCAGCTATAGCTGTAGGCGCTTTTCTTTTTTACAACCGCCGCGGTTGGGGGGTATCGGTTTTGTTACTTCTTTCATTATACCTTCACGGCTATATTCAGCTTCAAAATCTTCCAGAAAGGCATAATAACAGCCCAGCCATAGCTATGGTTCAACCCAACATTCCACAGCCGCATAAGTGGGATGTGGAGAAACGCCATAACAACTTGGCAAAAACTTTTGGTTTATCCAACTCACCCCAAGCTGATATTTTAATATGGCCAGAAACTGCTCTGCCTTTTATTTTAGGCCATGCCAGCTGGATAAATGACGTGGTTGCCAACCACCTTGCCCCGCATCAAACACTTATCACCGGTATTCCCAAACTGGGTAAAGATGGCGGATTTTATAACAGCATTGCGGCCTTTTCCGGCACGGGGAAAATTACCCATATATATGACAAAAACATATTAGTACCCTTTGGTGAATATATGCCGTTTCGTGCCTTTGTGCCCCAGTTTTTTGGCCCTCTTGTTCACGGCACACAAGATTATACTGCTGGTCACACAGCCGACCCAATAACGTGGGAAGGCTTACGATTTTTGCCGCTTATTTGTTATGAAGCCATCTTTCCCACCCATGTGGCCCGTCACGCCCCAAAAAGTAATGTATTACTAAATTTAACCAACGATGCCTGGTTCGGAAACAGCAGCGCCCCTCACCAGCACTTTGCCATGGCACGTTTGCGTGCGGTAGAAAACCGTCAACCGCTTATCCGCGTGGCCAATACGGGCATTACGGCCGTGATAACCCCCAGCGGTAAAGTAAATTATCGCCTTCCTCAATACACGGAAGGCACTGAATTTTTTACCCTTCCATTATTTTAAAATTAAGTTGGACAAAATCATCGAGTGGTGTAAAAATCATACAGTTTTAAGGAGCTGGCTAACCAAACCACCTCTTTTTTAAAGTTTAATGAGTTTCTAAGTAATTTATTATGTCCGGAGCACGCGCAAATAATATTGACAGCCATGTAGGAAGCCGCATCAAATTGCGCCGCACGCTGGTGGGTATTAGTCAGGAAAAGCTTGCACAAGCTTTAGGCATCACCTTTCAACAAGTTCAAAAATATGAAGCTGGCCACAACCGTGTTGGGGCCAGTCGCCTATTTGAAATTGCTAAAGTGCTGGGCGTTCCTGTTGCTTATTTCTTTGAAGGTCTTGAACAATCTTCATCAGGCGGCAAAAAACAAAAAACTCTCCCTAAAGTTGCCGAAAATAAAGATGAAATACTTGATGAAGGCTTATTTAACTTAAAAGAAACCGTCGAGTTATTGCGTTCTTATTATGCGATTGAAAATAAGCCAGTACGCCGCAAGGTTTTGGATATGATTAAGAGCCTTGGCGAGCAAGACAACCCATCCGACAACCCGAAAGGAAAGTAGCCCGCACCCTTGGCCCCTGTTTTTAGTTGGTACGGGTTGGATCCAACTTCATAGACAGCTGTTTTTCATGCTCATCGTAAGCCTGAACAATACGACTAACCAGGGCGTGACGCACAACGTCAGCCTCGTTAAAGCGCACCACCTCAATGTCTACCAGCCCTTCCAGAATACTTACGGATTCTTTCAAGCCGCTTTTAATGCCACGTTTCAGGTCGGTCTGGCTGGGGTCGCCGGTAACAACCGCACGGCTGCCCTCACCCAAACGAGTTAAGAACATCTTCATTTGTGCCACGGTGGTGTTTTGCGCCTCATCCAAAATCATATAGCAATTGTTCAGGGTGCGACCACGCATATAGGCCAGCGGCGCAATTTCAATCGCGCCTTGCTCCCTTAGCTGGTTAAAGCGCTCGCGGCCAATCATTTCATCCATGGCATCAAATAAGGGGCGCAGATAGGGGTCAATTTTCTCTTCAAATGTACCGGGCAAAAAACCTAATGACTCACCGGCTTCTACTACCGGGCGGGTTAAAATCACTTTTTTGACTTGTTTGTTCATCAACTGGCTCATAGCCATAGCGGTGGCGAGGTAGGTTTTACCTGTACCAGCCGGGCCCACACCAAAAGTTAATGAGGATGATTGCAAGGCCGATACATACAAATGCTGCTGCAAACTGCGCGGAGCGATTTTTTTGTTCGGCGTTGTTATGACCGCGTCTTTCCCCATCATTTCAGATGGGCGCAGGCGGGTGTTAATTAAACCATCGGTAACTCTTAAAGCGGCATCCACCTGCGGTGCAGCGACCGGCAAACCGCTCTGAAGAAGATCATACAAGTCTTCCAAAACCATTTTGGCTTTATCAGCCTGGTCTTTGTTGCCAAAAATAGCAATCTGATTCCCGCGGGTGACCATTTGCACGCCTAAGCGTTCTTCAATCTGTTGCAAATGCAGGTCATGGCGGCCGCATAGCTCCTGCAACATGGTGTTGTTCTCAAACTCCAGTTTTAACGGCTTGCCCGTTTTTTCCGCCTGGTCTTTGGGTGCGGTCATAAACCTTTTTTCCTCTTATTAAATGAAGTACAAAACAGGGTATCACAAGGCTTTAATCGGCCCAAAAAAGAATTGTAGTGATGGGGTCTTTTTAACTGAAAGCGTTAAGCTAAACGTGCGCCGTTTTCTATATCTTTATCGACTGTGGCCAGAACGACGTGGTTGTCAGCATTGTAAAAACCGGTTACCAGAATTTCGCTCATGAATGGACCAACTTGTTTGGGCGGGAAGTTAACCACTGCCAACACCTTTTTGCCGACCAGTTCATCTTTCGTGTACAGGTGGGTGATTTGCGCACTGGATTTTTTCACACCCAGTTCTTTACCCATATCCACCCACACCTTATAAGCAGGGGACCGTGCTTCAGTGAAATCTTCCACACGGGTAACTTCCCCGACCCTCAGGTCAATTTTTTGGAAATCACTCCAGGATATTTTCGCTGTCATTTAGCTCTCCATATCCGGCAGCTTGATCTCACCGACCATACTGCGCGGGCCGGCATGGGTTATGTTGACTGGCATCATTTGGCCAATTAAGCGTTCATTGCCGTCAAAATTGACCACCAGGTTATGCTCATTTCGTCCTTTTAACTGGCCCGGCTTTTTCGGGTTGGCTTCTTCCACCAATACATTTACAGTTTTTCCTTCAAACCGGCGGTTAAAATCATGCTGTTGTTCATCCAGCAAGGCTTGCAGACCGGCAAGCCGTTCTTTCTTTACCACCTGATCAACCTGATTAGGCATCGCCTCGCCCGGTGTGCCAGGGCGCGGGGAGTAGGCAAATGAATACGCTGTGGAGTACCCGACTTCTGCCACTATAGCGAGTGTGTCCAAATAGTCTTCTTCTGTTTCGCCCGGGAACCCAACAATAAAATCACCGGAGATGGCAATATCCGGCCGTGCCTTGCGCAAGGCACGAATATGCTCCAGATATTCTGCCGCGGTGTGATTGCGGTTCATGGCTTTTAAAATTTTGTCAGATCCGGCTTGTACCGGCAGGTGCATATACGGCATCAATTTGGGCTCGGTGGCGAAGGCTTCCACCAAATCCATTTCCATATTATTGGGGTGAGAGGTGGTAAAGCGAATACGCTCCAAACCGTCAATTTTTGCTAACTGTTTAATCAAGCCCGGCAGGGTAATTTCATTCCCAACCGCATCTTCCCCGTGATAAGCATTAACGTTCTGTCCCAACAGGGTAATTTCTTTGGCTCCTTTTTCCACTAAAATGCGGGCTTCACGCTCTACGTCTGCCACCGCGCGGGAAATTTCTGCCCCGCGGGTGTACGGGACCACACAATATGTGCAAAACTTATCGCACCCTTCCTGAATCGACAAAAACGCTGTAGGGCCGTATGTGCCAACTTCCGGCAATTTGTCGAATTTTTCCAACTCTGGGAAGTCTGTATCCACTACCCGTGCCGTACCGTAGCTGCGCTCCACTTTTTCCACAAACTCCGGCAGGCGGTGATAGGTCTGCGGACCAAATACGACACGGATATGCGGGTTGCGCTGCATTACCTCTTTCCCCATGGCCTGTCCCATACAGCCACCAACCGCCATAATGGCATCTTTACCGGCCAATTTCTTAAAGCGGCCGGCATCCGAGAATACTTTATCATCCGCTTTTTCACGAATATGGCAGGTGTTAAGTACCACAAGGTCAGCCGCATCAGGGGTGTCAGTAATGGTATAGCCGTGAGGTTTCATCAGCTCCCCCATACGCACAGCATCATATACATTCATCTGACAACCGTACGACTTAATAAACAATTTTTTGGCGTCGGGGGCAGCGATATTTTCTGCGGTGTGTTCAATTCGGATAGGCATAATTTTCTCTCTTCTATTTAATGGTTGGGCCTTTTACTACCGGCATTAAATACGGTGGGTATTGATACATCACATGGTGTACACAATGCAAATAAAAAATCCCCGCTGTTGGCGGGGATGCCGTGAACAGATTTTAACCGTCTTTTTTCTTCATTTTGGCTTTAGCGGCCTCTCGTCGCTTGCGCTTAAGTTCTTCCCGTTTACGCTCCTGCGTTACACGGGCGTTGCGCGCATCTACGGCCTGACGCCATTGGGCGTTAAAAACCTCTTCGGCTTCGGCCTGTGGACAGTTTTGCTCTTCCAGTACCTGGATGTCCAACGTGTGGCCCTGATCCGGGTCATAAACGCCACGGACAACCTGGACGTTGCCATCTTCATCAGCTGGCAGCATATACGCCACATGCTCATCCATTGCTTTGATGACTGTCCCCTTGGGCAGCTTCTCATGAAGATTTTCTTCCCAGTCCACCATGCGCTTAAACGCGCCGGAAGCCGGTTGAGCGGGCGGAGTGGGAGCGGGCTGGCGGTCAGGCTCGCCCGAATCCGTATGCGGTCCGCCACCCGGAGTAAACATAAGTCTGTCAGAAAAATTTTCAGGTCCCATAACATGGTCCTCTTGTGGAAAAACGAATGGAAAAGATACGTCGAAAAAATTAAGTGGGCCAATTATGACGGAGGTTTTAAAGCCCTGTCAAGGTGAAACTGTATTCAACACAAACACATCGGCATTCTCACGCGTGCCAGAACCTTTGCCTGTATGGTAATAACCACGCCGTTCACCCGTTTTTTCCGCCCCCAGTTTTTTGTAGACCGCTTTGGCGGTATGATTGGAAGAACGAACTTCAAGAATAAGTTTTTGTACGTCTTTTTTCTTCAGGCCTTGCAAGGCATAACGCATCAGTGCCTGTCCCCAGCCCTGACCTTGATATCCCGGTTGAACGGCAAGGCTTATAAGATCGGCTTCGCTCACCGCTATTTGAACAACGATATAGCCAACCAACTCACTCTCGTCTTCAGCCACAGCGACAAAACGGCTTGCCTCCTGTACCCATTTTTGGACTAAAGATTTTTGCAGGACCTCCGGCGGGTTGAACACCTGCCGACTTATATTACAAATGGCTGCTGCATCGTTTGGTTTAGCCAGCCTGACGCTTTTTTTGCTCATTCATTTTCTTGTAGTGGAGTTTTTTAAGATATAAGGGTGACAGATCAAATTTTTCACCTTTCTGAATTTCTTCCCAGCCCAACTCAGCCACCGCTTTGGGGTTGGCATATTTGTGTTCAATGTATTCTACACCTTCAACCACATTTTGACGATGCACCGCTGTGGCCCCCGTCCCGCACAACATACTGTTGCTGTTCAAGCTTGTGGCTGCCTCATGCACATTTTCACACATTGACTTGGTCTGAGGCTTGCCCTGCAAAAATGTTTGGGTATAAACATCATCACCGTGAGCTTCCATCCAAATGGTTAAAGATTTATTTTCATGGCGGTGAGAGTGGGCGATTGCAGCAAAGGTGGTCACCGTTGCCACTGGAACGTTCAGTGCTTGTGCCAGCCCCATGGCAGCGGCCAGCCCCACCCGAATACCGGTAAAAGAACCGGGGCCACGCGTCACCACAACATGAGTCACATCATGGGCGGTTTTACCAGCTTTTTCAAAAAGCTTGTTTATCTCTACATGCAATCGGTCTGAAATGCCGCGGTACAAAGTTTCTGAAAAGCACCAATTTTCGCCATTTTCTGGTATATACAGGCACAAACCGAGATTTTCGGAAGAAGTATCAATTGCCAGTATAAGCTCTTGTGTCATCAGCCTTTTTTGCCTTGCGCGCGTGTGTTAGTATTCCATTTGTGCCTGCCAACATAAATACAAGTGGGTTAAAAAGCAAGTTTTCTGGGGGAGAAAACCGTGTTAACGACAAGTACATCGCAAAATATTTCATCGCAGCTGTTGGGCTACCAAAGTCCGACCAGCTCCGGGTTGTATAATGCCGATTTAAATCAGGCCAATTTGGTGGCCAGTTCCGTGCAGCCGTCCAAATACACGACCGAGAACTTACAGGTAAATTTAAAAGACGGCAACTCCATGAGTTTGGAAACCCTTTTGGCCACATCTTTGTCATCTGACCCATCATTTCAGGTTTTAACCAATCAATTAACTGGCGGCGGCTTTAACAGCTACAGCTTATTGGCACAAAGCGCGGCGGTTAATTCCGGCGCAACGGACTTTAACGTTTAATGAGGTAGGCAGTTTATGGATTTATCAACAGCATTCGCCAACCGAGCCACCAATGTGGCCTCAACCTTAAGCACCGCGGTTCAAGGGGCTAAAGCGGCTGAAACAAAATTCCACGGTGCGGCCGTTGATGTGGTGAATTCCTATGCCCAAGCCGCTAACAGCATTACCGCGGCAGGAAATAATGATGTAGAGCTGGAGTCATCCACCTTCTTGGCCAGCCAGGCTGACAAGGGTATTTTATCCTCTTTGGTGGATATGAAATTTGCTGAAACAGCCTTTAAAGCCAACTTAAAAGTTGTATCTGTAGCACAGGAGATGGAAGAATCCACCCTGAACATTATTGCCTAAAGGCATAAAACTACAGGAGCATTGTCCAAAGCCGATTATACGGGAGGCGGGGAATCGGAATTGGGCTTTACCATTTGGTTGTATCTATTACAATAGGTACGCTACAAAAATAAAAAGCGGTTAAAAAAATAATGGCAAAAAAGAAATCGCCTTCAAAGGTTGCAAAAGATAACCTTATTGCCCGGGTGAAAAAAGCAATTGATGCCCACAACCCCCGTAACGCCCAACGGTTGAAAGATTTCGCCGCTGTTTATTTCCATAAAACTCCCGGCCGGGAGTTGGCCCGCACAGATGATGAGAATTTATACCAGCACGTGGTAGATGCTTATGAATTTTTCTCTAAATGCACCCCCGGTAACCGCCCGTGTATTGAAGTTTCTAACAAAGACTATACCCACAACAGCGTGCTGCACCAAGTCGTGCCTGATCAGCCATTTTTGCTGGATACCGCCTGGTCCAACATTAACCGCCGCGGATTGAATGTTCTGCACTCTATCCACCCGATTATTGCTGTTAAACGGGATAAACTGGGCCGTGTTCTGGACTTTAAGTGCATGGACAACAACCCGCTGGAAGAAGACTGGCAGGTTGAGTCATTCCTGCATATTGAATTTACCCACTTGCCACAAAAAAGTGCTTTAAAAGAGTTAGAAGACATCATTAAAGGTGCCACTGGTGAAGCCCTTGATGTGGTGCGCGACTTCCCCAAAATGGTGGGCAAAATGGAAAGTGTCATCACCGGTATTGAGCGTGATTATCCTGCCAACCCGCAAAAAGCTGAAAATGTTTTGTTTTTGCGTTGGCTCTTGGCCGACCACTTTATTTTCCTTGGTTACCGCTATTATGACTTAGAAACCAAAAAAGATGAACGCCTGCTTTCTGTTAAACGCGGCTCCGGCCTGGGCAGTATGCGGAACGAAAAACGCTCATCTGTCTACCAACCCAAACCACTGAGTGAGCTCCCCCCTAACCTGACCCACTACTATGACAGCGAAGACTTTTTAACCATTACCAAGGCCTTGACCAAATCTCGTGTTCACCGTATGGCGGATATGGACTATATCGGCCTTAAGGTTTATGACAAAAAAGGTGTTTTAGTTGGCGAACACCGCTTTTTAGGTTTGTTCACTTCCAAAGCTTATACGTCTAATGTGATGGATATCCCCATCGTACGGCGTAAAATTGAAGCTGTGTTAGAGCAAGAGCGCAAAAATGGCACCCGCAACCACAATTTTAAAGCCCTGGTAAACATCCTGGAAACTTACCCGCGGGATGAGCTTTTCACCATTGACCGTGACGATCTGCACCGCATCGCCACCGGCATCATGCATCTTCAGGAACGTCAGCAGGTACGCCTGTTCCTGCGCCATAGCGCGCATGAAAAAACCATCACCGCTATGGTTTTTGTACCGCTGGAACGCATGAATAGCCAACTGCGTATTAAAGTGCAAAGCATTTTAATGAGTGTGTTCAATGGTCAAGATCTGGACTTTCAGGTGGAAATGGGCGGCGGGCCACTGGCGCGGTTATTCTTGAAAATTCGTACCCGTGATCAGGAAATCCCGGATATTGACAGCAAAGTCATTGAAGAGCTGATTGAAGCCGCCACCCGCAGCTGGCAGGATGACCTGCACAGCACATTAATTGATGAACACGGCGAACACGAAGGTGCCCGCCTGTTTGGAGTTTATGGCAAATCGTTTCGCGCTGGTTACCGTGACAATACTTTGACCTCCACCAGTCTGCACGACATTGATATGCTGGAATCCATGTCGCAAGACACAGACGAAACCACCCGCACCGGCATTCGTGTAAAAGCTCTTAAAGAACCGCAAAATAAGCTGCGTCTCAGGGTTTACCGCCGCGGGGAACAGATTATTTTATCCGACATTATGCCCCTGTTTACCGATATGGGCATGAAAGTGGTGAACGAACACCCCAACAAAATTTCGCCGGCTGAAGGTGATGTGTACTGGCTGTATGATTTTGGTATTCAGCTTAATAACAGCCAGAGTGTGGATGATGAACGGCTTGGTATTCTGACCGAAGCGGTTCGCATGGCCTGGGATGGTGAGTTAGAAAGCGACGGCCTTAACGCCCTTATTCTGGGCGGTGGGTTAGACGTTCGCCAATTGGTTATTTTGCGGGCCTATGTGGCCTATTGCGCGCAAATCACTAACCGATACGGGCGTGAATATGTTATCGCCACTCTGGTCAAGCACGCAGGCATTGCGCGCCGCTTGGCCGATTTGTTTGATACCCGTTTCAGTCTGGACTTTAGCGACAAAAAGCGCGCTGCAGAAGAAAAAGATATTCTGGCCGACATCGCCGCACGTTTAAAAGACGTAAGTGTTTTAGATGAAGACCGTATTTTACAACGTCTATGCGACTTTGTATGCGCCACTGTGCGGACCAACGCATTTCAACGGGCCAAAATTACTGATCCGCTGGCATTTAAAATTAAATCTTCTGCCATACCGCAACTGGTCAAACCCGTTCCATATTTTGAAATTTTTGTGTATGACACCCGGGTTGAAGGCGTTCACCTGCGCGGCGGTCCCGTTGCCCGCGGGGGGATTCGCTGGTCTGACCGCCCGGCCGACTTCCGCACCGAGGTGCTGGGGTTGATGAAAACGCAAATGACCAAAAACAGCGTGATTGTACCGGTGGGCGCCAAAGGTGGTTTTGTACTTAAACAGCCCCCGTGCGATTTGGTTGACCTGCGCTCCTGCGACCGAGACACCTTGGCGAAAGAGGTGAAAAGTCGTTACTCCACCTTTATTCAAGGCCTGTTGAGCGTTACAGATAACCTGGTCAACGGTAATATTGTCCCGCCGCAAAATGTGGTGCGCTATGACAAAGATGACCCTTACCTGGTCGTGGCGGTAGATAAAGGTACGGCAACCTTTTCTGACACCGCCAACGCCATTGCCCAAGAAGCCAATTTCTGGGGCAAGGGTAAAGATGGTTTCTGGCTGGGTGATGCCTTTGCCAGTGGCGGTTCCAACGGCTATGACCATAAAAAAATGGGGATTACCGCCAAAGGTGCATGGGAGTGTGTTAAAACCCATTTCCGCCTGTTAGGCACCAATATTCAAGAAGATGACTTTTCGGTTATTGGTATTGGTGATATGGCGGGCGACGTGTTTGGCAATGGCATGCTTCTCAGCCGCCATATCAAGCTTAAAGCCGCTTTCAACCACATGCACATCTTTATTGACCCGGATCCGGATGTGGAAAAATCGTTTAAAGAGCGGGAGCGGCTGTTCAAAGGTGTCAGCGGCTGGGGAGATTATAATACCAAGCTTATATCCAAAGGCGGTGGTATTTACAGCCGATTTGATAAGTCTATTGAACTTTCCGCCGAAGCCCGCAAAATGCTGGGTTTAAAAGCTGGCGGGCACACACCTAATGATATTATAAAGGCCATCTTAAAAATGAAGGTGGACTTATTATGGAACGGCGG
>MDTD01029600.1_pt1 | contig 13369 bp, 11 predicted proteins | sample 811221 | NCBI WGS metagenome assembly MDTD01 (sample SAMN05326646, study PRJNA326480) | marine metagenome | isolation source: seawater | place: Pacific Ocean: South West | collected 2011
ATTACAGAATTAATAAAAGATTATGGCAAAGTAGACGGCCTTATTAATAATGCTGCAAATAATCCAAAAATTGAAAAAAAGAACGACATAGAATTTTCAAGACTTGAAAATTTTTCTGAACATACTTGGAATAATGATATTGATGTGGGTTTAAAAGGTGCATTTCTATGTTCAAAATATTATGGAAATGAAATATCAAACAATCCAAACGGAGGTTCAATAGTAAACATCTCTTCAGACCTTGGATTAATTGCTCCAGATCAAGATCTCTACATGGAAGAAGATTTACCTAAAAATAAACAACCTGTAAAACCAGTTACATATTCAATAGTTAAAAGTGGAATTATAGGACTTACAAGGTATCTGGCTACATATTGGCCTAAAAGTAAAGTAAGATGTAATGCTTTATGTCCAGGAGGTATAGAAAACAATCAATCAGAGGAATTTCTTAACAAAATTTCAAAAAAAATTCCTATGGGTAGACTTGCAAAAGCTGAAGAATATCAAGGAACAATAATTTGGCTATTAAGTGATGCATCAAGCTATCTAAATGGAGCAATCATATCTGTAGATGGCGGTAGAACAGTTTGGTAATTTTTCAAAAAATTTTTCTGAAAGTTTCTAATAATTAATGAATGAAGTGAATTTGTTAGACAATAAAAACTCAACTCCTATCTTACTAATTTTATTTAATAGACCAGATTATTTTTCTGAATCAATAAACGTAATAAATAGAATTCTTCCAGAAAAATTATATATACATATTGATGGGCCCAGAAATGCTGATGATGAAGAAAAGATTAAAACTATTAAAAAACAATTTACAAATATCAATAAAAAAATCGAACTTAGTATTTTGTCTCAAGAAACAAATCTTGGATGTGGATTAGGAATGGTTTCTGCAATAAATTGGTTTTTTGAAAATGAAGATTATGGAATAATTTTAGAGGATGACTGCATTCCTAATGAATCGTTTTACAAATATTGCACAATTTTCTTAAAAGAACACAAAGAAAATAAAGACGTATTTATGATTTCCGGAGACAATGGTGGTGAATTAATACCCTCAAAATTTTTTAGAGAGTTTGAAACAATGTCTATACCAATTCCAATTATTTGGGGATGGGCAACATGGAAAGATCGATGGGAGCTTTATGAATATAAAAAGCCCGATCTCAATTTTTTAAAATTGTATAAAAAATTGAAACATTTCAAAATCTTCGAAAAAATTTTTGTAATTAGTTACTTAAAAAAACTTAAAAACTACAAAGCTTTAAACACTTGGGATATTCATTTATTTTACCAATTAGTTGTTTCTGAAAGATTATGTATCATACCTAAACTCAATTTAATAAAGAATATTGGATTTGATGACAATGCTACACATACAAAAGAAACAACTTTTAGATCACATGCAAAAACTTACAATTTAGATATTAAAGCTAGAAATACGATTAATTCAAATAAGACATTAAATTCTAAGCTTTTATATTTACTACAGTCAAATTTTCATAGTTCACTTGTATATAAACAACCATTGATATTTATACGTATACTTTATTTGTCACGAAGATTAAGTTATTTTTTACGATCACTTTATAGTAAATTTAGAAAATTAACAAGAAATTAAGTAATCTAAAGAAAGAATTTTTCTTCCTTCCTTTATTAATAAAGAATGGATAGGATTATTTCTAAATGCTCGAAAATTATATTCAAGGAAAAAAAATAATCATAGTTGGGCCGTCGCCACACCTTATAGGAAAACAGATGGGCTCATTTATTGATAGTTTTGATACAGTAATTAGGGTAAATGAATTTGGAATTACTCCAGATCTAGAAAAAGATTATGGATCAAGAACAGACATATCATTTTTAACTTTGTCAGAGGAAGCAATTCAGATTTATTTGCAGATGAAGGAAGATGTTAATTATGAAAATTTAAAATTAATAGTTCATCCTAGAGATGAGTACAACTTCAATCCATTGACAAATATTAGAGAAGAAATAAATGTTAAAGAATATTATAAACTTTTAAATCTGAAAGTAGATTTTTACCAAATTACTGAACCATCATTTAAGAAAAGATTTGATATTTTTGAATGCTTTCCTTCAACTGGTTCATTAGCTATGATTGAAATTCTAAATTATAAATTTTCAGAACTCTATATTTGTGGATTTTCTTTTTATACAACGAAGTACCGTTATACACCAAAAGGAATGGAATATTTTAGAATCCCAAAAAAAAACCAGCATAAACACAACTTTAGACAAGGCGGCCACAATACTCGTCAAGAAATAAAAATCTTAAAAAAATATATAAACAAGAAAGATAATATTGATGGTGATAAATTATTTAGAAAAATTATATTAAGTAAAACAAATATTTATTACGAGTTAAGAAGGTTTTACATATATAAAATTAATATAGATAATTTCAAAAATGTTTTAAAAAAAACTTTTAGAAAAAAAACATATAAAAAATTAATTGAAAGATATTTCTAAACTTTTAGCTTATACCAATAGAAACAAGTTCAATATCTTTATCAAAAGAGATTATTCTCCAAGGGTCAATAACTATGCTTCCTTTTGGAAATACATAATCTTTAAAGAGATCATGATTTGTTCCTATGAAAAATACCATAGGTTGTTCAGGAGAAAAGCTTTCTTCGTCAATATGGGGGTCATACATTATTGGTTTATGATCTTTCTCTTCAATTATTGAACACAATAGGTGAGAAGGGCTTCCATTTTCGAGGTTAGTTTCTTTTTTAAAACTTTTACCTAAAATCATAATTTTAAAATTATTTTTTTCAGCATATTCTATTGTTAAATCTGCGAGCCATTCTGTGTGTTTTTCTCTACTAATCATTAAATTTTCATACCAGTCATAACTAAGATCTACTTCCCTTGAAAGCCACGATAATGCTATATTATCCCTGGGGTGACAGCCTCCTCCGTCACCCATTCCACCATTTAAATATTTATCACTGATTAATCTCTGGTTTGCCATTTTTAGAGCTGTCATGACATTATCTGTATTTACATTCGATAACTTATGTGACATTTCAGTAACAGTATTTGCTAAGCATATTTTCATTGTGATAAAAGTGTTATACGAAACCTTAATAAGTTCAGCCTCGTCAATAGTACATTCATAGACTTCTTTATTGTGAAGTGTTTTATAGAAATCCTTTAATTTCTTTGCAGCTTCAACATCATCAACTCCAAGAAGGACAAATTCAGGATTCATAAAGTCATCAATTGTTGTTCCCATTGCTATGAAGAATGGATTGTAGGCTAGTTTTATATGCTTACTTAATATCGGTTTTATTTCGCGATTGATAGTTCCAGGAAGTACAGTTGAAATAATCACAACAATTTTGTCTTTTCCCAATTTATCAATTTTTTCCGATAAATTCTGGATACCCTTTTTTAAGAAAGAATAATCAAAATCAACCCTTGTATTTGGCAGCCTTGTAACTCCATCATAAAAAGGATCATGAGGAGTTTGAATTGGAACAAAAATTATATCTGAAAACTCGACTACTTCATCTATAGGGAGAAATTTTACATTATGATCTTCAAGATATTTATCTGCATCTTTTTCTCTATAAGGTATTGCTTTTTTGTCCAAATATGTTTTTATATTCTCATCTACGTCATAACCCACAACTTCATGTTCACCTACAGAATCAATAGCAAGAGCACATGGAAGACCTAATTTTCCTAATCCAACAAAACCAATTTTCACAATTATTCAATTATAGTTACTTAAGAGATATTATTTTAAAGCATATGAAAGAAAAGACTTTAGTTATTCTTATGGGATCTGCAAGAGGTGGCAAACATGCAATGTATACTCAGGAAAAATATTTTATCGATCATCTTGATGCGGATCTTGCATTATGTTTAGGAGATATTGACGAGATAGATGATTTCTTAATTAACAAAGCAAAATATAACTGGAATTTTAAAGATTTTGAAAACTGGAGAGAATACTTTGAAGAACATTTCTCCAAAAATATTTTTGAAAATTTGTCAGTTGGTAAAGATTCGTACCTTATGGGGGGGATAGATTCAAATAATGGTTCAGGCGCAATTATTTTTGCAATTAGAGATATTTTGTTAAGAAAACACATAGATGTCATCGAATCCTACAGTCAAGTTATTTTAACTAGATCTGATTACATTTACGTAAATTATCATCAAAATCTTGATAAAGAAAATATTTGGGCACTTGAAGGTGAAGATTATTTTGGAATAACTGATAGACATTACGTATTTCCTGGTAAGGATTCGAGAAAAATTCTTGGAATTTGTAATTATCTAGATAAAAAAAATGTATATAAAGATTGGTCTGAACCACTTACCCCAGAGGTCGTTTTAATGTTTTACTTTAAAGATATTGGTATTTTTGAAAAAATTAAAAGATTCAAAAGAACTCAGATGAGTGTAAAAAAATCTAGTGATTCAACCACTACTAGAGAAGGATTCAAATTATTTTTGTTTAATGATTTGTATGCAAAAAAAATTGGAGAATTTGAAAACGCCATGAAGCAGTTAAATTTTTTTGATAATCCAACTAATTTAAATTTACGGCTAAAAATAAATTTTTACTTATTTCAGTTAATAAAAATGATAAACACATTAACTTTAAAAATATTAAAAAAAAGATTTTTTACTCAATAATTATTTGTAAAGTTTACACGATTTATTGCTAGGATAATTTAAGTGACCAAATTAAAGCAAATTATTTCTGATATAGTTTTTGTTTCACGTCTAACAAATGTAAATAAAAAGAAAATAAGAATATTTCTATCAGTTTTTCTTGCAAATTGTACTGTAGTTTTTGATATATTAGTTATTCTTGTATTTGCAAACATTATTGAAAATCGTGGATTAGATGGAAGATTTTATGTTGATTATGTAATTAACAACATTTATTTGTTACCTTTAATCGTTGTTTTAAGATTTTTGTTTATTTTCATAGAAAGAATTAATATTCAATCACTTCAATTGCAGGTTGAAGAAAACCTTCGATCACACCTTATGAAAGAAGTATTTGATAAAAATAATTATTCAGTTGCTGACGCATATTTTTATATTAATGAGTTGAGCAGAAATGTATCATACTTTTATGGCTCAATCGCATCTTCATTAAATTATTTATTACAAATTATTGTTTATTCTGTCTATTTATTGTTTACAAGCTTGAACATTGTTATTTATTTCTTAATTGGAGCAGTCGTTTTATTTTTCCCTACAAGATTCTTTTTATTGAAAGGAAGGGGGTTTATACATGAAGCATATGAAAATGAACATAGAACTCTCGAAAATATTCAAAAAGTATTAGAAAATATTTATTTAATTAAGATTTTATCAACTACAAAAAGAGAAATAGATAATTTTAAAATTACTTTAAGAAATTATTATTCATCAGTACTTAATAATTTTAAGTATGGGGCAATAAACAATATCACTCCAAATTTTATAACTATATTTATACTTGCAGTTTTATTAGCATTCTTTGACTTTGTAAAGTATTTAACCCTGGAATTTATAGGAGTAATGCTTAGATTATTTCAAACACTTGGTAATTTTAACAATACTTTAAATCTTGTTTTTAATTCTCACGTTCACCTAGAAAAACTTAATATGTTAGAGAAAAATAAAGTAAAAGATGCAAAAAATGTATTAATTTATGATGAAAAACTTGGTGATAATGCAATTCAATTAAATTCTATTTCATTTAAATATTTTGGAAGCGATTCAAATATTTTTAACAACTTATCATTAACAATTCAAAAAAATTCACATACTGTAATTACTGGGGATAATGGTTCAGGAAAATCAACACTTCTAGGGTTAGTTTCAGGAATTTTAATTCCGGAAGAAGGAACAATTTCTTTGTATTCTAAAAAATTAGCATATGTTGGTGCTACGCCATTAATTGTTAACGGAACATTGCGTGAAAATGTTTTATATGGAAACGATTTGAAAATTGAAGATAATCTTATTTTAGATTTAGCAGAATCATTTAAGCTATTTGAAAAAACAGAGGAACTTGATCTTGACAGACAAATAACAAATAAATCATTATCCTCAGGCCAAATGCAGAAAGTTTCTTTTATAAGAGCTATTCTTTCAAAACCAGATATTTTAATTTTAGATGAATCTACCTCAAATTTAGATATTGATTCTAGGCAGATTGTTAAAAATCAACTTAAAAATTTACAGATAACAATAATTAATTCAACTCATAACTCCGATGAAGTTGAGTATGATACAAGATTGCATATTGAAGTAAATAATGGGTTAAGAGTCGTTAGTACCACTTAGCTTTTGATAATCAGATTGTTCTTCATGAACAATATTTTCAAGTAAATAATTACTCTCAATTGTTTCAATACTATTCGCAGATAGTTCAGACCACTTTATTGGATCATTCTCTAAGTTCTCCAGTACATTTAATAAGTTATCACGGTTATCAATAAAAATTCCATTAAAATCATCTTTGATTATTTCCTCAATATTTTTGTTTTTTTTTGTTAAAACAACACAACCAGAAGCCATTGCTTCAAGTATTGCTTTTGGGTTTCCTTCAAAAAGTGAAGTAGAGATAAAAAATTTATAATTTTTTAATTTATTTAAGAGTTCTTTATTTGGAATAGGTTTATATATGTTAAGTTTTACATTTTTAATTTTTGCCTCATTCAAAAGCTTTGATTTCATAGTTCCAGCTCCATAAATATCAATATTTAAATTTGAATTTTCTAAAAATGAAATTAGTTGAGAAAAGTTTTTTTGTTTTTCTAATCGACCAACTGATACAGCAAAATTTTCTTTTCTTTTGTGAAAAGAATTTTTTTTTGAAATTTCAACCCAATTTGGTCTTAAGTGGACCTTTCTTCTAAATTTTTTAGACATTCCCTGAATCAGTGACATATCTGACATCGAAGAAACTAAATATAAATCGCAAAACCTTAAGGACAATTTTGTTAGTAAAGAATATACAAGAATTTTAAAGATACTTTTGTTATTTTTTTTTGTAAATTCAACAAGATCATATCCTGTTCGTATAATTAATTTCTTTTTAAACTTTAATTTTGAAATTATTGCTACCCACGAACCTAAAAGTTGGTTTGTTTTAATAATCTCTGAGTCTTTAAGCTCATTGGCAAATCGATAAGGAATTAGAAAAGATTTTATAAATCGAATATATTTATTTTTATTGTATTTAATCTTTTCATAGATGGGGATAATCTCTATAAATGGTAGATTAGTTAAATTTCTATCTTCACTGTCCCCATAAGTTATAAATTTGAACTTTGTGGAATATTTTTTATTAAGTGTTTCATAAAATTTTAATTCTCTGTCTAATAATCCACTTGTTTCCCAATCTTTTAAAGAAATATCATACGTAAAGAATAAAATTATATTCATGGGGTTAATATTAACTTAATGAAAACGATTTCTAAGAAATAAAATATTCTTCAAAAATGAAAAAATTACTTGTTATACACACAGAGTATCAAGAAAAAGGAGGAGAAGATATTGCTGTCAGAAATGAAATAGATTTCTTAAGTAAATACTTTGAAACGGATGAATTAATATTTTCGAATGTAATCGATAATTATCTTTTACAAACAGTAAATTTTTTTAGGAATAAAAATTCTAAAAGTTTAAAAATAATTGATAAAAAAATTGAAAAGTTTAAACCAGATATTGTTTATATTCACAATACATGGTTTAAAGTATCTTTAGGTATATTTGATCTTTTAGAAAAGAAAAAAATAAAACCAATCTTGAAAATTCACAATTTTCGATATGATTGTACGAAATCTCAATTTATTTCTAAGCATGTTAGTAATGGTGAGACATGTAATGCATGTGGGCTTGAAAATAACAATAGATTTTTTAATAAGTATTTTGAGAATTCGTATATAAAATCTTTTTTTGTAAATCACTATGGAAAAAAGTATTTTGAAATATTAAAATCTTACAACCTTGAAATAGTTGTTTTAACAAAATTTCACGAAAAATATTTTAAAGAAATAAATCTTGTTAAAAATAATATTACGGTTATTCCAAATATCATTGAGTTGACAACAGTAGACAAGAATCAAAATAATAATTACTTTTTATACGCCGGAAGAATATCTAAGGAAAAAGGTGTAAAAGAATTGATTGAAGCTTTCAATAAATTAAATTTAAAAGAAACAAAGTTAAAAATCATTGGTAATGGACCAGATAAAAACAAACTTATAAAATACAACCAAAATCCTAATGTTGAGTTCATTGATTTTTTACCAAATGAAAAAATTCTTGAACTAATTAAGAATTCCATAGCCGTTGTAACTGCTACAAAACTTTATGAAGGACAGCCAACACTTTTATGTGAAGCCTCTGCAATGGGGATTCCCTCAATATTTCCAAGAACAGGAGGTATAAATGAATTTTTTCCAGAAAATTATCAGCTTTCTTATGAACAATTTAATTACGATGACCTAAAAGAGAAAATGATTAATGTTGTTGATTTATCAATAAGAAAGAAAATTGGAAATGATAATAAGATTTTTTTAGAAAAATTGTTGAATAGAAACGAAATAATAGAAAAAATTGAAAATTTAGTTCATGAATAGTCCTCCAAAAATATCGGTATTAATGAGTGTATATAATGATGAAAAAACATTAGAAAGATCAATTGAAAGCATTTTAAAACAAACATTTAAAAATTTTGAGTTATTAATCAATGATGATTCTTCTACAGACGATTCTTTTAAAATTATTAAAAATTTTTCAAATATAGACAATAGAATTAAATTTTTTCAAAATGAAAATAATACTGGCTTAACTAAATCATTAAACAAACTCATTAGGCAATCTAGTGGAGAATTTATAGCAAGGCAAGATTCTGATGATACAAGTCATATTGAAAGATTCCAAAAACAAATTAATGTAATCGAATCTGGAAAATTTGATATTGTTACAACAAGGGCAAATGTAATTGGAGAAAAAAGAAAAATTCCAAATATTTCATTTTATTTTCCGAAAAGATACATCATTAAGTATAAAAATCCTTTTATACATGGATCTTTACTAATAAAGAAAAATGTTCTTAATGATATTGGAAATTATGACGAAAGATTTTATTACTCCCAAGATTACAAATTAATGTCTGATTTAATTAAACAAAACAAAAAAATTAAAACCTTAAGACAACCTTTATATAATCTAAATCTGAAGAATAATATTTCTAGCAAAAATGCAGAAGAACAAGAGTACTTTGCAAAATGTGTTCGGTTAAATGTAAATCCCTAATTTTTTATTTTAAACTTTATGCATCTGATTACTAATTCCTGAAAATTTATTGATGGTTTCCAACCAGTATCAGCCATCAATTTTTTTGGGTTAGCAATAATTATTTTTGGTTCGTTTTTTCTCAGAAGTTCGGGGTTTATATCTAAATTATTGTCAAAATCTAAATTAAAATAATCAAATACAATTTCAATCATTCTTTCTATACTATTCCCTTCGCCAGTTCCAATTACATAATTACCGTTTAAATTATTTTCCATAATTAATTTCATTGCTAGTGTATGGTCTCCTGCAAAACCCCAGTCTCGGATAATATCTACACCACCCACTACTAATTTTTTCTTATTTTTATTTTTTATTTCGATTGCATCATTAATAATTTTCATAATTAAGTAATTGTCTGAACGAAGTTCTGATTCATGGTTAAATAAAATTCCCGAAACAAATGTCCAGTCATATTTTTTTCTTAAAAAATTAATCATGTTGTGAATAAATAACTTTGAGGTTGCATATGGGGATTTTGGATTAAAATATGACTCTTCATTAATGCTTATACCATTATTATCATCAAACATTTCTGAACTAGAAGTTTGGAAAAATGATGGAAAACTATTATTTTGTATAAGTGCTTCCACAAGGTTGTTAAACGATACAATAATTGACTTACTATTTGTTAGGGGATACTGCAATGACTCGTAAACAGAAGCTGGACCCATTAAATTGTACACCATATCAAATTTGTTATTTTTAATAAATGAATTTACATCTTCAAAATTGTGAAAATCAATTTTGAAAATTTTTAATCTATTTAAATTATTTGGATCAACCTTAAGATATTCTAATGTTTTAAAAAAAGGTTTATGATTATCGTTTCTTGATGTTCCAAATATTTCAATATCATTATTTTCTAACATATATTTTGTTAAAAAACTACCATCTTGACCCGTAATACCTGTGATGAGAACTTTCTTTTTCATAATTCACATGATAGATGTAATAATTTAACAATCTTTTATCAAAAATAAAGTTTTTTAATATATTATTAAAGTATTAATAATGATTAACAAATCAGATTATCTTGTTTATCTAAATGAAGTAAAAGAAAATTGGATCATAGATAGAACAAGAAAAGAGTGGTACGATAACAATCATAAATATTCCACATCTAAATCCAGAAACGCAGACATTATTTGGCTGATAGCTTCATGGAATTGGAAAAATGTCAATAAAAGAAAATTAAAAAATAAAAAAGTACTTTGTTCTATTTATCATATTGATGAATCAAAATTTGATGACAAAGCAGAAAAAGAATTTTTTGATAGAGATAAGTATGTTGATGAATATCATGTAATCTCCAAAAAAACTATGGAGCAAGTTCAAAAGCTAACTCAAAAAAAAATTACAAGTATTCCTTTTTGGATAAACCCTCAAATATGGTTTGAAATTGAAAAAAAAGATGAAATTTATCGTGATATGAATCTTGATGAAAATGACTTTTTGATAGGTTCTTTTCAAAGAGACTCAGAAGGAAAAGATCCTTCCAAGCCAAAATTATCTAAAGGACCCGACAATTTTGTAAAAATTGTAAGAGACCTTAAAGAAACTAATGAAAACTTGCATGTAGTTCTGACTGGAAGAAAGAGAGACTATTTAATCTCGGAGCTAAAAAAATACAATATTAGATATTCCTATTTTGAAATGGTAGATTTTGTTTCTATGAACAAGCTATACAATTGTCTTGATCTTTATATTGTTTCTTCTCGATTCGAGGGAGGTCCTCAGGCAATTCTTGAATGTGGAATTACAAAAACACCTATAATATCAACCGATGTCGGTATTGCTTCAGAAATATTGGCACCGGAGTCAATATTTAATATGGAAAACTTTTTAGAGGCTAAACCAAATATTGACCATGCGTACTTAAAAACTAAAAAATTTGAAATGGAGAACACTTTCAAACTTTATAACAAGATGTTAGAAAGAATATATGAAAGTTAGTATTGGAACCAATATAAAAGAAGGACCCTGGGGTGGTGGAAATCTTTTTGCGATTAATTTAAAAGATTATCTTTTAAATATGGGTTATCAGGTAACAACAAATCTATTTGAAAATGATATTGATATCATTCTTATCACTGAACCTAGAAAAACCTCAGAATCTTCCTCATATACACATATTGATGTAAAAAGATATTTAAAGTATGTAAATTATGATGCCATAGTTGTCCATCGTTTGAATGAGTGTGATGAAAGAAAGAATACCAATTTTGTAAATGATTATCTTATAGAGGCAAATAAAATTTCTGATCAAAGTGTATATGTTAGTAATTGGCTCAAAGATCTTTTTATCAATCAGGGAATAACTTCTAAAAGGAATAATGTAATCTATGGAGGTGCAAACAGTAAAATATTTAACAATCACAAATTCAAGCCTTGGGATAAATCTGGAAAGTTAAAAATTGTAACTCACCATTGGGGAGCTAATTGGAACAAAGGCTTCGATGTATATTCAAAATTAGATAAATTACTAGATAGAGATTACTGGAATAATAAAATTGAATTTTGTTATATCGGAAACATTCCTAAAGACTTTTCATTTAAAAATACACAACTAATTTCTCCACTTTCTGGAAAAGAATTAGCTAATGAATTAAAAAACAATCACCTATATATTACCGGATCATTAAATGAACCATCAGGAAATCATCATATAGAAGCGGCTCAATGTGGTTTACCTATCATGTATTTAAATAGTGGCGGTACCCCCGAATACTGTAAAGGATATGGAATTGAATTCACATTAGAAAATCTTGAAAAAAGTATAGATGGCGCAATACAGGATTACGATATGCATATTGAAAAAATGAAAAGCTATCCATTTAGTTCAAAAAAAATGTGTGAAGAGTATAACGAATTATTTTTATATCTAATTGAGAACAAATTGGAAGTTATCTCCAATCGAAAATTAAAAAATAAAAGCAATAAATTATTTAAAAATGTTTATTTGTTAATTCGAAAAATTTCAGAAATTTTTAGTAATTAAACAATATATTTTCTAATCTTATGTAAAACTTTTCTAAAGTATAATTTTCTAAGACTTTATTAAGTCCATTTATACTTAAATTTTTGTAATTGTCATCATTTGAGACAATATTTTTTATTTCTTTTTCCCAAGATTCAATGTTATTTTTATCTACGAAAATTATATCTTCATAATTAGAAAATAAATCTGGCTCCCAAAATCCTTGGGTCTTAGTAATTATGACAGGAGTACCACAACTCATTGATTGCAATGCAACACTTTGCCCCGAAGGTTGAAGGCTGTTCTTTAACGGAAGTAATGTTAAATAGGATGTTTGATAAAAATTTCTAATATCATCATCACTCAATATTTCCTCATCCCACTTACCCTTTATTAGTGTTACATTTGAGTCGTTTATTTGATTCTCCTCTATTTTTTGAGTTATGAAAGTAAAATTATATTCCTTTAATTTTTTCGATAATTCAATAATAAAGTCATAGTCTCTCTTGCCATCATTTCCAATGAATAGAATATTTTTATAATTTTTAGTATTTTCATTTTTTTTCCAAAATGATGTATCAACTGGAAAAGGAAGGAAATAAAATTTTTCTGTATGTTTTTTATGATTAGAATTTGCATATTCATATTCAGAGACACTTAAAAAAAGATGCTTGTCTACTAATCTAATCAATATATTTATTGATAATTTTCTTAAAAAATTTTTTATATAATTTCTGTGATTTACATTGTACAAGCCCATGATAAAAACAACTATTACTGATTTTTTATTAAATTTATTAATTAATAAGTATGGAAATGATGAAAATGCAATTCTTTGGTTTGTTAGAACTATAAGATCTGACTTTCTAAATATCTTAAAATTTATTGAACTTACAATTTTGTCAAATAAATACGGAAGGCCAGTAATTCTCTCTATAAACTTTGAAAATTTTTCTAAAATTATGTTGTTGTTATCTTTACTAAATTCAATAACATCAAAAGTCTCAAACTGTGATTTTAAAAAATCTA
>MDTD01050883.1_pt1 | contig 13369 bp, 15 predicted proteins | sample 811221 | NCBI WGS metagenome assembly MDTD01 (sample SAMN05326646, study PRJNA326480) | marine metagenome | isolation source: seawater | place: Pacific Ocean: South West | collected 2011
AAATTTTTATTCAAATAATCGATTTTACATGGAGATCACATTTGCAATACCTTGAACAACTAAGACAAGTGATTGGTTTAAGAAGTTATGGTCAAAAAGATCCTTTATCAGAATTCAAAAAAGAGGCTTTTAGATTATTTGAGGAATTGTTAGAAAAAATTAAAATTGAACTTGTCAAATTTCTTTTTAACATAAATTTAGTAGTAAATAGCGATGAGAGTAAAGAAGAGGAGAAAAATAAAAATTTAAAGGGACAAAAAATAGGTAGAAATGAAAAATGTCCTTGTGGATCAGAGAAAAAATATAAGCACTGTTGCGGCAAAATTTAATTATTTAATTTTCTTAAAAGCGTTTAAAGCTTTAGATCTGGCAACCTCATGATTTACTATTGGTAATGGATAATTTTTACCAGGTATAAAATTTTGATCACTTTTATATTCCCAAGGCTTATGTACGAATTTATCAGGAACAAGTTTGATCTCTGGCACCCATTTTTTTACGTACTCCCCTTTACTATCAAACTTTTCACCTTGTAAAATTGGATTAAAAATTCTGAAATATGGCGCAGCATCCGCTCCACAACCAGCAACCCATTGCCATCCAGAGACATTATTAGCCTCACTAAAATCAAATAAACAATTTCTAAAGTGCTTCTCACCTAGTTTCCAGTCAATTAATAAATGTTTTACTAAAAAGGAACCTACTATCATTCTAACCCTATTGTGCATCCACCCAGTTTTTGAAAGCTCTCTCATACCAGCATCCACAATCGGATATCCTGTTAATCCATCTTTCCATGAGTTAAAAAGTTTTGAATTTTTTTCCCAAGGAAACTTATCAAATTTTTTAGAATAATTTTCTTTAAGCATCTTAGGAAAATAATTAATCATCGAGTGACTAAACTCTCTCCATCCTATTTCTGCTATAAATTTATCAATACCCTTTTTTTTTTCTTTTTATTTTTTCTATTTCTTCCCATATAGTTTCTACGTGTAGTTGACCGTGTTTAATGAATGGAGATAATTTAGAAGTACCAGAAATATTGGGATAATTTCTATTATTTGAATAATCATCTATCTTATTATTAAGAAATTCTTTTAGTTTCTTTTTAGCATCTAACTCGCTAGGACTCCATTCTGACTCGAATTTTTGATACCACTTTTTTTTTGGAAGAATTTCATTTTCATTCATTTCATTTTCAAAATATTTTAAAATTTTATTCTTTTTTTTTACTTTATGATTTAATATTGGAACTTTATCTATATAGAATTTTTCTGCATTACGCCAAAAGGGAGTAAAAACTCTATAAGGTGTGTTGTCATCTTTTTTTACTTCAGTAAACTCGTTGAGTATATTTCCTTTGCAAATTTTATAACTAATATCTTTTGAATGAAATATTTTTTTAAGATAGTTATCAAAATTTAAATATGCTGGCTCATAAATCTTATTCCAATAAATTGAATAATCTTTTTTATTAATCAATTTTTGAAATACGCTTTGATAACTCTCAGCTCTAATGATTTGCAAATTGATGTTTAAATCTTTTAAATCGCTTTTAAACATTGAAAGAGATTTACTCAGCCACCATTTCTGAGCCTCCTTATCCTCAAATTTTTTTTCCTTAAAGATATAGAATGCCACAACACTATCATTGTCTTTAGATGCTGATGATAGGGCATAATTTCTTGTAATTCTAAAATCCTCTCTAATCCAAACTAGACCTAATTTTTTAACCATAATTATAATTAACAAAAAATTTACAAAATATCGATGTGATAAAATTGATGGTGGCCTTGGTAAGAATCGCACTTACGACACATACCTTTTCAGGGTACTGCTCTACTACTGAGCTACAAGGCCAATTTAAATAACAAAATTATTTATGAATATATCATTAATTACTAATTTTCTAGAAAAAAAATTCAATTAATTTATTATTATTATGCATTTAAATCTTTTACAGAGGCTATTATCATTGGGTAGTCCTTAATTTCAAAATTTGAAATTAATTCCAGTTTGTAATTATTTTTTTTATTAAATATAAAGTTAAATAAAAATAAAATTTTATATAATGCACTTATAAATTTGTTTTTACTTTTCCTTCTTTTAAAAAAACTGGGCTCATAAAAATATTTATAATCATTCTTTTTTAAAAAGTTTATTGATTTACTGCTTTGATCTATAAAGTCTATTGGAAATTGTTCAAAAGCTACTACTGGCTTTTCATTTTTTAAAAGCTTTTCAACTCCTTGTAAAACTTTATATTCATATCCCTCTACATCAATTTTAATAAATTTAATATTGTTTATTTTTTCTTTTATAACAAAATCATCAAGTCTCTTAAGTTTAACCTCTTCGGATTGAAAATTTTCTTTTTCTGTATCCATAAAAGTTTTATCGTTGGGTATTTTGCTATGGCCAGAGTCAAAATTTAAAGGGGTGTAAATTTTATTTATCTCATCTTTATTAGATCCACCTAAATTGTATGCGGAAATGTTATTCTTCAATTTTATATTCAGTTCCAATAATTCATAATTTTTTGTTAGAGGTTCAAAAGCAAAAACTTTATTGAAATAGTCTGCAAAGAATAGAGAGTGATTACCTATATTAGCTCCAATATCCAATGCGCTTTTAGATTTTGAATCAATTTTTTCAAACACACTATTCTTCAAACATAACAACTCATCATTTTCAAATCTTCCTTTAAGCAATATTTTAAGGGATATTACGTCGAACATTCTTCCTGCAATCTTAGGATAAGTTGATGAATAGTTCTTAAATCTTTTTTTTAAATTTTTATAGATTAAATAGTCTAAAATTAAATTATAAATTTCTAAAATTTTGTTTCTCATTTTATGGTAAAGAAGATTGAAATACTAAAATCTAAAAGTAATTCTACCTTTAGTAAGGTCATAGGGAGTCATTTCAACCATAACATTATCCCCAGCTAAAACTCTAATTCTGTTTTTTCTTAGTTTTCCTGCAGTATGAGCTAAGATCTCATGATTATTTTCTAATTTTACTCTAAACATAGCGTTTGGTAATAACTCCGTAACCTTTCCCTTAAATTCTAAAGTTTCTTGTTTTGCCAATTAAAAATCCTTTTTCTTTCTTATTTTAACAGAATTAGCATGGCCTTCTAAATTTTCATGCTGGGCTAAGCTTATAACTAATGGACCTAAACTTTCAATACCTCTTTTTGAAATTTTTATTAATGAATGTCTCTTTAAAAAATCAAAAACTGACAACCCCGAGGAAAATTTTGCAGAGCCTGTAGTGGGTAAAACATGATTTGGACCAGCCAAATAGTCACCAAATGCTTCTGCAGAATAATATCCAAGGAATATAGAGCCCGCGTTTTTAATATCTTTAAGATATTTATTTGGATTTTTCATACTAAGCTCTAAGTGTTCAGGTGCTATCTCATTAATTAAATTTAATATATTTTTTCTTTTTTTTGCATAAATCAAATAGCCATAATTTTCTAAACTATATTGAGCAATATGCCTTCTTGGAAGTTGTTTTATCTGATTTTTTAAACTGATCTTGACCTTTTCAATCAATTTAAGACTATCGCTTATCAATATTGATTGTGAAAATTTATCGTGTTCAGCTTGAGCAATAAGATCTGAAGCTACCCAATCAGGATTTGAAAATTTATCAGCGAATATTGTTACTTCAGATGGCCCTGCGACTGAATCTATACCGACATCACCAAACACTTCCTTCTTAGCTGAAGCAACGTAAGAATTACCTGGGCCTACAATTTTATTTACCTTTTGTATGTGTTCTGTTCCATAAGCAAAGGCAGCTATAGAGTGAGCTCCACCAATCTTATAAATTTCTTTAACACCACATTTCTTAGCTGCATAAATGACTCCAGGATTAACTTTTTTTCCTAAGCAAGGTGTTGTCATATAAACATTTTTAACTCCTGCGACTATAGCAGGGATACAGTTCATTAAAACAGAGCTAGGATAATTAGCTGTTCCACCAGGAACATATATTCCAACTTTTTCTATTGGAGAATACTTATATGCCAGCTCATTATTAAATTTATCTTTATAGCTAAAATAATTAGCTTTTTGCTTAATATGAAAACGTTTTATCCTTAAAAAGGCAGTATCAATAGATTTTTTTACATTTTTATCTAGTTTTTTAATTGTTTTCCCTATTTCTTTTTTTGAAAATTTTAAAGATTTTATTTTAATTTTTTTCTTCGAATATTTTTTTTCATAACTTAAAATTGCCCGATCTTTTTGGGATTTTACATCTTTTATTATACGTTTTACCTCAGATATGTTTTGATTCTGAAATAACTTTCTTTTTTCAAGAATAGTTGAAAATTCTTTTAAGAAGTTTTTTTTATCAGCAAAGAGAATTTTAATCATTAAATAGATCGTGTTTAGGTTTAGCTTTTGTTTCCCACGGACGGCCCTGATCATCTAGAGTGACCTCGATAACTTCAGCATTAATTTTTATTATAGAGTTTCCAGAAAATATTAAATTCATATCATAACTATTATCAGGCATTTTATTACTTTCAATAGTTAAAAACTCTAAAAAATTTTCTTTGTTTTTTAATTTAATATTTTTTGAAGAAACGCTTATCACATTTTCAAATTTAAGAATGGTTCTTATTCTCTTATTCTTCCTAAAAACACCTTTTTCAACATCTTCCCACATAAATCTGCTTAGTTGCATCAAAAATATTCTATTTTTTTTCAGATTAGCAATATCAGATACTGATATGATTGAGTCTTGAAGGTGAGCAGATATTACCTTTATATCATCAGATGTTTTGGCTAATAATTTTAAGTTTTTACTCACTAAATCAAACTCTTCTAATTGAAGCTTGGCACTTTCTTAGTTTACTCTCTAAATTTGAATAACCTCTATCTAAGTGATAAATTCTATTTATTATTGTTCTATTTTCTGCTGAGATCCCTGCTAAAACTAAACAAACAGAAGCTCTAAGATCAGTTGCCATTGTTTCAGCCCCAGATAATTTTGAAGGTCCGAAAACCTCAGCTTTATTTTTATTGATTTTTATTATAGCTCCCATTCTTCTTAACTCAGGAACATGCATAAATCTATTTTCAAATATAGTTTCTTGAATTTTCGATATTCCTCTTGCCTTTGTCATTAATACCATAATTTGAGCTTGTAAATCTGTTGGAAAGCCTGGATATGGATTTGTTTTTATATTTATACTCTTTAACTTATCAGATTTGCCCACAATAATTTTATCTTTTTTAATTATTAATTTCACTCCCATTTTTTTTAAAACCTTAATTTCAGTTTGAATTATGTTAGGATCAATTTTATTAAACATTAATTTATTGCCTACTAATGCGCCTGCTATAATGTAAGTTCCTAGCTCTATTCGATCAAACATTATGCGATAAGAAATATTTTTTACTTTATTTACTCCATTGATAAAAATTTTTCTTTTTGACACTTTAATTTTGCCGCCAAGTTTATTTAAAAAATTTATTAAGTCCATTATCTCTGGTTCGGTCGCACAATTATATAGTATGGTTCTCCCTTTTGCCCAAAAACCAGCTAATATAGCATTCTCAGTTGCACCGACGGATATTTTAGGGAAGTGTATTTTGTTACCCTTCAAACCATTTTTAGCTGATGCAAAAATATATCCATTTTTAATTTTGATTTTTGCACCTAATTTTTTTAAAGCGTATAAATGAAGATCAACTGGCCTAGTGCCTATAGCACATCCCCCAGGAAGCGATATCTTAGCTGACTTATACTTTGCTAATAGGGGTCCTAAAACTAAGATGCCGGCCCTCATAGTTTTTACCAATTTATATGGAGCTAATGTCTTTGTAATTTTTTTTTTATTTATAATTCTTATTATTTTTTTTTTTTTATTCAGAGAAATCTTTAGTCCAATAAATTCTAAGAGTTGAGCCATAGTAAAAATATCTTTGACCATAGGAACGTTACTCAAAACTATATTGTTTGAGAAGATACTGCCCGCTAGTATAGGTAAAGTAGCATTTTTTGATCCAGAAATAGAAATATTTCCAGTTAATTTTTTTCCACCTTTTATTAATAGTCTTTGCACTTTTTAAATTTTTGGAAGAGTAACACCTTTTTGTTTCATATATTTACCCTTTCTTTTTGCATAACTTATTAAAGGTTTCTCATTACCTTTAATAAATACAAATTGAGCCACTCCCTCGTATGCATATATTTTTGCAGGTAAAGGGGTTGTATTTGAAAATTCTAAAGTGACATGGCCTTCCCATCCTGGTTCAAGTGGAGTAACATTGACTATAATTCCGCACCTTGCGTAGGTTGATTTTCCTAAACATATCACTAGAACGTTTTCGGGTATTTTAAAATATTCTACAGTTCGCGCTAACGCAAACGAATTAGGGGGTATCACACATTCCTTTCCCACTTTGGTAACAAAGCTCTCCTTTTTAAATACTTTGGGATCTACTATCCCTGAATTGACATTTGTAAAAATTTTAAATTCATTTGAAACTCTAGCATCGTATCCATAAGATGATAATCCAAAAGATATCTTGCCTTTTCTTTTCTGTTTATCGATAAAAGGTTTGATCATATTATGTGACTTAGCCATGTTTTTAATCCATTTATCTGAAAGAACTGTCATTATTTTTTTTTTTTGTAATTCTTTTAAATTTTTTTCTTTTTTTCAAATTTTCTTTTAAAGCAATCTCACGACTTTTATTTGCCAAGTCTTTTGATTTAAAAGACTTCATGTTTAATTAACTTTTATCTGGATTTGTTAAATCTTCAAGAGTTATAGGTTTGTTGATATCGTGCATTTTTTCTGTAGAAGTTTTTTCCCCTGAACTTCTTTTTGCACGTCTTTGCTCTATACGGGCTTTACGTTTAGCCTCCTTTTTCATAGCTTTCTCACCGCGTGTAGATTTATAGTCATAGTGTATTCCCATGATTGCTCCTGCATTACTATATTATTACTTCGTGCTTTAAGATTATGCAAGTGTCTTGTAAATTCTATTTTTAGTAGAAGAGCAATTTGCAATGATAATTTAATTGGTATTAGGAGTTTTTAACAACCTTTATCAGTGCAAATTTTGTTATCTTTAAAAGAGTTAAAAATATCCAAAGACTTTAAACTACTGGCCATCATGCTGCTATACGAGTTCAAATAGCCGTGAAGGCTTCTTGCCAGATCATCTGCTTCTTTTTTAAAGCCCAATTTTATTAAATTAATTAACATGATAGAATTTCCATTTGAAATGGTGGTATCACTAATGTCAACTGGATTATAAAATAAATCATCATTATTAATTAAATTTTTCTGAAAAATATTTTGATCCTTTAAATAAAATTTATTTAAACTTTGCTCACAAAGATTTATAGCCTTATTTTTATACTCAATGTTATAGGTATTTTCGTATAGGCCTATTAGTGAATTTATCAAAAACGCGTAGTCTTCTATAAAAGATATATTTGTTGAATAACTATGATAAATATCATTATCTCCAATTTTTTGGATAATCATTTTATAAAAATTTTCAGCTTTTTTTAGATAATCGTTATTCGGTAAAACTTTATTTGCATCAATCAAAGCCTTCACCCATAATGAATTTAAATCAACTTGCGTTTTTTTATCAAAAAAAGGTTTTTCACGTTTGGTTCTTATCTTTTTTAATTCATTTATTATCTCCTGCGTAGGACTTGATAATTCTCTTAAGATAATCTTGCCCTCCCAATTCCCTCCTGGCTGAACATCAAAATACTGTGAAATATTTTTTATATTTTTTATTTCGTCATAAGAGAAAACATAATATTTTCCCTCCTCTCCCTCGCTATCAGCATCCATAGCGGAGCCTAGGAGTTTGTTATCGTTATTGACGAAATTAGAATTTATAAAAGAGATTGTTTGCTCTATCTTTTTTAAAAAATAATCATTTTTTTCTATTAAACAATAATTAGATAATAAAGATATAAATTGAGCATTATCGTATAACATCTTTTCAAAATGGGGGATTAACCAATTTTCATCGACTGTATATCTTGATATACCGCCCTCAACATGGTCGTATATGCCCTCAGAGCAAAGGCTTTGTAATAATTTTTTTGTGCTATTTAAATAATTTTTATTTTTTGTTTTATTATAAAAGTAAATTAAAGTATCAAATGTGATAAAATTTGGAAACTTTGGCGCGCCTTTAAATCCACCTTTTTTTTCATCAAGATAATTCATTATTGAACTTACAAATGGCTCTAAATCTTGATTAAGAACTGGATTTTTTTTTAAATAGAGAGATTGTTTAATAATGTTTGCTTGATTTATAATTTTTTCTCTCTGATTTTTATATGCTTCAATAACAGATAATAAAACTGACTTAAATGATGGAAGTCCGTGTTTTTCATTTTTAGGAAAATACGTACCTCCCGTAAAAGGAACTGCATTTTCATCCAAAAACATTGTTAAGGGCCAACCACCGTTTGTCCTGTTAAATATTTGAAACGAACTTTGAAAAACATAATCTATATCTGGTCTCTCTTCACGATCGACTTTGATATTAATAAAATTGTCATTCATTATTTTGGCGGTATCATTATCTTCAAAACTTTCATGTGCCATGACATGGCACCAGTGACAGCTTGCATATCCTATGCTTAACAAAATTGGTTTTTTCTCTTTTTTGGCTAATTCCAATACTTCAGAATTCCATATCTGCCAATTTACGGGATTGGCTTTATGTTGTTGTAAATAAGGACTTGGATCTGTCGAAAGATTATTTTTCATTAAAAAATTTTTTTTTAGCAAAAAAAGAAATTATCAAAAGAATTGCAAAACCTACAAGCGGTAGATAAATGTTTGGATCTATTATTATATCATAATAAGTGGGTGCTTTTTCTTTCTCAATAATTTTTTCCATTCCTTCACCTAATGAATTAATTATGAAAACTGATGGAATAAGACCTAAAAAAGTTGAGTAAAGATAATTTTTAATTTTCATATCGAATATAACAGGTAATATATTTTGTATTCCAAAAGGAATACCGCCGCCGCCAAAAAATCTAAAAAGTAAAAAATAGATTAATTCATTTCTGTTAAATAAGTTTTTCATTCTATGAATCTTAGCCGGAAGATTGTTTATTATTAACTCTCGAAAATATAGTTTCGCTAAGGTGTATAATAGCGTACATCCTAGCGTAAAACTAAAAATTATCAAAAATGTTCCTAATATTTTTCCAAAGATAAAGCCTGCAACTAATGCGATCGGTGATCCAAAGCCTAGCAGCAAAACCCAAATTACAGAAAATAAAAAAAATAATGTAAAAAATATTAAAAAATTTTGATTTTTAAATTCAATCAAAATTTTAGTATTATTACGTATATACTCATAGTCGCCAATTTTAGTTAAATCAATAAAACTAAAAACAGCATAAAGAATCAACCCTAGGCTAATTAGATAAAATACTGCAAGCAACGCTTTGATTTTTTTACTCATGTATAAATTTTAACTGTACATCAGTGGTATTATTAAATATATAACTAAAATTATTTTATGAAAAGAACTTACCAGCCAAGTAAATTAGTGAGAAAAAGAAGACATGGATTTAGGTCCAGGATGTCTACAAAAGGTGGTAGAAAGCTTATTTCAAGGAGAAGATTAAAGGGAAGAAAAAAAATTTCTACCTAAAATGGTAAAGCTTGAAAGTCTTAAAAGAAGCATTGATTTTAAAAAAGTTTTAAAAGGAAAAAGAATAAATACTGAATTTTTTTTGATTTTTGCCAAAAAAAAAGTGGTTCAATCTAAAAATAAAAATTTAATAATTAGCTTTGTAATGAAAAAGAAAATTGGTAATTCTGTTAAAAGAAACAAAATCAGAAGAAAATTAAAAGCAATTGTTCAAAAATTCTTAAAAAAAAAGGATGCAATTAACAGAGATTACACATATATAGTTTTCGGAAAATCAAGTGCTTATGCTCAAAAACAAAATATGCTTATGCCTTTGATGGAAAAAAGTTTTAAAAAACTGAATAATTAAGATGACACAAATTTTTATATTATTGATCAAGTTTTATAAGTTTTTAATATCTCCGATGTTAGGTAATAGATGTAGATTTTTACCAACCTGCTCAGATTATTTTATTGAGGCTTTGGAAAAACACGGTTCCATTAATGGTTTTTTTTTAGGAATTAAGAGAATTTGTAAATGCCACCCAATTAAAAAACTTGGTGGAGGCAGTGGATTAGATTTTGTGCCTGTGCCAAAGAAGGATGGCAAAAATGGATAATAAAAATGTATTTGTGGCTATTGCCTTATCAATGTCTGTTTTGCTTTTCTGGGGAGCTTTTTTTGAAACACCTAAACAAGATCAGAAAGGTCAAGTTAAACAGCAAACTGAAAGATCACAAAATTCTTCAGAAAGTTTAGCTCCAAATATTAATCAGGACTTTTTGAAAAAAACAATATCAAGAAAAGATGCGCTAGCGCAAGTTGATAGGGTGAATATTGATAATGAAAAAGTTTCTGGATCTGTATCATTAAGAGGAGCAATATTTGATGATTTATCTTTTAAAAAATATAAACAAAAACTGGATTCAAATGATGAGGTTGTCTTTCTTAATCCAAAAGATACTTCAGATGGATATTTTATTGAAACCGGATGGACTAGCATAGGAAATAAAATAAAAGTTCCCACAGCTGATACGCAATGGAAAGTCAAAGGAAATAAGATTTTGACTGATAATGATTCAATTACTCTTGAGTGGAATAATGATCAAGGATTAATTTTTTCAAAAAAAATTGAATTAGATGAAAAATATTTATTTAAAATAAACCAAAGTGTAATTAACAACACTAAGAATAAAATTGAATTATTTCCTTATGCTCAAATAACTAGAAATAAAAAACCTGATGACGTGCAAGGTTTTTATATTCTTCATGAAGGTTTCATTGGAGTTTTTGACGGTGAGCTTAAAGAGGATAGTTATGGCGATATTGAAGACAGGAAAGTTTCAAGAAATGCAGAAAATGGATGGCTAGGGATAACTGATAAATATTGGATGACTGCTATAGTCCCGCCAAAGAATCAAAGTTTTAAATCTACTTTCCTATATAATGATATATATAAAGCAAATTATATTTTAAATTCCCCAGTAGTCGTCAATCCTTCAGAATCATCAGAAAATGAAGTAAGATTATTTGTAGCGGCAAAAGAAGTTGATACGGTCGATGGTTACGCAAAAAGTGAGGAGATTGAAAAATTTGATCTAACAATTGATTGGGGTTGGTTTTATTTTTTTACAAAACCTTTATTTTTCGTAATAGATTATTTGTTTAAATTGTCAGGTAATTTTGGAATTGCAATTGTTTTAATTACTCTTGCTATAAGGATCGTTTTCTTTCCACTTGCTAATTATTCATTTAGATCGATGGCAAAAATGAAAGCTCTACAGCCTGAAATGGTAAGATTAAAAGAATTACATAAAGAAGATAAGGTTAAGCTTCAACAGGAAATGATGGCTTTATATAGAAAAGAAAAAATTAATCCAGCGTCTGGGTGTTTGCCAATTTTAATTCAAATTCCCTTCTTTTTTGCAATTTATAAAATGCTGTTTATTTCTCTGGAAATGAGACATCAACCTTTTTTTGGGTGGATACAAGATCTATCAGCTAAAGACCCAACAACAATTTTTAATTTGTTTGGTTTAATTCCTTGGGATCCACCGGGTTTTTTAATAATAGGAATTTGGCCAATATTAATGGGTTTAACTATGTATGCGCAGCAAAAGTTAAATCCAGCTCCAGCTGATCCAATTCAAGCGAAAATATTTGCGTTTTTTCCATTGTTTTTGACAATAATTTTAGCGCCATTTCCTTCAGGCCTAGTTGTTTATTGGACTGTCAATAATGTTTTAACTATTGCACAGCAATGGGTAATAATGAGAAAGACAAAAGTTAAAACAAATTAAATGCAAAAAGACAAAACTCTTGAAGAAATAAAAAAATTTTGGCCAAAGGATGCTCCTAGCATAGAAAGTGTGCCAAGATACGTGGAAAAATATAAAAAAGAATTAATTGTTATAAAATATGGTGGCAATGTTCTAATTGACAGAAATATATTTGATAATTTTATTGAGGATATTAGCATACTTAATAAGCTTGGATTGTCTATAATTGTTGTTCACGGTGGAGGTCCAAGAATTGAAAGAGAGTTAAAAAAACAAAAAATTCAATCAAAATTTATTAATGGTTTGAGAGTTACAGATCATAAGGTAATTAAAATTGTTGAAAATGTACTTATAGATTTTAATAATGATATTGTAAAATCCCTTAAAAAATTAGGTATTAATGCTGTTTCAATGCACTCAAAATCTAATAACGTATTGAATGTTCAACCGGATGAAAAAAGACTTGGGTTTGTGGGGATCCCAGATAAAATTAACACTGAAGCTATTAATAAGATTATTGATCTTAAACAAACGCCAATAATTGCGCCCCTAGGATTAGATAGTAACAATCAAACTTATAACATTAACGGAGATACTGCCGCCAGTGCGTTAGCAAAAAAACTAAAATCTAGAAGACTCTTACTAATGACAAACGTGGAAGGAGTATACGACGATAGAAAAAACCTAATTTCAGAAATAAAACCATATGATATAGAAAATCTTGTTAAGCTTAAAATTGTTCATGGCGGAATGCTGCCGAAAATAAGAAATTGTATTGATGCAGTGGAAAATGGTGTGAAAGGTGTTGTTATATTAGACGGTCGAAAACCTAGATCAATACTATACGAGATTTTTTCTGACAAAGGGTCAGGTACATTAATTAGAGCATGAAAGAACTTAAAAACATAAAATTTTGGTTATTTGATCTTGATAACACATTGTACTCTGGTGCAACTAAAGTTTTTGATCAGGTTGATAGAAAAATGACCGTTTATATTTCAAATAAACTAGGCATAAGCAAAGAGGAGGCTAAAAAGATACAAAAAAATTATTTTATGGAATATAATACTACCCTTAATGGTTTAATCAAAAATCACAAAATTGATGCTGACGAATTCTTAGAATTTGTTCATGATATCGATTTAAACTTTTTAAAAAAAGATAAACAACTCGATAGGGAGATAGAGAAAATAAAAGGAAAAAAAATAATTTTTACTAATGGATCTAAGAAACATGCTAACAATGTAACAAAAAGACTTGGAATTGAGAGGCATTTTGACGATATTTTTGATATTGAGAGCGCAAATTTTATACCTAAGCCATCAATTGAAACATACAAAAAAATAATTGAAAAATACAAAATTGAGCCACAATATAGTATATTTATAGAAGATATTGCACGAAATTTAAAACCTGCACACGAATTAGGA
>MDTD01002682.1_pt1 | contig 13368 bp, 10 predicted proteins | sample 811221 | NCBI WGS metagenome assembly MDTD01 (sample SAMN05326646, study PRJNA326480) | marine metagenome | isolation source: seawater | place: Pacific Ocean: South West | collected 2011
GTTACAGCATCGCAGTTAAATAGGGGTGCTGTAGAAGAAATAGAATTTGATCACAGCCATATTGCTGGTGGTATTAGTAAAATACAAACTGCTGATAATGTAATAGGTATATTCACAAGCAATGCCATGAGAGAACGTGGTAGATATCAAATACAATTTATGAAGACACGTTCTAGTAGTGGTGTAGGTAGCAAAGTAGACTTAAAATTTAATCCAGAAACACTGAGAATTGAAGATCTTGAAGAAGACGAAGAATCATATGACACACTACAAACAGCAACACTAGTTGCTGGCTTACAGAGATCATCAGCAATACGCACAGATGACGAAAATGACAGCGAAAACACACTATCTACAGTTGATGAAACTAAATTACAAGGTTTGGCCCTCAGAGACTTACTCAAGAAAAAGTGAATTTTAGATAAATATGCTTAAAGCAGGAACTAGAGTATGTCAATAAATAGAAAATCAATTTTAGAAGAGTTAAACTCGGTTGTATCTGAACGCAACAAATTAGATGTAGTAGCCACACGAGGTAATCACATTATTAAAAGTGCTATTAATCTAATAGAACTAATTGAAGAAAATTTTGACGACTCACAGGCTTTAGATTTACAACGTAGATTAGTAAATTCTATTAAAGGTAGAAAGCCAGAACGTTTTGCTAAAGGCGTTCAAATTGTCAAAGAGTCAAAAAATGAAAATAAATGAAGTAGTAATACGCGAAATAGACGTCAAGGTAGAAAAAAAGAAAACCAAAGGCCTGACTGTCGAATTAAACAGTAGAAAATATCAATGGACAGGTCAATCTTGGATAGACGTTACTAACGCCGTAAGAACAAGCGACGGCAATTTACAAGGTGTTAAAAAAGTTCCAAAAGAAATTATAGACAGATTAAACGGAGGTTTTCCTGATGAACCTGATCAAGAACCAAAGAAAGGTACATGGCCAAAGGACGAACCACAAAGTAGTCAAGGAGAACTACCGACAGTAGTAATGAAGAATCAGGTCAAAAACTATTTTCCTAATAGCGGACTTGTAAGTTTAAGTAACACAGATGCCGCTAATTTAAATTATAAAAATGTGCAGGTTAATAATATACTTCTGCCTCATTGGAGACCAAAAATAAGAGATGCTTTAGGCCTTAATAAAGGTATGTATATGCTTTACAATAAAGACAGATATATTTTAATAAATCAGGAAACACCTGAAGGCAAGAAAATAGCAACTGCTATTGTTAGAGCATTATTAAAAGAGCCGGATAAACCAGGTTTATGGTCAAGATTTAGAGATAAGATGGCTGATCTGGCAGATCCTGATGATCCCACATCAGCCGGTTATGCCGCACTTAACCAAAAAGGCATACTAGGCAAGCCAGCAAGAGGTCCTATCAGCACAATATTAACTAAAGGTGCCGCAAAAGTGGACCAGGCTATAGGCGGAGCAATTAATAAAATAAAAGGTAAAAAATGAGAGCAGTTGAGATCACAAAAAGTTATCTCAAAGAGTGCGTGATTCATCACAGATTAGATGAAAACAAAAATACGCATTTAGAACATCTTGAAGATTTAATTTTCAACGACGGCCTAGCAGGTGGAAAAGAAGCAATTAATTATTTGATTAGTTTTTACGACATGCTAAAAGGCAACGCAAAAACACAATTCAACTTAACAACAAAATGGGACGGCGCACCGGCAATATTTTGTGGCATCGATCCTTCAGATGGAGAATTTTTTGTTGGCACCAAAGGTGTGTTTAACAAAAGTCCCAAACTCAATAAAAGCCTAGCAGACATCAAAGTCAATCATCCTGATAAAGTAGAAAAAGGGGAAACTAAAAGTGCTGAAGGATTAAGAAAAAAATTAGCAAATGCTTACACACACCTCAAAAAGTTAAACATCAAAGGCGTACTACAAGGCGATTTATTATTTTCACAAGAAGATTTACAAACAGCAAATATCAATGGCGAGGATCATATTGTATTTAAACCTAACACTATCATATATGCCGTCCCATCAAACAGCGGATTAGCAAAAGAAATTAAATCAGCAAAATTAGGCATTGTGTTTCACACAGAATACGTTGGCGGCCCTACATTAGCAGACATGAATGCTAGATTTGGCTATGACTCATCGGGATTAGCAAAGAGCAATGACGTTTGGTATAGAGATGCCATTATAAAAGACTACTCGGGTCAAGTAACTATGACCAAAGAAGAATCAGAACAACTAAAAGATTACATAGAAAACGCAAACAGCAGTCTGTCACAGGTGTCAAACTTAGACTTTTTGAAGAACAATGAGTTTGGACAAGACTTAAGACAACGAATCAAAGCCAGTGTAAATAAAATTATTAGAGATTTTGGGGATTTTGAAAAAGATGCTGAATCGTTTGCTACACAATTTATAGGTGACTATAAAGAAGTGATGAAAAAAGCAATAGATAAATTAAGTTCGGATGCTGGTAGAGTTAGAAAAACTCAAGTTATGCTAGACGGAATAAAATTTCTAGAAGAAAACAAAAAGCAAATTGTAAATGCTTATGTTGTATACCTTGATCTTATAAGAGCAAAAGAATTAATAATTAAAAAATTAGCAAATATAAGACAAATAGACACATTTGTACAAAACGCAGAAGGCGATTATGAAGTAACAGGTGAAGAAGGCTTTGTTGCTGTGGACCATATAGGTAACGCAATTAAATTGGTCGACAGATTGGACTTCAGTGTTAAAAACTTTGGTACTGGGAGGCCTTCTACATAATGAAAAGCCAACAATATAAATTTGTTAAAGAGTTAAGCGAAAGCAGACTTTACAGAGCAACACAAGGATTTAAAGCATATAATCAAGATGACATAACAGAGTTGCTTTTTGTTTTTGTTTTAATAAACACTCTATTTGTGTTAGACTCGAGTACAGTAAAATTTGGTAAAAGTTATGCTAAAAAATCTACAGCATACGGTAAGTTCCAATATAATAGATTAACATCTACAGACTTATATCAAATGGCATACTTTGTAAATAAAAAGTTTGACGACCTCAAGCCAGGTAGAAAGAAAAAGAAAATTAATTTTAACGAAAGACGTCTATGGACTTACTTAGATAATCTCAGCAAAGGTAAAAAGCCAGACACTACATACTTATTGAGATTACAATATCAACTTGGTATAGGTGCTACACATTTACTAGCAGTTAGAAGACTATTAAGTGATTGGAAAAAACTTAAATACAGACAAAAACAATTGGCAGTTACAAGACTATTACACACTATGAGAGCAAAAGCAGTAAGAAGTGAATTGTATTCTCCGCTTAATAATTTAGCAAGAACACGAAATTATAAATTACCAGGTGCTACAAATACTGAATTAGATAAAGCAACAAATCAAAGTACATTGAAGAGATTGGCAGTGGCAGGGGCTACAGCCTATGCGGCCAGCGAATTAGGGCCAAAAATTACTAGAGGTAGAGTCGGACCTAAGGCTTCAGCAGGCTTGGCAGGCATTGCCGCCTATTGGGCAAGTAAGAAAAAGTTATAAATAGTATTATGAAGATAAATGAAGTCATACAAGAACGCAAACCAGATTGGCAACTGTCAGGTGTGGAAAAAGCACAGTATTTACAAAAATACGCAAGGGCAACTGGTGACAAAGTATCTGGTAAAGATGCTGTGGACATGTTAGGCAAGAGTGATTTTGGTCTAGATCCTGAAGAAGTTTTACAAAGACAACGTGCCGCAGGCAGAGAGGTAAGACAGGACGATTTTGAAAAGAGAACGAAAGAAAGAAGAAAAGAAGTTGACGCAAAAATTGAAAGAGAAAAACGAATTAGAAAAGATAAAGAGAAAGCAGATGCTGATAGAGAGATGAAAAAAGAATTAAGACAGAGAAAAGCCGATCAACGAAAATTAAGAACTAGAAAACGTGCCTCTGACAAATATGATAAAGATATGGGGTTCAGAAAGGACTCCGCAGGTAGAACACTAAGAGACCCTAGATATTATAGAAGTGGTAAGACCTCTAAAGGTAAAATTGTAGGTGGCGATGGTTCTATAGCACAAGGTATAAACAGATTTGTAAGTGATCCAGGTAGAACAGTAGCAGATTACTATCATGACAAAATTGACAGTTTAAAAGATTTCTTAAATACAAGAATAGAAAGATAGTCAATATTCTATAAAATCACAAATAAAAAGGGCGATCACTTCGCCTATTTTTTTTGGTTTTTTGATAAATAAAAGTAACCAAGTTATAAAACAAGTCACAAACAGAGACGTTTTATAACACAGAATAATAGGAGACCAATCATGGCACTAGTAAGATTAGAAAGTAACCCAGCATCAGCAGGCGAAGGCAGTGGATTAGGAGCACAAACTCATATCGTAACATATGACGATTTAGATTTAGCGATTGCTCAATGTCAAGCAGGCGGAACAATAGCAGGTGTTGACGTATCTACAACTAATTTAGCAGTTCAAACAACTCAATCTGCTTCAGACGTTTTAGCATTTGCTAACGTAACAGCCGTTGTAGCATCATTTTCTTTATAATTAAAAATAATTGAAAAAATTAAAAGCACTCTTCGGAGTGCTTTTTTTTGACCGCTGTAAAATAATTCATAATATTTCCATAAAGTGATAAATATGCTTATAGAGGACACACGGAGACATTATGGCACAAACAAAAGCAGGTGGAATAGTTACATCTAGTGAAGTTTTAACAGGAGATGTAGAGTTTTTTACACTATTTACTACCTTAGACATTACTGCCACAGACAGTTTTACAGATAATACACAAAAAGATTTTGAGAGTATAGTACAAGTTATAAGTTTGAGAGCACAACCTATGCTTATGAACACACCAATTATAGTAGATGGTGTATCGGCAGGACTTGAGGACTATGGTTCGCCTACACTTACAGGAGCAGGTTGGGTTTTTAAATTTGCTTTTGAAAGACAAGGAGCACATACATTAGATACACTACAAGATGAACTTAACGGTATTGTTTTAAATGGCGGTACAATTGATACAAAAAGTTCCAAAAATATGGAATTTTCTAAACAGGATGTATTATAATGGCAGATAAAGATTTAGATAAAAAACCAGCAGAACAGTTATACGCAAATGAACCAGACTTAAAAACACAAGTCATAGCAGACATGTTGAGAATTGAACAGGTCACTACTGAAATAAAAGAGTTTAAAGTTGAAGTAAAAGATCATTTTGCTAAAGTAGAAAACTGGTTAGTTGGAATAATGGCAGGGGTTTTTGCTACAATGTCAAGTTTGATAATAGCATTAATTTTTAAATTGTTTTAATATGAGAATAGACGAAGTACATGACGTAATGGAGGCCAAAATGGTCTGGGCGAAGCGAGGCAATAAGATTGTCCGTAAAGTAAGGTGTACTAGTGGACCTAGAAAAGGCAGATTAGTTTCAAACAGCGGTCAATGTTCTAAAGCAATAAATTTAAAGAAAAGATTTACACTCAAAAAGACAAGAGCACGAATGGGGTCTAGAATGGCAAGAAAAGCCGCTAGAACCAAAAAAAGAAACCCAGTAAGTCGCAGAGTTGCTCAAATGAATCGTAGAGGACGTAGACGATGACATTAAATGAATTACTGGAGTATAATTTAGGCATACAGAGTAAAAACTCCAATGCCAAAAACAAAGTCGATGAACCTGAAAACGATACACCAGGTGAAGAATTAAAAGGCGACGAACTAGAACAAGAAATAGATCAAGAACAAGTCGACAAAGACAACAGAACATTACAACAAAATATTAGACGTGCTGGCGCAATGACTGGGCAAAAAGTTTCGGCTCCTCAATATGTCAGAGGTGCCGAACAGGCACAACAAGGTAAAAGACCAACTGGTGCGGCATTAGATCAAATGATGAGTATGAATTCTCAATTTAACAAAGCACTAACAGATCCAAAAACAAAAAACATAGTGCTAAGAGCATTACAAACTGCTAATGATCAAGGCATGGATGAAAGCACACTAGCAAAAAAAATATTAAAAAAATTAACAAGTAAAACACCACTAAAAAAATTACGCAAAAGATCAAAATTATTACAAGAAGCAGATCCTAAACTCTTTGAGATAAACTTTAATAAAAAAACAATAGCACAAGACGGACTTAACGCACCTATTAAGTGTGGTTTTGAAGCAGAAACGTTTTGGTTTAATGCTGAAAATTCGGGTGCTAGTGACGATGTCGACAACATGAGTGTCAGTGATGTCGAATACGAATTTGGAGATTTGCCAGATAGTGCGTACACAGATTACAATGACTGGATTATGGAAAAGGCAATGGATGAATATTTGCCTGACTACATAGATAACTGGATAGAAGAAAACAGAGACGAAGACGAATTTATAGACGACTTTATGAGTTCAGACTATGCTCCTACAGAAGAAGCGGTAGAAGAATACAGAGATGAATTTAAAGAACAAGACCCAACTGAATATGAAAATCGTGAAGAAGACGGTTGGGATATAAGCAACTGGACCAGAGATTTCATTAATGAAGAATATGAAGATGAATACGAAGACTTTCTTAGAGATATAGCAAACGAAGACGATCAATTAAGAGACAATGCGGTAGAGGAATGTGAAGGCGATTATTCAATGGACGAATGGATTAGCGACCAATTTTACAGCATGAGTAGTTTCTTAGATGACTATGGTTACGAATATAGTAGAGGTGGCGGTGGCGTCGATGAAGTTGCTGAAATATTTAACGGGTGGGTAAGAACAAGTCAGTTTCGATCCTATCCAGAGTCAGGTGAGTACGGCGACACATACACTACTGATGGTTGGGCAGTTGAAACAGACAGCAGTATTGATCCAGACGAGGGTGCTGGTGCGGAACTTATATCGCCAGTTTATGATAGTCCAAAAAATATGTTGGCAGACATGAAAAGTTTGTTTGATTGGAATGATCAAGAAGCAGAGTTTGGCACAAACAGGTCAACAGGTTTACATGTTACTATGAGTTGGCAAGGCGAAGGCCGAAGAGAACCAAACAAATTAAAAATGGCACTATTAGTAGGCGACCAATATTTACTTAAAGAGTTTGATAGAATAAGAAATAGTTACACTAAAAGTCAATACAACTTACTCATAAAAGCCGCAGAGAGTATGAAAAGAAATGAAGATCAAGGATTTAAAGATTTTGAAAAAATACTTTCTACAGCCATTTCCAGAGACAAATTTAGTAGTATAAACTTTAAAGGTGAGAATGATTCTGATTCAGGAAATCAACTTATTGAGTTTAGAATAGGTGGTGGCGAAGATTACGATAGAAAAATAGATTTAATAACCAAGTCGGTAATAAGATATGCTACAGTAATGAAAGCAGGTTACGATGACGAAGCATTTAAAAAAGATTATGTATCAGCAGTATTTAGACTGATAAGAAAAGGCACAGAAATAGATACAACTTCTCAAGCATACAGAGACTTTGATGCTGAAGCAATTAATTCACCTATAATGGATGTTGTTAAAAACATTGCCAGTAAAAAAGATTACTTTGATATTTTAGAACTTTTAAATACCAGTTTAGAAATGTTTGAAAGATATAAAGATCAATCAGATCCGGATGCCGACAAAAAATGGAAACAAAGTATAAAAGATTTCAAAAAAGGAACTGGCAGAGATCCAAGTTGGATGGGCGAAGCAACTGAAGAGCGAGAGATCACAGGTTACATTGAACCGTCCTCTACACCACCGAGTGTAGAAGCAAAATCAACTTTATACGATGCTCAATTATATTTTGCCAGAGCATTAGTAAAATTAGCGGCCAATTTGGCAACTGGTACTGCTCGTAGCAATATCAATTCTAAAGGCATTGGACTGTTTAGAAAATACGCAAGTGATATAAAACTCAATAACGACGATATTGATAATTTAGTAAAAAATGAAATTGATTACTCTAATATTAGTGGTTCAGACAAAGAAATTATTACAGCAGTCAAAAAAGGTGTTGATGCTATATTTAAAAAAGACATTGTAGTCACACCTGATTTTTTAAGTCAACAACAAGCAGAAAGATTGATTGACGGTTTGTGGCAATTTTTCCAAACAGATTCTGCTAAAGACAATGTAACACTTGATAAATTACATAACCTTATTGATGATGCCACTATTGGATTAGACATCAACGATATAAGAAAAGGCATAAAAAATTTCAAAAATGTTCGTCAAAAAAATGATTTTGTTAGAAAGGTAAAAGGTGGAGGTTATGGCATTGATTTTGCTATAGTCGACCCAGGAGCAATGACTAGTAAAGAAGCAGTTGACAAACTTGAAAAGTTTTTAAGCAATTATGCTGGATACGAACATCCTACCAGTAAAGATCATCATATCAATATTAAAAGCGACGATGATTATCATCAGGTAGCACAATACTCTCTTGTTCAAAAATTAAGAAATAGATTAGCACATTTACAAGACCTAGAAAAAAGTGATGAACCAAAAGCAATGAGCATACAAGTTGATCTTATAAAACTTGGAAAAGAGTTTGTTAGCAGTTTAGAATTTCCAACAGAAGATACTGATAAAGGTGATACTATAAAGTTATTAGGAATAGAGGCTGAGGATGCAAAATATATAAGAGGAAAACTTGACGCCTATTTAACAGATCCAGATGATTTTAACTTTACACCATTCTACAATGATTATGTTATTGATAAACTAGAACACTTAGGAAAATTTTATAGTTACAAAAAAAGATTAGAACAGCCAGAAGAATTTTTTAAAAAACCTGCGATAAAGAAAAAATTACAAAAACGTTTCAAAGCATTTAAGACCTTCTTAGATGCTTTTGATGAAATATTTACAAAAGAAGGCTTCCAAGATTTAAAACCAGAAATAGCAGGCAAAGATCAATATGATAAACTTAACAAAGATTTTGAAAAAAATGTTCGTAGTAATGCTATAGAAACTTTAAATATTCCAAGCCACAGTTTCAGTTATATAAGCAAATCTTTTTATGATAAACTCAAAAGTACACCAGATGAAGAAATGTTCGATACAATGATGAGAAACAATCGCAGTTTTGATACTGATCTAAACAGAGACGGAAACGTTTATGTTATTCCATCGGCTCATTGGTCACAAGTAGAAGATGCTATTAACGGTTTAGATTTAATAGATAAATTTGAAAAAAGCAAAAACTTCTTTCACACATGGCGTAAACAAGGCTATAAAAGATTAATAAGCAAATTTACAAACATATACGGAATATCTTTTGAAAAATTAACAGATCCAGAAGGTGAATATCGAAGTTTAGATGGAAGTGTAAAAAGTTTTTTACAAAAAAATAATATAGAAATAAATCCAGAGGGCGATAGTAGGACAGGTGCTCCAGGGCAAAAAGATTTAATAGATAGAGAAGACTTAAAAAATCCTAATAGCGGTGAACCTATTAATAGAGGTAGTGCTGGTATGTGGGATCAAATAACAGACGATGCTGAACAGAAACGGTTTGATGCTTTTGATTTCAGTTACTATCCAGATGTAGTAAAAAAATATGTCGCTCAGATGATGAAGAATCACACAGAAACTAATGGCAGTTTTCAAATAGCATTAGATAAAGTATTACAAAAGATAGTAGACAGAGAAATTAATGTTGACCCAGGAGACTTAGGTAGGCCAATAGATAGACTTGCCAATGCGGCCGGTGTAGAAGGATTGGAACGAGATAGTTCTAATGGTATAGCAAGTAAAACAAATTGGGGCAACTTAGCAGACTACTTAAAAATAGAACGTGGTGTAAACGATCAAGGCCCTAATTTACTTAAAAAAGTTTATGATCAATTCGACGGCGACCACAACTGGCGTCCAGAACCTGATCCTACTGTTTGTTGCTTGCCAAGATGGGCCGCCGCAGTTAAGGCCGCAGATGATTACATTAAAAAGAACTATACTGTAAGTGGCGGAAACTATTTTAGAGACGGTGATAATGTAAGTCAAATGTATGGTGGTTCTGAACCTACAGCAAATGATGAATCAGGGTTTGATGTAACCACAGATGATTATCAAGACATGCGTAACAAATATCCTATTTTTAGTTCTATGATGATGAATGGTATTGGAAATTATATTCTACAACCAGATGTAAACAGACTGGTAGGATTTCTCAAAAATTCAGACAATGATGAAGAATTTAAAGATGCTGTTTTACAAAGCATGATGAGAGAAAAAGAAGCAGGAGAGGAACCTAACGACTTCCAAGGCGCATTAGCAAGAGGTAGAATGGAGTTACAAAACAATGAGAGCATTATGAAAGATGAAGATTTATTAGAAGGGTTCCCAAAAAACAGTTTTGGAATGACTGATTATGATACAGTATTAAAATTTTTAGATCAAGAAAAAGTTAAGGATTTACCTAGTATACAAAAACAGTATTTTTTAATGAAACAGTACGATGTATCTAAACAAGAAGCAAGAGACTTCCTAAAAAATGTAGAATTTTATAAACTTATGCCTAATATGAAAGAAGGTGAAGTTAGCAATTCTTTAGATAGACGTAGAGCACAAAAAGGCAAGGACAAATATCATAAAGTAGTAGATGTTCCAGTGAGCAGAAAAATTGCTCCAGGGCAAAACTTTGATAGATTTGAAGTAGTAAAAAGCGAAAGTGGAAGAGTAGGTCACATAGTAGGCAGAATAGGTAAAAGTGCTGAGGACGTAGGTTCGGCTCCAATAGATTTAGCAGATGCTTTGGTAGATGCGTATAATAGAGGCGGCTTTTCCGATTTACCTATACAAAAACTAGAAAGTATAAATAGTAAAAGCATGGATAATATATTAGAAAGATTTGAAAAATTACCTCTAGAAAAACAATTAGAGATAATTCGCAATGACAGTTTAATGGAGTCATTAGGAGATTTAGAATACGCAAGACGTAAAAGTAAGCAATCACAAAGCAAACGATACAAGCAGGATATGATTACTATATGGGACAGTCAACCATGGCCATTAAGTGGCAGTTGGAGTGATATGGACCTCAAAAATGCTGGTTTTAAACGTTTTAGCAAAGGATGGAAAATTTCCAAAGACAAATATAAAGAAATAGTAAATCAACAAAATCAAAAACATGCTAGACAATTTAAAGTAGAATCTTTACAAGCAACAGAAGTTTTAATTAAAGCAAAAAAACTTGCTGAAAGTTTACCTAACACAAATAAAATTCATACCATTAAAGATATTTTAAGCAAAGAGTTTCCTGTAGGCGATATTGATATTCAATTTAAAGCCTACTTGGCATTGCCTATACCAAAAATGATGAACGACTTTAGTAAGTTACATTCGGCAATGGGTCATAATGCTGATGCTAGAGATATTGTAAAACACTATGCTAAAAACAGAATGCCAGAAGAAGATGTAAAAAAATTACAATTGAATGAAAATACTGACAAAAGATGTCCGCGTACAAAAGCAAAACAATGTACTTGTGAAAGTGTAATTAGACTTACTGAAGCAGAAGATACAATAAAAGCATTGTGCGAGTTTGAACACAGCGAAGGTGATGTAAAAGGATTAGTATATTTAAAACAAAAATCAGGTGAGCCTACTGAAATATTTGGGCAGTTTACAGGACTTAAACCTGGATTACACGGCTTCCATATTCATGAATTTGGTGACTTGAGTGACGGTTGTGATAGTGCTGGTGGACACTACAATCCAGATGGCATAGATCACGGCAATTTAGAAAATGGGCATGTTGGAGACCTTGGTAATGTCGAAGCAGACAAATCAGGAGTGGCAAAATTTAAAACTGTAGCAGAAAGAGTAGACTTACGCGGCGATAGAAGTGTGGTAGGTAGAGCATTAATTATACATGCCGATGAAGACGACTTAGGCAAAGGTGGCGACGAAGAAAGTTTAAAAACAGGCAACGCAGGTGAAAGATTGGCATGCGGAGTCATACGTTTAATGGATACTGATAAAGAAGCAGTAGCAGAAAATGACGAAGGCACAGCCAAAGAAATACCAGACTTGGGTAGAGGTTTTTACAAAAGAGAACAAATGCCGCAACTAAAAGCAAAACATTTACTTGACCCTAATTTCAGAAACAAATTTGATCTCGAAATTCGCTCTGGTAATATTGGACTTGATAAAATTACACCATCGCAAGTAGACAGAGTTCCAGGATTAAGCGATAGTGCTAAAAAGTTTTTTGCTAAAGGACAAGTAGTTCCGCCATTTATAATTGACAGAAATGGCAACTTAGTAAATGGGCACCACAGATATGATGCGGCAAAAATGTTAGATGTTAAACGTGTACCAATAATAGCAGTAAATAGAACAATTCATGAATTAGTAGAATTATTTGGACCAGGTAGTGATTTTAATATGGCTTCACAAACAGGCACAGTTGATGCCAGAAAAGTAAAAGGATTTAAAGGATTAAAACCAATAGACACAGTAGATCCTAGAAGTGTTGCCGCTAAAAGAGGCTGGGACACACGCAGACAAAGAATGAATAAAGGTCAGCAAGAATTAGATTTTGGCGATGACGGCGATATCAGAAAAGATATGGAAATAGACTAGGATTTTATGAAACTTTACGAAATAACAGAAGCCTGGAGTAAGAAATACAAAAAAAGTATAGATTGTTCAAATCCAAAAGGCTTTAGTCAAAAGGCTCATTGTGCTGGTAAGAAAAAGAAAGCCAATGAAAATCACGGCAAGTATTATTGTAGTACAGATAAAAAATGGAAATATCGAAAAGGTCCTAAACAGTCAAGAAAAAAAGTTTCAGAATATGGTGTACCAGATTATAATACCATGCCCACTTACAAACTAAAAAAAGCCAGCAAAGGCAAACAAAAGTTTTTCCTACCTAGTAACGAACCTACACCAAAGGGCGTAGAAGCAATTGATGAAAACATTTTCCAGGTAGGAGCATTAGCGGCCATGTTAGGAATGAGTGCCAGTGCTTTAGCACAAAAAGACATTGTTAGTGATTTTAATGACAAGGTTGAAAGTACTTTACAATATTACGAACAAAATCCTGATTCAGCAGATCGCAACAAGTTAGAACGAAGCCAAAGTCGGTTAGCATCAAAATACTTAGGCAATTTTAGTACAAAAATATCAGAAATAAATTTGCCAGAAGACGAAAGGGAACTATTACATAATTTAAGAAGATTATTTTTCAATACAGAATTCTACAAAGATGAAGAATTAATGAATAAAAAGCCAGGCTGGAATTTGACCTTGGAAAGAAAAATGGCAGGCATGTCGGCAAAATTAGTATATCTTGCTGTAAAGAAAAAAGAAAAAGAAGCAGAATCTGAACAGGAAGTAGAAGAAAACAAAGTTACAAATTTAAAAACTCAAAAAGGTGGCACAAA